>Ga0187864_10002332_pt1 | contig 16655 bp, 11 predicted proteins | sample June2016WEW_11_4_FD_132985 | JGI IMG/M metagenome (GOLD analysis project Ga0187864, IMG submission 132985) | Peatland microbial communities from SPRUCE experiment site at the Marcell Experimental Forest, Minnesota, USA - June2016WEW_11_40 | ecosystem: Environmental > Terrestrial > Soil >...
CGTGAATCACTAATCACTTTGAACCGGCGGGCTTGTTGTGAAGCGCCATTTTCAAGCAAGAACATACTTGAAGGAAAAATGCGGATGTCGGCGCGTTGGCTGTTTTTTTGGAAAATCTTGCTAAATCCCTCGAAAACAAGCATCTGTCCGTTTCCCGAAGAACCGGGACCGTCGCGCGGACGACGCGGCCACTCGCGCAGACGACCGGGCCGGTCAAGCGGACGATGCGGCCTTTTGCCGGAACTTGGGTGCGGTGACACGTCACCACTTTTCAAAGCGCCGACATATCGGCGCATTCCAGAGCTTTCCCAATCGCGACGTAAGTTCTTGCGAACGGACACCAAATCCATTTTCATTTGCGGCCGGAGCGAGGAAATCGTTCCGGCTGTTTTATTTCATTAAAATGATTCCAAAACGCGCATTGAAAAAACTGGCTGCCCAGCATGGCACGCCGCTGTTCGTGGTGGACCACGACGAATTGCGCCGCAACTACGTCACGTTCAAAAAATACCTGCCGCGCATCCAGGCCTACTACGCCGTCAAGGCCAACCCCGATCCCGCCATCGTCAAGACGCTGTTCGATGCCGGTGCGAGCTTCGACGTGGCCTCGATGCCGGAATTCCACATCGTCCATGAATACATCAAGGACATGCCGGACAAACAACGGCAGGCCTGGATTTGGGACAAGATCATCTACGCCAACCCGATCAAGGCCAACGAGACATTGCAGGAGTTGAACCCGTACAAACCGCTGGTCACCTACGACAACCACGAGGAAATCCGCAAAATCAAGAAGTACGCCCCGCAAGCTGGTCTCGCGTTGCGGCTGAAGGTGCCCAACACCGGCGCGATGGTCGAGTTGTCATCGAAGTTCGGCGCCGCGCCCGGCGAAGCGGTGGATTTGATCCTCGCGGCGGACAAAGTGGGGCTGACCGTGGAAGGCATCAGTTTCCACGTCGGCAGCCAGACGACCAACTTCAAGAATTACGTCGCCGCCATCAACCTGGCGGCCAATATCTTCAAGGAAGCCAAAGACCACGGCTACACCAAGATGAACCTGCTCGACATCGGCGGGGGGTTCCCGGCGCCCTACGACGACACGGTGAAACCGTTCCGCGAACTGGCCAGCATCATCAACCGCGAACTCGACCGGCTTTTCCCGAAGAACATCCAGATTCTCGCCGAGCCGGGCCGATTTCTTTGCGCCACCGCCGCCACCGCCGTCTCAAAAATCATCGGCAAGGCCGTGCGCGAGGGCAAATTGTGTTACTACGTCAACGACGGCGTCTATCACACCTTCTCCGGCGTCATCTTCGACCATTGCCATTACCACATGAAATCCTTCAAGCGCGGGCCGACGCAGATTTGCTCGGTGTTCGGCCCGACGTGCGACGCGCTCGACGTGGTCTCGATGGCGGAGGAACTGCCGGGCGATTTGCAGTTGGGCGACCTGCTTTACAGCGAACAAATCGGCGCCTACAGCCACGCTTCTTCGACCTATTTCAACGGCTTCCCGCCCGCGACCGTGGTGCACATCAATCAGTAAGGTCGAGGGCCGAGAGTCGAAGGTCGAGAGCCAGACTACGAAAGGTGGGGCGAGCGTCCTCGCGAGCCGAACCCAAATTCATTTTTAACCACAGAGAACGCAGAGAACGCAAAGAATTGAACCGCTAATTTACGCTGATGAGCGCTGATTAAAAAAGGCCGACTCATCGCAGCTTCAAGCCAATGATTGCATCAATCCAGATTTCCAGCCCGCGTATTTTTCCGCCGCGACCCGCGCAAAGAAACTCGTGTAATCCTCCGGCGAGAGAAAATAGAAGTAATAACGCCACGGTTCGTCTTTTTCTGTGAGTTTGGCGTTTAACGTCTCAAAATGTTTCAACCCGTCCCGGCATTTCGCCTTATTCCGGTTCGAATCGTCCCCTTCTGATTTCACTTCAACCACAAGAATGTCATTTTTCGCCCGTACCTTGATGAAATAGTCGGGGTTAAAGTTCTCGTTGGCCACGTGTGTCTTGCCCGCTTTGACCGGTTTGTAGGAATACGGGAAAGAATAACCGCCCTGGTTCGGCATCTTCACAAACGAGTCGAACAAGTGCGCGTGCTGGAACAGAAGGTCGGAGAATTGCCGTTCAGGTTCGTAGCTGGCGTAGTGAACATTCCACGGCGTTTTGAAAACGCTCAAGTCAACCTGATTGAGCTTCGGCGCAATTGCTTTGGCTTGGTCACCGGCGTCTTCACCAAATTCAGCGAATTGCTTGCGGAATTTTTGATATTGTTCCCACAGATGGATTTCGTGTCCGCTGAACGGCGCGGCCTCGTCCTTCACATACCACACCGTGCCATGTTCCTTGAGTGTGCTCTCGGAAAACGCCTGGCGCGGGATCGCGGTCAAATCCACCGGCAGAATTTCCTTTGCCACCTGACTCATGCGCGGATGCTCCCTGTCCAGTTCGCGAAACATCGGCCCGAATCCCTGCTGCAACCGCAGCAAATTCTCTTTGCTCAAAAAGCTGTTGTCGTAACCGGCTTCCTTCAACTTCTCCACGATAAACTCGCGCAGCCGTTTTTTGGACCATGCCGCCGCTGCCCGCTCGTCCTTTTCCCGGAGAAAGAGGCGCACGAGTTTTACCGCGTCTTCGATTTCGTAGAGATTCCTGTGTTCTATTTCAACGTCAACTTTACCGGTTTCCGAAAACGTCGAAGATTCCAATGTCTTGCGGTCCTGCGGCAAAAATTTCACGTCCGGCGCGCCGGCCTTCGCTCGTTTGACTTCGACCGCCGTTTGCTTCGGCTCGTAGCGCAGGTTGTACAGCGGAAAGACATATTTTTTTCGCCGTTCGTCGTAACCCCAAGACAAAGTATTTTCGACTTCCAGAATTTCATTCAGCAGCGTGGCGATGGCCGGAGTCCATTTTTCATGGTTGTTCACGCGTACCAGCGGCTGGCCGTCCAGTTCCGGCGGCACGCGCAAGCCGCGTCCCAGAACCTGCTGGATGAGCAGTTTAGAGTTAAATGCCTTGGATTCGTGCGGCACGATTTGGAAGACATTTTTCACGTCCCAGCCTTCCGTCAGCATGGCCACGGATATGATCCATTCAACCGGGCTACCCGGCTCGTCCACGCTTTTTAGCGATGTCAGGTTCTCCTTGCGCCGTTTCTCCGGTGAATCCTTGTCATCGCGCGGGCTGTAAGCCGCCTCCACCCGCTCCTTTGCCGTGCCGCTCCCCGGCACACCGGATGTCACCCAAATCGCTTTTACCTCGGCTTCCACGCGCTTCAGTTTTTCCTTTTTTATCAGGAATTCCACCAGCTCCCGCCACACCTCCACGCACTTTACGATTTCCGCGGTGACCACAATTGTGATGGGCTTCACCTTTTTGCCGTAAATCTTCTTGTTTTCCAGGTGGAAAGCGTAGGTCTTTTGCCAGTCGTGCGCCGTGTAGGTGTCCTCGATTTTGTAGTCCGGCTTTTTGACCACCTTGTCGGCAATCGCCTGCTTCAATCCGTAACGATAAACCACATCGGGAAAATACTCGTCCTCGACATACGGTGTGCCGGTCACATTGACCATGTATCGAAAACCAAAATCCGCGTTGAGCAGAAACTTCAACCATTCTGATTTTTTCGCGGGCTGGTTGAAAAGATGATGTGCCTCGTCATTTAGCACCAGCGTCCTCTCACCCTGCCCGCGAAAGCTATCGGCAATGGATGAGCCGGTGTTCTCATACACGGCGTGGATATTCTCGATGCAAATATCGCCGACTTTCACCGTCTCGTTGCCGCGTTTGATGCCGGGAATAGTCACCACCACGCCCAATTCCTTCATGATCGCCGCCAGTTCGTTATTGCCGGCCAGCGCCATGAACTTTTCCAGCAAACCGTCCTCGATCGTCAACGATGGACACAGAACCAGCACCCGGTCCACCAATCCTTCCGCCAGCGCAATCGTCGCCAGCGCATACATGACATAGCTCTTGCCCGCGCCGGTCGCCAGGTCCAGCGACACCGCCTTGCGGTCGCGCAATGGCATCTTATCAAGATAAGCGGCTGTTCCGCCTTCATGCCGCTGCTGAATCGCCGTGTGCGCATTCCAATTTTCCAGCGCCAGCCGTTCGAGGTTCGGATATTTGTCCGATACCAGAAACCACAATGCCGTCCGCACCGCGTCACGCTGGAAGGCGAACCGGTCCGCACAAATAAGGTTCAGAAGCGCATCGTATTTGTGAACCACCGCCTCCACTGCATCACGGTAGTCCTCCACCCGCAGAACCTGGTCGGCTATGCGAAATTGCAGGCTCATTTGAAATCCTTTTTCTCAAATACCAGCGTCTTTTCATTCCCGTAGCGGTCGCACAGGATCACCATCATCTTTTTGCAGGTGAAATCCTCTTCAGGAATTTTCACCAGCAGGCTTCTGGCCTCATCCAGTCCGCCCGCCTCCTTCAACAAATCTTCCCCCCAGAACACCCGCCCCAGCCGGAACACGTCGCCGTCATAATCCAAATCCACCATCGCCATGGAGAACGTCTCGAAATTCTTGAAATCCTCCGGCTCGGTCGCCAGCGTTTGCGCCCGGAACTCGCGGATTTCCAGAACCATCTCTTTGAGCAATCCATTCCGCCACTTTTTGGCCTTCACCTCCACTTGCGGCTGTGAAATGAAATCAAAACCCACCGCGTCAATCACTTCGTTGACCTCCTCCTCCTTTGTCGGTTGCTTGAGCGCCGCCGGCTCGTGCTTTTCAATCAACCGCATCAGCACCGACAGCGGCACCTTGAGAAAAACATAGGTCGTCTGGTCGCGGACCACTTCATCCTCGGCGAAGTCCATCGCCACCACCGGCGCGATGACGTAAAACTTTTCGCCCGGCTTGCCGCGCAACGTCCGGTGCAGGTCATCTACATAGCCGTAATCCAGCGTGAGTTTCTTGTGATCCGGGTAATTCCAAAGCAATACAGCATCCGTGCCGATGCAGCCGTCCAGCGCCAGCCCGTACCGCTTATCTGGCTGTTCATGCACGCCGAAAAGTTTCAGGACAAATGGCCGGTATTCATCCCACGGCATCTGCCTGATGGCCGCCATGTCGTAAATCCCGGCGCGGTAAAGCGCAAATTCCTTGGCCGGCAGTGGCTTTTCCTTCTCCGTTCTGTCTTTGGGCGCGATGAGCGAGATGCGAAACTCTACGCCGTCCACCTTGATGATCTTCGCACCCGCGCCGTCCTCGACTTCTTTCAGGTGGTTGGCGGGCACGCGCAACTTTTCCTCCGGGCAGACCAGCGACAGTGCGGCGTCCTTCTTCACCAGGTCATGCTTCTTGGCCAGCGCGGCGAGGTCGTGCAGTAATTCCAGTGTCACGTCGCACTCGCCCTTGCGTGTTTTTTCAGTGATGACAAACACTCCGGGTGAGGTATTCAAATGTTCAGCCCAATCTTCCACGCGCCCTGTTTCGATGCGGTTATCAGTTTTTGTCGTGCCAACAACATTAGTCAGGGAAAAAAGGCGCTTTTGAGTGGTGTAAATTGCGAGCTTTCCACAATCCATTGCAATCCATCGCCGACCCAATTTCTCGGCCACTGCTGCGGTCGTTCCACTGCCAACAAAGCAATCGAGCACGATGCCATCCACCGGACACGAAGATTGAATAATCCGTTCGACCAGGTTTTCCGGCTTCTGTGTTGGGAAATTCTGGCGCTCGCTTGATGAGGACGAAAAAATTCCTAAATCCCACACATCAGACATTGCCTTTCCCCCTGCGAGAATCTCATCTACGCGTCGCATCTTGTTTTTGGAGTGTCCTTTCCCTCCCGGCATCCATATCCATTCCACTCCCTGCTCATCAACATGGATAGCTTGTTTCCGACTCTTTACCAGATCCCCTTTCGTCCAAGCACTTCGCGGCATATTGAAGCAAGCAGCGTCAGATTTAGCATAAAAGAAAATGGAGTCGTGTTTTCTATTGAAGAAATTTGGAAGAGACATCATTCGGTAGCTGTAATCCCAAATAATCTCATTGCGAAAGTTCTCCTCGCCAAAAACCTCATCCATTACCGCTTTCAAGTAATGTCCTTTTTTCCAATCAAGGTGGACATAAATGCTGCCATCATCCGAGAGTAGTTCCCGCAGTAGAATAAGCCGACGACGGAGGAACTCGATAAACTGCGCGCCCAGCACTTTGTCGCGGTAAGCTTTCTCCTTGTCCTTCATGAAGTCCTGCCGCGTGGCAAACGGAGGGTCAATGTAGATGAGTTTGATTTTGCCGCGCGTGCCGAAGCGGTTCGGCCCTTGCTGGTCGGCCAGCAGTTCGCGCAACGCCAGCAGGTTGTCACCCCACACCAGCAGGTTGCGCCAGCGTTTGTCCGCGTGCGGACGCTCCGCGCAGAACGAGCGCACCAGTTGCCACGGCGCGGCGGGCGTCTGCGCCAGCACTTCCTCGCGCCGCATCTTGCCGTCATAGACCAGCCGGTATTCCTTGCCGGCCTCTGGTAACTTCGCGCCGCCGGGGAAAAGCCGTCCGCGCCATTGCGCCGGGAGCTGCTCGCCCGCCCGGATCAACGCGCACAACTTCTCCCTCTCCGCCTCTGTGAGCTGCGACACAAGTGAGACAACTACCTTTAGATAGTGTTACGGTCAAACCCAAATCGCCAACCTGTCATGAGTGAAAAAGTCTGCTGCGAAGCTGTTTCAAGAACGCCTCCGCCAACTCCGAAAAGAGCGTGGCTGGACACAAGAGCAGACCGCTGAGCAGTGCGGCATCGGATACAAGCTGTATCAGCTTTACGAGCTGGGCATAAAACAGAATCCCGGCCTCACGTCGCTGGAAAAACTTGCCGCCGGATTCGGCTTAGAAATCCACGAATTACTTACCCAGACGTTTCCCCAAAATCGTCGCAAGCCCCGAAAAAATATGAAGGACAGCAGCCGAAGCTACGCGAAATGATTTTGGTTAAAGTTTGGTTCTGGTCGTTTTGTTTTTTCTCCGACGTGGGCGAGAATAGCGCAACCAGCCAATCCTCGGCAATGCGTTTTGCGGCGGCGCAGAATTCGGAGACAGGCGGGACGCGCTGTCCAACTTTATTCGTGTTCATCCGCGTCATCTGCGGTTTATTTTGTGCCTTTTGCGCCTTTTTGCGGCTGGAATCACCTCATCTGTCCTGCGGACACCTTCTCTCCAGTGCGGAGAAGGCTTGGCTTGCCGGGAGTCTCGCCCCACCAAAACGGACGTTTCAGCGATGTGTAATTGCAGCCGCGCCAACTTTCTGTTGTGGACGCCGTCAGGGCGTTTGCACCCTGTAAAATCGCAAGGATGAATTATTTGTGGCCGTGAAGCGATACGAACTGCCCGGGATGTTCGTCGTGAACGTCGCGGTCGTGTTCGTGGTCCACGATGTGTTCAACTGTGTGGTTTGCAGGAGGTGGAACGTGCTGGCCGAGCCGCTGATCATGAAGTTGAGCAACACCTGGTTGTTTATCAACACGGGTTGGCCCAAAACGATGACGGGGGTCGGATTGGTAACGACGGTCACCAGTTTGAACGGCCCCCAGCCCAGCGGGAATTGCGTGAACAACACCGGCGCGGCAGCGAGGGCGTAATTGCCGGCCTGCGTGGGTGTGTAGGTGAAATTGGTCGTCCCGGTGGAATTGGTGGCCAGGTTGATGGCTTGCTGGACGTTCGTCACCACGATGTTTTCCAGGCACCAGCCAACAATGGGATCGATTTGTGGATAGTAACTGCCGCTGGTGAAGGAGTAGTTGAAGCGCAACAGCGTCAATTGACCGACAAAATTAGACAATGACAGCGAGCGATTTGTGAATACGGTGTCGGTCTGCCCGTTGTTGCCGGCCTCGACGAAAAGGTCCTGCCAGTTGGCTCCGCCGTCCGTGGATGCCTGCACCTGCGCGGATTCGGCACTCGTTGCATAACCCAGAAAACTCTTGAACGAAAACGTCGTGTTGGTCGCCGGCAGGAGCACTTCATTGAGTTGCAAATATTGCGAGACGGGATTGGCGTGACAAAGATGAAAACACCTGCCGGAGCCGGTCGGCGGATTGGTGATGACCGAATAAATCGGCGGCGGTGTGATTGTGAAATTCGTCAGGCCGTTGGTGGCATTGTCCGTGAGATTTCCATTGGTGGTTTGTGCCGTGAGCCACTGGTAACCGGTGGTGTTGGGGTTGGCGCCCGGCACGCAGGCGTAGGGGTTGCCGGTGTTGAGATAGGGCGTGTTCGTGCCGACGACGACGGTGGCGACATAATCCGTTCCCGGCACCGCAGGATCAAACAACGTCACTTTGCAGGTGAAGCCGACCTTGCTGCCACCGGGCGCGACGATGTTGGTTACGGTGACGCTATAGACCGTGTCCGTGCCGCTGAACGGAAAAGTTGTCCCCTCGCTGGTCGCGTCCAAGCCCATCGGCACCCAGACGACCGAGTCTTCACCGACACCGGTTTGGTAAGGCTGAATGGCCACGGCCACGCTCACGCCGTTGCTCGTCATGCTGACCGTTGCCGCACTGAAGTCCGCATTCGACAGCGCGAATGACCATTGGGGAAACACGAGCTGGTAGGGCACGAAACCGGCCGGCGGCCAGGAGACGAAAGGCTGGCTCGTGGCCGGGCGCGGACCAAAAAGGTTGGCGTCGAAAACCCAGGTCGCATTCGCCGCATTAAAGCTGCCTTCCACCGGCACATCGCCCGCAGCCATCACCTGGGTTTGCGGATAGAGAATCCAGCGCCGGTGGCCGACGGCGGTGTTGTTCGCGCCAAAATCCCAGATGTAACCCGTGATGGCGTCCGGGCCATCGGAGCCGAGGGCGAGATTTGAGTTGTCCGCGGCGTTGGTGGCGGAAACACTGAAGCAGCTCCACGTAGGCGGTATGCCGATATGCTGAAGCGTGTCGTTGGCTGACATGATGAGTGCCGCAGCCTGGTCTTGCGTGGACTCATTCGAAGAAAAGGTGACTGTGGCCGGAATGCCACCCATGGCGCGGAACCAATTGATGCGGCGCAACGTCGCGTTTTGAAAGGGGGTGGAATTGGTGCCCGGAACGCAGTTGGTCGTGTCCGCCGTGGAATTCATGGCGATGCCTTCGGAGGAGGTGTACACCGCATTGTAAAATTCACGCACCTGCTCGCGGGAACCCGTATTGACGTTAAAACTGCCGGTGACATCCAAGGGTCGCGGCCCACCGCCCGGCAAACCCGAAACATCCTTTGGCGCCCTTGGCGCGTCACCCAAACTCGGCGGTGGTAACGAACTGGTAACCGGCGTTGTTTGTGAAAGGCCAAGGAACGGCAACATGGCTGTCGAAACGACGGCCGTGATAAGCCCTAGGATTTTTGCAGATGGCATGAAGTTCATTCGGAATTGGCGCAGTTCCAAACTGCAAACCTTTAACAAAGTTTCAGCAGAATTTATACCAAAGCTGGGTGATGGGCGGTTAGATTGTGAAGCCCTTGTTTTTGTGGTTGTATTTTGGATTGCGGTTTACCGGCAATTATGTTTTAAAAAGTGCCGATGCGGCCTTTCCGATATTCCAGCCAGGTGCTTTACGAATTCGTGCAAGAACGCAAACGAATTCCACCCCAACGGCTTGTTTTCCATGACGTAAAATCCGAAGCCCAAGAAAACGTCGGCAAAGAAGCACGCATACCGCTGGATTGTGATACAGGACGCGCAGTAATTCTTGAGTGGGTTCTTAAGGCTGGCCGACTTGACGATATTACCACATATCACGCCTCGTTGCTAATTGACTCAGAACGAATTAGGGGGATTGATTATAGCGCAATCGAACAGAAAAGGCGTTTTAAGGTCAGAATTCCAAAAGGATGGCATGAAAATGTTCTCGACCCGAATTCAGACGACGACAGGCACGAACCTGTGGATTTGGGAACAGTGACCGATTTTGAGGATTTCTGTAAAAAAGTTGCAAAACGATGGAACATAGATTACCAAACAGAAGCAACACTGCTTTGAAAACAGCCAGCGTAAATTTTTTAAGTCCTGAAGCGTGTAGGGAAGCATTGACGCGATTTTGGTCAGAGGGACTTTGTGTTGAACAAGCCAAAGACGGGCTGATTGTTGCTCTGCCTCTCCTATATCCGAACGGACTTCAGGTTATCATCTCGATTAGACCCATTACTAATTTCCAAGCGATTTTGACTGACCGAGGCGAGACAATAATGTCTTTGGAAACTTCAGGTGTCGATTTAAACCTCCAAAGGAACAGTGAGCTTTTGGAGGAAAAGTTGAAAATCTTTGAGTTGCAGCAAAGTGGTTTTGAATTACAGAAAGCGGTTCGACTGCCTCTTGATGGCATGGATGTTCATTTATTCGGAGAAGCGCTTGTCAGCGCCTCTCATTTGATTTATCGGCATGAATTGGCCACCCCTAAAACGCAGCACGTTTACAACGCGATTCGCGGCTTGCTTGTAAAGGATAATTTCAATTTCCTAGAACAGGAACAGGCTTATGTTATTGGGGAAGTCGAGCGAAGAATTAGGGTTGATTTTTTGATAACTGACAAACGCGCGGTCGCGTGTAAAACCGTTGAGAGGCAAGGCCGGATGCGCGAATACATTGAGCAATGGGGCTTCCGTTGGTGGGACGCAAAGCAACATAATAAAAAACTTTCGAGGGCGATGTTTTATGACCCTGACAATCAGGAATGGGACGACGAAAGCCTGCGTATTGGTCAAAACGTCTGTGAAATCTTCTTCCCCTATTTCGAGGCAGACAATATCACCAAAGCATTATTCCGAGAGTGTAATTGAGCCGACTATTTATTGGGTCGTGGTGTCGCAGATTGTTGCTGGAAAATCCTATTTGCCCCGATTTTGAATATCTGTCGGATAGAATTTGTGGTGCATATCCAAAAATACCACAAAAAACACATGATTTATCATGTGGCCCACAACGCACGGCAGTCCCGCAATATGCATTGAATACCAAGTAGCATCGGGCGGGACCTGTGCCGGATGTTTGAACTCAGAATTCGCCGGGAATTCCTTATATGGCTTGAAGTTCTGGTTAAAACATTGAACAATTGGGCTTCTGAGGCAATAACCCCTGAACACCTCAAGCATTCTCGACAATAACCTCCGCTCCTCCCATTCTTCAAACCGTTGACCTTGTTTCAGGTCGAAATGCCGGAGCGAAAAGGCCAGTGTGGCAGTGGGATCAATCTGCGATTTAGTGAGGGTGGCTTGACCGACAAGAAGGCTCGGTTTCTGTTTTATGAAATTGGCCATTAATTTTTGTATAGCCGATTGCGATAAAACTTCTGCATCGTTGCCTTAGAAATCACTGCGTTAGATGGCTCGTCAGAAGCGATGCCAGTCCTTGCCTCACGCCAAGGAAGCTCGGAATGCGTCAACGCTTCCAGTTCATAAGCCGACAAGCCGCCATATTCTTTCAACACGTCTTTAATCAAATCGAGTTGCTCTGGTTTAAGCACCGCTTCGACTTCAGCCACGACGCGCCGCGCCGATCTGGCGGACACGGTCACATCGTTGAAAACGGGAGAAGCAGAACTCTTAAACACATGCCAAATCTTTAAAGAAACAGGCCCGTGTACCCAGGCCCGAAACCTATCCAGAATTATCGACTCTTTGAAAATGGCCAAATGCCACGCCTCAACGTAATAAACGAGCTTCTGGAGCTTTAGGGGGGGCATCCCGCCAAGCTTTGCCAAGATGAACTTAGCCAGTTCAACAGAATCTATTTTGGGAGCAGCCATTTCAGTTCGGTTTCGGTTTGTCTAAAACCTATTCCAGCAAAAAGGGGCATCAACAAGCAAAGCCATTTTTATTTCGTTGATTATTAAATACTTAGACAACTTCGGTTCATGGCGTCTCGTTGGTTTTTCATTGGTAAAGAAATTTGCAAAAAACTATTGACAGCAGACTAATAATCGTTCTTAGTTGAAATGAAAACCGAAAGAAAAGATGACGAGCGGACAGGCGGAAATTATCCGTATTATCCACTGAGCAACTGCTTGCTGGTTGCCGATGAGGTTAAGGCATTGGGCGGTGACAAAACGCCGGTGTCAAAATCTCTGCTCGCTTCATCCCTGAAAGAAGATGAGCGGGCACAGACGATTTCTTTCAAATTGGCTTCAGCGAAAAGCTTTGGGCTGATTGAGGGGAGGTCGAGCTTTGTTCTAACGGAAACTGCCAAGCGTTATTATTTCCCGACAGATGAGTCTGACCGGCAAAATGCTTTGTTGGATTTTCTGGAATACCCGCCAGCGTTTAAGAAATTGATTGACCGTTTTGATGGAAGCAAAATCCCGCCAACGGAAATACTTGCCAATATCCTGCTTAGGGAGGCCAATGTTCCGCAAAGCTGGAAAGACAGGGCAGCTATTTTCTTTATCAAATCGGCTCAGTCTGTTTCGGCCATTGATGAACAGGGGCATTTGAGGGTCAAGGCGTCCCGTGAAGGGCGGATTTCAAGTGTCGTCCCAACAAATGAATTAATATCAAAACTGTCTGAACAGGAAACTGACGCTCGCGCCGTTGGAACGACAAGGCAGAAAAGGGTTGCTGGTCAGCTTAATGCTGATTCAAAAACGTGGAGTCATAGCGAGGACAACAGAACAATTTATCTTGAATACCCAAGAGATTTAAACGCCCAAGAATGGCAAGACCTTAATCAATACGTCCAAAGGATAAAACCGGAGGGCAAAGCAAAATGAAAATTTTTCGGGGAACGGGTGTGGCAGGTCGCAAGCCTACTAAAACATTACCAATACGCCCCATAAGCGTAAGATACCACACCCTTATCCCCAAAATTTAACAAACTGAAATCAAGCCCTGCCGGTGCTTGACACACCAACAGGGCGCAACCAACAGGCCGGAGCCTGACGGCTGCGTATCGAGTAGATACACGCATACGTTAGAACTTTGGCCGGGAAAGGTCAAGTGACTACGTGTTTATGCTGTAACGGTGAAGCTAGGCATTTCGCCAATTTTCGTAATAAAAATCGTGTTGTGCGCCGTTTTCGCTGTGTTCGTTGCGGCAAGACGTTTTCTGAGCCTCAACCGCTGGATGGCCTGAGAATTGAAACCCAAAAGGTTAATGAGGTTGTGCGGCTGCTTTGTGAAGGCGTTGGCATCCGTGCAACAACCCGGTTGACCGGACTTAACAAAGAAACCGTTTTGAACATCCTCGAAACCGTTGGCCAGAATTGCGCCCGTTTCCATGATGCGACTGTCCGCAATGTGCCAACGGTCAACGTCGAGACAGACGAGCTTTACGGCTTCGTGTTTTGCAAACAGGAACGGAATAAAACCGGCGATCCCGAACGCGGCGAGCAATACACCTTCCTGAGCTTTTGCCGTGATTCAAAACTGGTTATCTCGTTTAACACTGGCAGGCGCACAAGGGAAAACGCGCAAGACCATGTTCACGACTTGAAAAGCCGCTTGGCAGGCCGTGTGCAGATTTCAACCGACAATTTCAGGGGCTATCGCGGACGGCTGGGGGCCATTCAACAGACTTTTGGCTGTGAGGGGGTTGATTATGGGATGCTGACAAAGGTCTATGCACAAAGCGCCTTTCCTGAGCGCCGCTTTTCTCCACCAGTCTGCATCTTGTGCAAGAAAACGCCAATGCTCGGCCAGCCGGACAAGGATTTAATTTGCACCAGTCACGTTGAACGGCAAAACCTCAACATTCGTCTTTTCAATCGCAGATTTACAAGGCTGACTTTGGGTTACAGCAAGAAGCTAGAAAACTTGCGCCATTCGGTTGCCTTGTTTGTCTGCTATTGGAATTTTTGCTGGAAACACACGACAACCGGCCAGACACCAGCACAGGCAAGCAAATTGACCGACCACGTTTGGACAGTCTCAGAATTGTTGGAAAAAGTCAGCACAATCTAACCGCCCATCACCCAAAGCTGGAAAGTCAAAAACAGATTTGTCTGGCAGCGTCGAAGTTGCGGCCCACCGGGAGTCCCGCTCCACCAACGGCAAAGACAGCATTAACTTGAATTCCAGATTGGTTCGCGTCATGCTCACCGTGCTCAACGGGTGAAATATGAAGCCGAATGACTTTTCCGATGCGCAGGTGCTCGTCACCGGCGGCGCGGGCTTTATCGGCAGCGCGCTGGTCTGGGCGCTGAACCGCCGCGGCTGCGAACGTATCGTCGTTTGCGACCGCCTCGGCGCGGACGAAAGGTGGCGCAATCTCACGCCGCTGCGCTTCGCCGATTACGTCGAGGCCGATGATCTGCTCCCACGGTTGCAAAGCGGCGCATTGGGCAAATTTGACCTCGTGCTGCACATGGGGGCCTGCTCATCCACGACCGAGACCAACGCCAGTTTTCTCATCCGCAACAATTACGAATTCACCAGGGACCTCGCCACTTGGGCGCTTGGGCAAAAAACGCGGTTTGTCTATGCGTCATCCGCCGCAACTTACGGCGACGGCTCGGCAGGCATGGACGACGATGACAGCAAACTGGACGAGTTACGTCCGTTGAACATGTACGGTTACTCGAAACAACTTTTCGACCTGCACGCCAAACGCGCCGGGTTTTTAAATCAAATGGTCGGTTTGAAATATTTCAACGTCTTCGGCCCGAACGAGGACCACAAAGGCGACATGCGGTCGCTCGTCCACAAATCCACGGCGCAGGTGCAGGCCGGGGGCGTCATCCGACTGTTCAAAAGTTACCGCTCCGATTTTCGCGACGGTGAACAAAAGCGCGATTTTCTTTACGTGAAAGACGCCGTGGCGATGACCTTGCATCTGGCCGCCAGCAAAAAGGCCGGCGGCCTTTTCAACATCGGCGGCGGCAAGGCGCGGACCTGGCTGGACCTGGCGCGTGCCGTTTTCGTCGCGTTGAAACGCAAGCCGAAGATTGAATTCATCGAGATGCCGGAAGCCATCCGCGACAAATACCAGTATTTCACCGAGGCAAACCTGGCCCGGTTGCGAGCCGCCGGGTACACCGCGCCCGTCACGTCGCTGGAAGATGCCGTGAGCGATTACGTCCGCAATTATCTCTTGCCGGACAAGCGGCTCGATCCGGCAGTGGCGTAAATCTCACAGGAGCCGAGGTAACGAGGCTCAAATTTTCCCCAGACCCCGGAACCGAGACGCCAGACCCTGATTAACTTCATCGCCATGTAACTTGCCAGCGACCGGGTTTTATTGTCATTTTAAGCGGGAATGAAATTGAAAATTTCCATCCATTGCCTGCTGGCCGCCTTCGCCCTGACGGCGGCGCAGGCGGCCGCTTCGCTGGAGAATTTCGACGCAACGACTGAAGTTGTTGGCCGCAGCACCAACGGCTTCGAGACCCCTGTCAATCAACGGGTCACGCCTGCCGGCACCCTCATCGAACTTCCCGGTATGAGACCGCTGGCGCTGGTGCTGAGTCCCGACGGCAAACTGCTCGTGACCGCCGGTCTGACGCACGAAGTGGTTGTGGTTGATCCGGCAACCGGAAAAATCCTGCAGCACGTTTCCTTCCCGTCGGACCAGGCACAGGAACCGGCTCCGGTCTCCACCGCGATCCTTTCGCCGGACGAAAAGGCGCAGGTCAGTTTCACCGGTCTCGTCTTTTCGCCGGACGGCTTGCGAATTTATCTTTCAAACGTCAACGGCGACATCAAGGTTTTCGGCGTCCAGCCGGATCACAAAGTCGTTCCGCTGTTTTCAATTTCACTTCCGCCGGCCAATGCGCCGTCGCGCAAGTCGGAAATTCCGGCCGGCATCGCGGTTTTACCGGATGGCAAAAAACTTTATGTTGCGCTGAATCTTTCCAATCGCCTGGCCGAACTGGACGCCGCGACCGGCCGCGTGTTGCGAATTTGGGACGTGGGCGTGGCGCCTTACGACGTCGCGCTCGCCGGCCGCAAAATTTACGTCAGCAATTGGGGTGGCCGCCGGCCCGATGCCGACAGTGTCACCGGTCCCGCCGGACAGGGCACACAGGTGCGTGTGGATTCTCGCTTCATCGCCAGCGAAGGCTCGGTGTCGGTGATTGACCTTGCGGAAGCAGGTGGGGCGAGCGTCCCCGCGAGCCGCGACAACACCGGCTCGTCAGCAGCCTCGCCCCACCCAATCCAAGAAATTGTGACTGGTTTGCATGCTGGCGCGCTCGCGTTGTCGCCGAACGGACGCTGGCTCGTTGTGGCCAACACCGGCAGCGACACGTTGAGCGTCATTGATACCCGCAAGGACCAAATCGTCGAAACGGTTTGCGCGCGGCAGAACCCGGGCGATTTGTTCGGCGCACAGCCGAATGCGCTCGCGTTCGACAAGTCGGGCGAAACGCTTTTTGTCTGCAACGGCACGCAAAACGCCGTCGCCGTTTTCCAATTCAAACCGGGCGAATCGAAATTGCTCGGCCTGATCCCCGTCGGCTGGTTTCCCGGCGCGATTGCCTTCGACGCGCCGCGGAAGGAAATTTACGTGGCGAACATCAAAAGCCTGGGCCGGGGACGCTTGGGCAAATCCGGCCAGACCGAATTCAACACGAAACAATATGCCGGTTCGCTGTCGCTGGTGCCGCTGCCCTCGAAAAAAGAACTGGCAGCGTTTACGCAAACCACGCTGGCTAATCTGCGTTATCCGCTGCTCGCGCAGGCGAAATTGCCGCCGCGGGCCGATCAGCCCGCGCGACCCGTGCCGGAG
>Ga0187864_10002334_pt1 | contig 16645 bp, 16 predicted proteins | sample June2016WEW_11_4_FD_132985 | JGI IMG/M metagenome (GOLD analysis project Ga0187864, IMG submission 132985) | Peatland microbial communities from SPRUCE experiment site at the Marcell Experimental Forest, Minnesota, USA - June2016WEW_11_40 | ecosystem: Environmental > Terrestrial > Soil >...
CTAGTCCTCCGGCGGATTGATTTACCTTTCACCCAGGATGAAATCGGCGCAGCGCTCCGCGATCATGATCGTCGGCGCGTTGGTGTTGCCGCGCACGATCTTGGGCATCACTGAAGCGTCGCAGATACGCAGCCGCGGCACGCCACGAACGCGCAAGGTTGGATCGACGACCGCGTTGTCGTCTGAACCCATGCGGCAGGTGCCAACCGGATGGTAGATGCTCTTGGCGTAGCGCTTTGCGTGCTCGCCCATCTGCTCGTCGGTCTGCATCAGCGGCTCGCCGAGCGGCGAGATTTCGACCGCACCGAGACGCTGCAGCGAAGGCTGGCCGCCGATCTTACGCGCCAGCTTGATGCCGCGCGCGAACGCTGCGAGGTCCTCGGGCGCCGACAGGAATTCCGGATCGAACAGGATCGGGTCCTGCGGGTTGGCCGAGCGCAGCCGCACCGTGCCGCGCGATTTCGGATCGAGAATGGCCGGATTGATGCTCAGCCCATGGCCGGGCGGGCCTTCACGCGGCGGATCGCCGAGCAATTGTGGAATGAAATGGATCTGGATGTCCGGGCGGCCCGAGCCGGTAGTGTCGATGAATCCGCCAGCCTCGACGATGTTCGAGGTCAGAAGCCCGGTGCGAAACAGCTTGTATTGGAGGTAGTGCCGCGCCGCCTTGAGTCCTTGGTCTTCGCCAAGCAAACTGATCGGATCTTTGACTCGGACGTAGAACGGCAGGTCGAGATGGTCCTGGAAGTTTTCACCGATGCCTGGCAGGTCGCGCACGACCGGGATACCGAGCGAAGCAAGATATTGCGCCGGACCGATGCCCGAAAGCATGAGTATTTTCGGCGTCGCCAGCGCGCCCGCGGTCAGGATGACTTCCTCGCGGGCTCGCGCTTCTCCGGATGCGCCATTTGCGTCGACAAACGTGACGCCGGACGCGGCGCCGTTCTCGATGACGAGCTTGCCGACCGTGGCGCGGACGATGACCTTGAGCTTCCTGTCGCCTTGCACTGCGCGCAAATAAGTCGAAGCTGCCGAGCCGCGCACCGCATCACGCTGTGTCACCTGATAAAACCCGACGCCTTGCTGGACTGCGCCGTTGAAATCGTCGTTATAGGGATAGCCGGCTTCCTGCGCCGCGCGCAGGCCGGCGAAACTCAGCGGATGGCGAAAGCGCGCATCCGAGACCGGCAACGGGCCCTTAGTGCCGTGGAATGGTCCCGCGAGACGTTGGTTGCTTTCAGCGCGTTTAAAGGCCGGCAGCACATCGTCCCAGCCCCAGCCCGGACAGCCCATGTCGCGCCATTCGTCATAATCCTTGGCGCCACCGCGGATGTAGATCATGGCGTTGACCGAGGAGCCGCCGCCCAGCGTCCGGCCTTGCGGCACGGCAATCGGGCGGCCGCCCGCGGTCGCTTGTGGCTCGGACCTGTAGAACTGCACGCGCTCGGTGGCGAACAGCCGCACGAATCCGCCCGGCATGCGGACGAACTGATTGTCGTCGTTCGGGCCGGCTTCGATCATCAGCACGCTCTTGCCGGCCTTTACCAAGCGGTAAGTCACCGTGCAGCCTGCTGATCCACCGCCGACAACGATGTAATCGTAAACGTCCATGACCGTTGCCCCAAGCTGTTTGCTTATTTTGATGCGATCATACACGCGACCGCGCTGAATCTGTCAATCGCGGCCGGTTTCTGACTGAAACGAATTCGCTGTTGTGGGTGGGACGAGGCCTGCGTTTGAAGATGGAATTGACCCACATCAATGCTGCCGGTCCGCAAGCGAGCCACTAATTTAGCGTAAATTCAATTCGATGGAAAAGGCCCACATGCATTATTACTTTGCTAAAACGGTGCCGTTAGGCTTCGAAGAGGCCGTGCGGCACACCACCGAAGCGCTCAAGCAGCAAGGCTTCGGAATCATCTCCGAGATCGACGTCAAACAGACGTTGAAATCTAAAATCGGCGTCGATTTTCGCAACTATCGCATCCTCGGCGCCTGCAATCCCAAGCTGGCGCATGAAGCGCTGCAACTCGAGGACAAGATCGGAACAATGCTGCCGTGCAACGTCGTGGTGCAGGAGGTCGGCAGCAATAGCACCGAGATCGCCGCTATCGATCCGGTCGCCTCAATGGCGGCGGTCGACAATCCGCGCCTCAAGGAGGCGGCGCATCGTGTTCAGGCGCTTCTGAAAAAGGTCATCGAAGCTTTGTGACGACCGCCGCCTGAGGGCTTACCCGCGCCTGAGAAATTTCAGCATCAGATCGGTGAGGCGCCCAAACGGCGGATGCAGGAAACGCGATCCGTTAAGGCGGCTTTGCAGAAACACGCCCTTGCGGTGCGAGAAGGTTTGAAATCCAAACTCGCCATGATACGCGCCGATACCCGATGCGCCGACGCCGCCGAACGGAAGATTCTCCGCCACGAAATGGAACAGCGTCGTGTTGATCGCGGCGCCGCCGGAGATCGTCCGGCGTAAAACCTCGTCGCGCTTGCCGGGATCGGTGCCGAAATAATAGAGCGCCAGCGGCCGGGGGTGGCCGTTGACGTAATCGATGGCCTGGTCGAGCCCGCGATAAGTCTTGATCGGCAGTACCGGCCCGAAAATTTCCTCGCGCATGATCGAGAGGTCTTCGCCGGGGTCAATCACAAGGGTCGGCGGCAGCTTGCGAGTCGCCACCGGCGGCGTTCCATGATCCGGATTGATCTCGACAACGCGCGTCCCGCTCGCTTTCGCCTCCACCACATACTGCGCGATGCGGCCATAGTGCCGCTCGTTGATGATCGAGGTGTAGTCCGGATTGCCGGCAAGCGTCGGGTAGAATTTTTGCACCGTCTGAGCAGTTAGTCCGACGAACGCCTCAAGCTTGTCCTCGGGCAGGAGGACGTAGTCCGGCGCGATGCAGGTCTGACCGGCATTCAGGAGCTTGCCGTAGACGATGCTCTCGACCGCGCTCGGTAGTGCCGCGTCTTCTCCGAGGATGCACGGCGATTTACCGCCGAGCTCGAGGGTCACCGGCGTCAAATTCTCGGCTGCGGCCGCCATGACGAGCCGTCCCACGGCGGTCGAGCCGGTATAGAGGAGGTGATCGAACGGCAACCGTGCAAAGGCTTGTCCGACGTCCGGTCCGCCGACGATGGTTGCGACTTTATCCGGAGGAAACAGACCCTCAAGAAATTCGGCCAGGAAACCCGACGTGCGGGGCGTCAGCTCCGACGGCTTCAGCATCACGCGGTTGCCGGCCGCGAGTGCCGCGATAAGCGGCACGATTGCAAGGTTGAACGGATAATTCCATGGACTAATGATGCCGACCACTCCGACCGGCTGATAGAGGATGCGTGCGGTGGCCGGCATCAGCTCGAGGCCGATCGAGACCCGTTTCGGCTGCATCCAACGAGCAAGATGGCGCAGCGTGTGGCGGATTGCCGACTGTGCAGGAAACACCTCGCCGAGTTCGGTTTCGTGGTGCGAACGATTACCGAAGTCCGCCGAAATCGCCGCGGCCAGGCGATCGACGCTGTTGCCGACCGCCTCACCGAGTTTTTTCAGGTCGGCGCGCCGCTCTTGCAGCGACGGTGCCCCTGTACGCAGAAACGCCGCGCGTTGCGCATCGAAGATCGCGCGCATCGTTGCCACAGGCTCGGGCCGCGCGTCGTTCACAACGGCGGCCGTGCCGGATAATCCGGCCGACCCCTCGCTACCGCCTCGATCTTCGCCATGGCGGCGAGCGCGACGTGATCGCGCCACGGCCGCGCCAGCACCTGCACGGCGATCGGCAAACCGGCGCTGCCTCTTTCGCTTTCACGCGCAACGCGATCAATCACATCCCGGCTGGCGGGGCGGTCGCTCTCTTCCCCCGGCCGGACGCACGTGACCGGCACGATACCGGCGGGGAAGCCGCTGACATTGGCGATTGGGGCGTAAGCGCCAGGCATCGGCATCAGCTCGGTTGCGCCGTGCCGCACCGCCGGCACCGCGTAGGCGGGACACAGAACAACATCGATCGGACCGTCGTCGGCTTCCTCAAATGCGCGGAGCAAAGTATACCGGAAATCCGCGATCGCCTCGATCGTCTGCCAATATTCGTCGATACTGCCGGAAGCGAAACGCCGCAGAATTGCAGCGCGACGTCGTTGGCCAAGGGCGTTGAGCGCGGCGCCGGCAGCGCCGCGCAGCCAAACCGGCATGGCCGCCGTCACCCGCAGCGGCCGGATGCGCCGGTCAACACGGTTGCCCCGCAACAGGCGCTTAAGAGTCCTGGTCCGATCGGCCGAGAGGCTGGCGAAGAGAAGATCAATCGCGCGGCTCAGCACCGGCTGCTCCCACGGCACTTGGCGCGCTCCTGCCGCGCTCAGGATTTGCGCGGCTTCGGTGACCGCGCGCCGTGCCGCAGGGGCGACCGGAAATTCGCCATCATCGGTGAATGTCGCAAAGCGCAGGCGGCTCGGGTCGACACCGGCCGGATCGCCCAACTCCGGCCCAGGATTGGCATATGGATCGCGGGCGCGATCGAGCACGCGCAATCCCATGGTCAGGTCTTCGACGCGCCTCGCCATGGGACCGACCTGGCTGACGATACCGGTCTGGCCAACCGGCAAGCCGTGGCCGCAGTGATCGGGCGTGCGGCCCGCGGTCGGCCGGATCGACGCGATCCCGCAGAACGCTGCCGGAATGCGCAGCGATCCGCCGATGTCGTTGCCAAGACCGAGTGGTGAGGCTCCGGCGGCAATGACGGCTGCTTCGCCGCCGCTGCTCCCGCCGCAGGATCGTTCTAAATCCCACGGATTGTTGGTGCGTCCGTAAAGCGGATTGTCGGTTTCGGTGAAGATCATCAGCTGCGGGAGATTGGTCTTGGCAATCGGGATCGCGCTCGCGGCGCGCAGTGCCGCGACATAGGGATCGTCCCTGATTTCGATTGCGTTGCGGCGCGTCGCCAGTCCGAAGGTCGAGGCTGTTCCGGCAAGATCGAAGCATTCCTTGATCGTCACTGGCAGGCCGGCAAGGGGCGGAAGCTTCTCGCCGCGCGACAGCGCTTTGTCGACGTTCGCGGCCGCTTTGCGCGCGCTTTCGGATAAATCCGCGGTGACGGCATTGAGCTTGCCGTTGACGGCGTTGAGGCGCCCAATGAAATGCTCCACCACTTCGGCGGATGACAGATCGCGGGCGGCAATGTGACCGGCGATCTCGCGCGCCGACATATCTTGCAGATCATGTACGTGCGGAGTAGGCGCAGCGGATTCAGTGAGCGCCATGACTTAGTCCTCCCCAGAGACTGCGCAAAGGCGCCTCGTCATCGGTAAGGTCGATCTATTCGCCCCACTTTGTCAATTTGCGCGCTCGCGGGCCGTCCGGTCGCGGCCGCGCCACTTCGCAGGGCAGCATTCCTCCACCACTTCGCAGCGCAGTATTTCTCTATTGCATCGCATCTGTTGCACCGCGTCATAAACGTGGGCGTTTTTTGATCAAAATGTCTCTTGCCGATTTTGTAAGCAGTGGTTGTTTGATTCTTGCGCAGCTCAAGAGTGCGGATCATATTCGATTGCAGGAATCGTCAAGACCCCGAAGAGGAAACGTTCACTCGAAACCCATGGAGGACATGATGTGCAAAAAACTTGTTACGATCACCGCCGCGCTCGCGATTTTGTCGCTCGGATCGTTCGTATCCGCGCAAGCCGGAGGAGCGACGAGCGCTCCGTCGATGTACAACAATGCGACCCATACCGCGAGCCTTGATCAAGGCCGGCATCATCGGCAGGTACAAACAGCCGATTTCAGGATTACGGAATTCTCTTCTTCTTCGGCGAAGCACGCTGTGTCAAAGCGCTGAGTTGAGAGGAACTGCAACGAATTGATGTCTGTCTGACGCGAAATGTCGGTCAGATGCGGGATGCTGCGCCGCTGAGAATGTAACTAACTAAGCGCGCAGTGTAGGCGGCTCTCGGCTTATCTTTCAGTGCGGTCATCGCGGCCATCCGCGCCTCTTCGCGGATTGCTATTGGCGACCCACGTTCGCACCGCCGGCAAAACTTGCGGCAACAGCTTATCGATCTCGTCTTTTGTCATTCCAGGCCGAACACGCGGATCATAGAGAATATTGACAAGGTGCTGATCATATACGTCGAAGAATCCCATTTGTACGTCGTCATTGAACATGGTCCAGGGCACCGAATTGTCGTCATTGATGATCCCCAACGCTTGCAACAATTCTTCGTAGGCGCAATCGTAAAAGGAAAATTCTTCAGCGTCGGCCGGCAGGATCACTTCAGCGCGGCGGATGCGATAGTTTTGATCCTTGCCGATGCCGGACAAACACTGCGGGTCTAGCACGCGCTGAATTTGCTTCGCCTTGTCCGTGCCGTAGTTGGAACGGATCGTCCGCGCGAGATCGCGCTTCGGCACGAGTGTCACGACGAAATTCGCAGCTTGGCGGTCGTCGGTCATCGCCAAATCGAGATGATCGACACGAGCGCGGATGTCTGCGACGATCATGGCGATTTGGGCGCGGCGATCGTGCGCGCCACGATTGACGACGAACACTCGGACCGGCTCGTCGAATTTACGGATGCGTTCTACCCGTCGATCGAATTGCAGCTCCCCACGGAACGCGGTCTTAAAGAAGCCGTCCTTGATCTCGGCGTCGGTGAAAGTCGTTCGTTCGGAGGCGCGGCGGGCGCTCACGTCCGCATTTTCAGCCTGGGCCGCGCAGTTGACCATGGCGCCGATTGCAATGGCTGCTGAGGTAAAAGCAGCGACCGATCTTAGATATTCGCAATACATTGAACTAGCCACCGGCGTTCGCCTGGAAATGCTCACGTACCAGTTCGAATATGTCGGTCGCTGCATAGGAATTCGATATTGGTAAGATATCTTTGGCATATAAATTAAATAGCCAAGAACACAGTGTCGCGCTCAGCGCCGCTGGAACCAGCCGACAATGCCGTTGGGCGCCAGCATGACGAAGCCGACCAACAATACACCGACGACCAGGAGATTGACCTCTGACGAGATCGTCACTGACGCCACCTGTTGCGTGGTCGCGAGCAGCAGCGATCCGATGAGCGGCCCGAGCCAGGTTTTGGTACCGCCAATCATTGGCATGGCGATAGTGGTGACGGCGTAGCCGAGATTGAAAGCCGAGGCTGGCTCGAGAAAGCTGACGTAATACGGCAGCGGCGCGCCGGCCATTCCCATGAGCGCCCCGCTCAGGGCGGTGGCGAAAAGCTTGAGGCGCAGCGTCGGCACGCCACTCGCTTCGGCTGCGCCCTCGTCGTCGCGAATCGCCGTCAAACCGTAACCGATCCACGACCGCTCAACCGCGCGGGCCACGACAATGGAGAGCGTCGCCAGGATCAGCATCAGCAGAAAGAGATACTCGGTATAGCTGCCGAACCAGGGACCGCGCAGCGGATGCAAAAGGTAGGCGCCCGCCGAGCCGCCGACATAATCCCAGTTGGTGACAAAGGTCTCGGCCACTACGGCGAGCGCGAGCGTCGCAATAGCAAAATAAATGCCCTTGAGGCGGAGCGTCAGATAGCCCATGCCGAGTCCGACCACTCCGGCGACGACACCGGCTGCCGGGATCGTGAGCGGCAGGGGCAGTTTCAGCGCGGTCTCGAGTGCGACAGTCGTATAGGCGCCGAGCGCAAAGAACGCCGACACGCCGAGATTCATGTAGCCGGCATAGCCGCCGAGGATGTTCCAGGCGGTCGCCAACACGACATATTGCAGGATGACGTAACCGGCGAAGAACAGATAATCGAGATTGATCCAGACCCCGACACCGAATGTGGCAGCGGCGACGCTGACAGCGATGGCGAGGAAGCGCCAATTCCCCATGACGTTTCAGCTCCGCCCGAACAGGCCGGAGGGTCGCCATGCCAGCGTCGCCAAGAGCGCGCCGAACGCAACGGCTGGCGACCATGACGGGCCGATGAAGACGGTGGTCAGGTTTTCGACAAGCCCAAGTGAAATCGCCGCGACCACCGTGCCGGGAAGGCTGCCGAGGCCGCCGAAGACGCAGATCGCGAATACCCGGCCGATGAAATCGCGGCCGACCGCGGGCTGCAAGGGTTCGATGACGATGATGAAGGCGCCGGCGAGCGCCGCACTGGCGCAGGCGACGCCGAAGGCGATGCGTTTGATCCGTACCGGCGATGCCGCGACCAGCCGTAGCGCGAACGGATCTTGCGCCACGGCGACGATGGCGTGCCCGATGAAAGTCTTTTTCAGGAACAGTTCGAGCGCGATGAGCATGAGAAGCGAGCCGGCGAACGGCACCGCCAATCGCAGCGGCAGCGCGATCGGGCCATAGTTCAACGTCGTGGTGATGTAGGGCGCCTGGACGTACCGGAAATCGACGCCGAAAAGCATGATCAGCATCACTTCGGCGAGGAACATCAGGCCGAAGAAGAACGCCAACCCACGCATCGCGTCGTCGCCGCGCCGCTCGAAGAAGTGGTAATAGACGCGATAGAGCAACGTCCCGGCGCCATAGAACACCGGTGTCAACAGAAGCCCGGCCAGGATTGGGTCAATGTTGAAGGTGCGGTTGAGCACGAGAACCGCGTAGGCGCCGATCACCGCGAAGGTCGGATGCGCGATGTTGACGATATCAAGAAGGCCGAAAGCGACGGTGGCGCCGACGCTGAGCGCGGCATAGAAGCCGCCCATCAGCAGCCCCGTAATTACCGCGTTAACAAGGAGGGGATAGGTTATCGTCATGGCGTTGTGCTTTGGCCGATCAGTTTTCTATGACGAACCGGTTTCTATGACGAACCGGCTCGCGCCGCGCTGGCGGAGCGAGCCGATCCTGTGCGCCGCGCCGTATTAGTGACGGGCGTCCTGGAACGGATAAATCAGGTCGCCGCTTTTGTACTCGGCCGGTGAGAGCACAATCAATGTGTCCGTGCCCTTGAACTGCTCGATGTCGTTGCCTTTGACGTGCTGGAATTGCGCCGCAAGCATGCGGGGGTTGGCCCATTCGCCGCTTTCGCCGAACTTCACGTCGCCGATCAAAGTTTTGAAGGTGTTCTCATGCATGTAGGGACCGAGCTTGTCACCGGCGGTGCTCTTGGTGGCCTCGACCGCTTGGCCGAGAATTTGCAGATCGGCATAAGCCCACGGAGCCATGTAATAACCGATCGGATCGACGCCTGCGACCTTGGCCCGCTCCTGGTAGCGTTTGAGGAAATCCATCACGCCGGGATATTGCATCTTGGGCGCTGGCAGCCAGATATTGAAATTGACGAAGCCGTTAAGCTGCTCGCCCAACAATCCCTCGGCATCCGGCGTCTGTAACCCGGTCATGCCGCCGCCAACGATCATCGCCTTCAGACCGACCTCGCTGATGGCGCGAACGATGGCGATCGATTGTCCCGGCTGCGTGCCGATTGCCACGATATCCGGGTTCGTCGCCTGAATCTGCCGCACCACGGTGGTCAGGTCGGTCATGCTCGGCGGAAATCCTTGATCGTAGACGATTTGCAACCCGGCAGCGGAAGCGGCGGCCTTGATGCCGTTCATGATGGCGTGACCGAATTCCATTTCGGGATACACGGCGGCGACCGTTTTCGGTTTCGGATTCATCGTCATCGCGGCATCGAAGAATGGCTGCATGATCGTCAAGGCCGGTTTTTCGCCGGCCGGGAAAATGCCGAAAAACTTGTCGTATTTGAACTTGGCGTTATTGGCGAGGCCGAACAGGCCGATCAGCACCATGTCGTGCTGCATCGCGAGCGGTATCGTCGCGGCGATGAGGGGCGTGCCGTAGCCGCTGTTGATGAGATCGACTTTATCGATGTCGAGGAGCTTGGCGTAGATCGCCGGCACATTCGCCGGATTGCTTTGATCGTCGTAGTGAACCAGTTTGACCTGCCGTCCCAACAGGCCGCCCTTGGCATTGGTATCCTCGGCCCACATGGTCATTGCCAGCAGGGCCGATTTGCCCGTGCCCGCTAGCGGACCGGTTTCGGCCATGCTGAAGCCGATCTTCAGCGGCTCCTCCGCGGCGGCGGGCAAGCTGAATGAAGCGACGCTTAGCGCTGCGAGCGCCGCCAGCGTTGCGGCGCTTATGATGTGTCTCGATAGCGTTGTCATTGTTGTATTCTCCTTGGTTCACGTCGTGATTTGCTAGCTGCTTTGACCATGCAGCTTGCGCAACTCGGTTTTCAGCACCTTGCCGTAATTGTTCTTGGGTAGCGTCTCGAGAAAGACGTAGCCACGTGGCCGTTTGAACCGTGCAATCGCGGAAAGGCACAGCGCGTCCAATTCTTCCGCGGATACCTTTTGTTCCGGACGCGCCACGATGCAGGCGACGACTTCCTCGCCCCAATCCGGATGCGGACGGCCGATGACCGAAACTTCGAACACGCCGGGGTGGCGCAGCAATACCTCTTCAACCTCGCGCGGATAGATGTTGCTGCCGCCACTGATGATCAGATCCTTGGAACGATCCTTCAGCGTGAGGAAACCCTCGTCGTCGAATGCGCCCATGTCGCCAGTGTGCAGCCAGCCGCCGCGCAGGGTCTCGGCGGTTGCTTCAGGATTTCTCCAATAACCCGCCATCACCACTTCGCCCCGAACCAGCACCTCGCCGATTTCGCCGACCGGCAGGTCGCGATCGTCTTCATCGGTAACGCGCACCTCGACATTGGCGCGCGGCAATCCGACTGAGCCCATGATCTCGCGCCAGCGCGGCCGCGCGCGGTCGGCGTGGATCTCCTTCGACAGCGCCGTGATGGTCATGGGTACTTCGCCCTGACCGTAAATTTGCGCGAGTTTCGGGCCGAGCAAATCCATCGCGCGGAGCAGCGTTTCGAAATGCATTGGCGCGCCGCCATAGATGATGGTGCGTAGGCCGCGATGATCGCCCGCGGCGAACCCGGCGTGATCGATCAGACGGCTCACCATGGTCGGCGCGGCAAAAAAGCTGACGTTGCCGTGGATCGAAAGCAGTGCCGCGATCTCCTCCGGGTCGAAGCCGGCGCTTTCTGGAATAACGGTGCTGGCCCCCATGGCAACGTAGGGCAGGCCGTAGCAGCCTGACCCATGCGACATCGGCGCGGCGTGAAGAACACAATCGCTCCGACCAACCGGCTCGATTTCGGCGAAATAGGCCAGCGTTTGCCCCATCATGATGCCATGCGTCAGCATCGCGCCTTTGGGGCGGCCGGTCGTGCCGCTGGTATAAAACAACCACGCGAGATCGTCGGGCCGGCGCGATACGACGTCGATGCCGTCGCCTTGATAAAGCCGCCGCCATTCGGCGCTGCCGGTCGCGATCGTGCGGCCATGCCGTGCGACATCTTCGGCGCGGTCGGGACTCGCGAGAATGAGCGAAGCTTCCGTGTTCCCGATGATGTAACCGAACTCCTCGCTATGGAGCTTGGCGTTCATCGGCACCGCGACCAGCCCGGCATGCCAGATCGCAAACAGTGCTTCGAGAAATTCGGGCCGGTTGGTCATGGCGATGGCCACCCGGTCATCCGGACGGCACATGGTGCGCAGGTTGCCGGCAAGCGCGCGCGAGCGCGCCGCCCATTGCCGATAATTCGCGTAGGTGGCGGCGCCGTCGGCAATCGCCGGCCGATCGGGCGCGGCGCGTCCCCATTTCTCGACCCAACCCGCGAGGTTCATCGGGCGTTGCCGATCTCGATCAGGGTGCCGACGTGGCGTCGATCAGCACCGCGGCGATGAGACAAGGCTTGCCGCTGCGGTTGACCCAGGCATGGTTGGTGCCGCGCTGGACGATGCAGTCGCCGGCATGAAGCTCGACCTCGCCGTCTTCCATGAGCATGTGCATCGAGCCCGAGATCACTACGAGGTAATCGATCGAATCGGTCTTGTGCATCGTGGGGTGTTTGGCGGAATCCGCGGCGCTCGGCTTATTGGTGCTGCCGAGCTGGCCGAAGGTGGCGCTGGCGTCGATCTTGGTCCCGGCGCTCTCGGGCGGAATTTCGACGACGCGGAAGATGGTGCCCAACGGAGTCGGATCGTGACGCATTGGCCGCAGCGAGCGGTCTTTCGAACCGTCATTGCTGACCGGCATCTCGTCGGTGACCCAGACTTCGGTGACGCCGGCGCCCGGCCAGCCTTTGAGCGGGGTCGCGTTAGGCGCGTGATCATCGAACAGGATGACGGCTTTGCCGGCGGCGTTGTGGCCGGTGACGACGCGTCGGACCTTTTGAGTCATGTGTTCCTCCCGAATGGTTTGTTTCAGTGGCGCAAGATGCGATTGCGCAGCACGCCGATTTTTTCGACCTCGAGCTCGATCACTTCGCCCGGCTCGACGTAAAGCCCGGTTTCGAGGCCGGAGCCGTTGCCGACGGTTCCGGAGCAAAACAGCTCGCCCGGATGGATCGTCTCGTCGCGCGAAACAAAGGCGATGCAATCCTCATATTTCCAATGCATTTCGCGCGAACTGCCGCGGCCGCGCTCCTCGCCGTTGACGCGCACGATCATGTCAAGCGCGTAGGGATCGGGGATTTCATCGGCGGTGACGATGCAGGGGCCGACCGGATTCGAATTATCGAAATCCTTGCCTTTGCCCGGCCCGAGATTGCTGAGCATTTCCAGGCTCTGCTCGTCGCGAGCGGAAAGATCGTTGAAGATGGTGTAGCCGAAGATGTGGGCGCGCGCCTTGTCCTTGGAGATGTCGTGACCCGCCTTGCCGATGACGCAGGCGAACTCCAGCTCGTAATCGATCGTTTTCGAGTAGGCCGGCCAGGTCACGTCTTGGTCGGTGCCGCAGACGGCGAAACGGCTCGGCTTGTAGAAGCTCGGGCGCTCGTACCAGATCTTCGGCGGCCTAAAGGCCCCCTGCTTCTCCAGCTCGCGCAGCGCTTTTTCCGGATCGGGCGCGGTGGCGGCGCGCATCTTCTGTATGCGGGTGAAGGCCTGAATCAGATGTTTCTCGAAGCAAAGAAAGTCGCGCATTTGCGGCGGCTGCGGTAACGGCGCCAGCAACTTGACCGAGGCGGTTTCGATCGTACCGCGGCCGCGCCGCTGCGCATCCGAAACAATCTCGCGGGCCCGATTGAGGCCAACCTCGCCGGCTTCGATCAGCGCCTGCATACTGGTGAAGGCGGGATTCGCGCCACCTTGCGCCGCCGCGAAATCGACGATCCGGCTGTCGCCGTCGACGAAGGCGCCGATGCGCTCGGCGCCGGAGGCAGCGAATGTGACAAGCCTCATACCGTCCTCCCGACATTCAATCGCTTGCCGCGATCTTGATCATTCGTATTATTGTATTTCATTGAATGTTGAAATTCCGGTAGAGTCAAGCATGCGGGCGCCGATCGACTAGGTCGGCCATCCTCGCCAAGGAGTTCCATGCCACCATGAAGGCGAAAAGCGCATTGGCCCGGAAGTCCGCTCGCGTCGCCGCGCCAAAGAGCAAACCGGCGGCGCGCGGCGATCGCAGTGTCGCCCGGCGCGGCGATACGACGCGGCTGTCGATCCTCAATGCGGCCGAACGCTGCTTCGGCGAAAACGGATTCGATGGCGTCTCGCTGCGCACCATCACCGAAGTGGCCGGCGTCGACCTTGCGCTCGTCAACTATCACTTCGGCAGCAAAGACAATTTACTGCACGAGGTGATCGCGCGCCGGGCGCGCATTGTTCACGAAGAGCGGGTACGGGCACTCGAATTGGCGCGGCATGAGGCCGGTGCCCGGTCGCCGTCGGTGGAGGCGATCGTGACCGCCTTCCTCGAGCCGCTACTGCGACGTCTGGTCGACGGCGACGCGGGCTGGCGTCACTACTGCAACCTCGCCTCGCAGCTCGACGTGCTGCCGAAATTCATCGCGCTGACCAGCGACGTGCTCGATCCGACGGCGCTGCACTTCATCAACGCGTTGCGGCTGACTTTGCCGAAAGCGACGCCGCAATCGATCTATTGGGGCTACATGTTTTTGATCGGGTCGATGGTGCAGGTCATGTCGGCGACCGGCCGGATCGAGCGGCTGTCGCGCGGCCTGTGCCGTTCGGACGACATCGAAGGCGCTTTGCGCGAGCTCGTTCCCTTCGTCAGTGCTGGGCTGCGGGCTTTCGGAAACCCTGCCAAATAGAACGAGTCGCAAGCCTGCATCACATTGCTGCTGGACTTTTGATCGTGATGCCAATGGTATTGCGCCATGGCCTTCGCTACATTTTGGCGAAAGATGGTGTCTATCCGAGCGAGACAATTGGAGCGTGGAGGAACCCCATGAAACGTCTGGCCCTCGCGATGATGACCACGCTAATTGCGGCCGCCGGTTGGTTTGCAGTGACAACCATTGGACCCCATGCCATGAGCAAAGAGCCTCGCTTTCCGCAGCTCACGATGGATCAGCTCACCGACAAGCAAAAGCCGCTCGGCGAGCAGATTATGAAGGTTTCGAGCGTGGGTCTAGGCGGACCTTACAATCCGCTGCTCCGCAGCCCCGTGCTCGGACAAAGAATGTTCGATCTCCTTCATTATCTGCGCTGGGAAACGTCGGTGCCGTTGAAGCTCAATGAGTTTGCGATCCTGATCATCGGGCGGCAATGGCGCTCGCAAGTCGAGTGGCTTGCGCACGCGCCGCTCGCCATCAAGGCGGGGCTGTCGCCGGACATCGTCGCCGAGCTCAAAGCCAACAAACGGCCATCAAACATGCCGCCGGAAGAAGCAGTTGTTTATGACTTCGTCACCGAGCTGACGACCAAGCACGAAGTGTCCGACGAAACCTTCAATCGCGCGAAGGAGCTTCTCGGCGAGCAGCAGGTTGTCGACTTAACGGCGGTCGCCGGCACCTATATCGGCGTCGCCATGGTCCTGGCGATGAGCGAGGGCAGCGTTCCGCCCGGCAAGGAATTGCCATTCAAGCCAGGCGAACCGTAGATCGAAGCCGGGATTCGTCGTCGAAAGATACTGGAGCGGATGAATGGCACAGTCTTCCATGAGCGATCTCGGCGCGAAATCGCATCTCGAGGCGCTGCTGGCGACGGTTGGCCCGGTCGAGGGGTTACGCATTCTCGACATTGGCTGCGGCGAGGGACAGTTGACGCGCGCTCTCGCGGCGCTTGGCGCGCAGGTCACGGGCTACGATCCGTTTATCGCGGAGACCGGGCCGACCGCACATGGCGCAGGTGGCTATCGTCTTGCGAGAGCGGCGGCTGACGCCATTCCGGAGCCCGATCACGAAGCCGACCTCGTGCTCTTTGTTTTTTCGCTCCACCACGTACCGGGAGCAAAGCTGAAAGGAGCGATCGCAGAGGCGCGCCGGCTGTTGCGGCCGTCGGGCCGCCTCTATGTGGCGGAGCCACTGGCACAGGGCCCCCATCAGTACGTCATGGAGTTGTTCCACGATGAAACCCCGGTGCGGAAAGCCGCGGCCGAGGCGCTCGCTCATTTTGCTCGTCCGCACTTTGCGACGGACCAAATCTCGACCTATACCGACGCGCGGAGCTTTACCGATTTCGATTCGTTTGCCGAGCGCATGATCGCCAACATGAGGTTCAACGGCTACACGAAAGAGGCGGTCCTGGCGTCGGCAGTGCGTCACCGCTTCGCCGAAACCTACGCCGCGCATGGCGGCAGGTTCGATCAGCCGGTTCGAATCGATTACTTCAGTCCCGCGAATTGACCATGGGAAAAGATCGTCTTACCGCGTTCAGTGACGGTGTCATCGCCATCATCATCACCATTATGGTACTCGAGTTGCGGGTGCCGCACGGCGACGATCTAACGGCGCTTAAGGGAGTGGCTCCCAGCTTCCTGACGTACGTCATGAGTTTCGTTTATCTGGCAATCTACTGGAACAACCATCACCATCTCCTGCATACGGTCGGACGGGTCGATGGGCTCATCCTCTGGGCCAATTCTCACTTGCTGTTCTGGCTTTCGATCATCCCCGCTGCGACTGCATGGATGGGGCAAAACCTTTCGGCGCCATTGCCGACCGCCGTCTACGGCGCGGTACTGCTGATGCCGGCCATCGCTTACTATATTTTACAGAAAACGATTATCCGCCAGCAGGGAAGCCATTCGGTGCTGGCCAAAGCGCTCGGCAACGACTTTAAAGGCAAGCTCTCGCCGGTTCTGTACATCGCCGGAATTGCGGTAGCATTTGTCAGCCCTTGGTTGTCGATCGCGCTCTATGCGCTGGTGGCGGTTATGTGGCTCGTTCCCGACCGGCGCATCGAGAGTATGCTGCGCCAAGGATGACCGGCATCGAAGTTTCCGTAATTGGAACCGTCGATGGTCTCGCGCGTTGTCATGACACCTCCACAACAACGGAGCCGATCATGGATCGCGAACACGTGAAGGGCGCTGCCGACAATGCCAAAGGCGCCATCAAAGACACCGCCGGCAAACTCATGAGCGATAAGGAGTTGCAGACGGAAGGCAAGCTGGATAAGGCGAAAGGCGCCGCGCACAATGCCGTGGGTGACGTGAAGGATGCCTTCAGGAAAGCCACGCAATAGCGTTCCCGCCGTCGGTAACAAAGAGCCGCCCATTTTCGGGCGGCTTTTTTCTTGATCGGGCAGGACGCGAACGAAGCGCGTTGCTTAGGGCAACAGCTCTGCCTGGTCCGCTGGTGAGCGTGTAGATGCCGCCGACGATGCGGATTTTGGCCTTGGCGTTTGCGGCAAGCGCATCTGGAACAAGCGTGAGACTCGCGGTTGCAG
>Ga0187864_10002342_pt1 | contig 16612 bp, 14 predicted proteins | sample June2016WEW_11_4_FD_132985 | JGI IMG/M metagenome (GOLD analysis project Ga0187864, IMG submission 132985) | Peatland microbial communities from SPRUCE experiment site at the Marcell Experimental Forest, Minnesota, USA - June2016WEW_11_40 | ecosystem: Environmental > Terrestrial > Soil >...
ACTCGACGGGTAGGGGCGCTTCGCGAAGCGCCCCTACGGCTTCTAGCCTATCAGGCCGGAGATGAGAAAGTGGGAAACGGTGCGAAATTTGGGAGTAATTATTTTTAGTGCAATGGAATCAAGAGGTTGGCCAGGCGAGCAGTTTTCACAATGTGAAAATCGGGGGTCGGACTGTGGCATTTTGACACATATATGCAGAACACTGCATATAACAGAGAGCGGCAAAGCCGCAACCAAATGCAGATTCTTCGCTTCGCTCAGAATGACACGTCATCCTGAGCATTGACAGCCGCAGTGGCTGCCCTTGCTGATCAGAAAGATGACGCGTGCTCGTCGAAAAGGTCTCGTTGATTACAAAGGACATACGCGTCATCTTTCTGCAGAGCGGAGCGAAGGATCTGCTTTTCTTCGCGCGCTGCAGGCTTGGCGCATAGCCAAGCTATGCGGTTTGCAGACATTGTGCTTCGGTAGTTAGCCACGGAGCCTTCCGCTCTTGATAAGGTCCGCCTTCACCTTTACCCACGGAATGCGCTTCTCATGCCTCCGCGCGCGGGAAACCAGGACGTCCTCGATGTCCTCCCAAAGGGCCCTGTGCTTTTTGAGGTCGATAACTGCCGCAGTTTTGTGGCCCTTTTAGTCGGTGATAAACTGAATTCCAGTCATGTGTAACGTGCTCCTTAGGTTCCTCTTCTCACTCTAGTTTTGCCGCTTCCCCCCTCTCAACACACTACTGCGGTTGCGCCCGCAGCGTTATCTTTTTTTGAGATGCCTTAGGGCTATTTCGGCGGCGGCGATTTGGCGGGCGACCTGGCGGGGAGCGGTTCCGCCGGTCACATTTCTACGATTGACTGACTTTTCAGGGGAAACCGCAACGCGGCGCAAGGGCTCGTCCCAGGAAGGTATGATGCGCCGGGCTTCGGCAGCGGTGAGGCCGGCGAACGTCCTGCCTTGGGCTGCGCAGTAGCTGACCAGTTTTCCCACCTGCTCGTGAGCTTCGGCGAAGGGCACGCCACGGCGAACGAGTTCGTCGGCCAGGTCTGTCGCCGTCAGAAAACCCTGGGTGGTGGCGTCTTCCATTCTTTCCGGACGAAGCTGAAGCGTGGCGGCGACACGGGATGCGATCTCGAGCGCCTCATGAGTAGTATCGACGGCGCCGAACAACGCCCCCTTATCCTCCTGCAGGTCGCGATCATAAGCCAGGGGAAGACCTTTCATCAGCGCCAGCAGTCCCGTAAGCCTGCCCAGCACGGTTGCCGACTTGCCGCGGATCAGTTCCAGCGAATCGGGGTTCTTCTTCTGCGGCATCAGGCTGCTGCCGGTGCTGTAAGCGTCGGCCAATTCCACAAAGCCGAAAGCGGGCGAGGAGTAGATGATCAGGTCCTCCGCCCAGCGGCTGAGGTGAAGCATGGTCAGCGCGCAGGCAAAGGCCAACTCGAGGACGAAATCCCGGTCCGAGGTGACGTCCAGGCTGTTGGAGGCCGGGCGCGCAAATCCCAGCGCCCGCGCCAGGCGCTCCCGGTCCAACCGGTAGGCGGTCCCGGCCAGCGCTCCCGCCCCCATCGGCAGTTCGTCGGCGCGCCGGCGGCAATCTTCGAGCCGGGACGCGTCGCGTTTAAACATTTCAAAATAGGCAAGCGCATAATGCGAAAAAAGTATCGGCTGGGCGGGCTGAAGATGAGTGTAGCCGGGCATCACCACGCGAGTGTGGCGCCGCGCCTGGCCCAGCAGCGCCTCGAGCATGGCGGCCAGAGCCCGTTCGAGATCGGCGGTGGCGTCCTTGACGTACAAGCGGGCTTCCGTGGCCACAAGGTCGTTGCGGCTGCGGCCGGTGCGGAGTTTGCCTGCCAGAGCGCCGATTCGCCGCCCCAGTTGCGCCTCGACCCAGGTGTGCACGTCCTCGCTCGATTGCCCCCTGGCCCAGCCGGGATGACGTTCGACGCCGCGGCGGAGGGCTTCGAGGCCGCGCCCCAAGCGGCGCGCCTCCGAAGGCGTCAACACGCCCACCCGGCCCAGCTCCTGAACGTAGGCAAGGTTCACTCGCAGGTCATAGAGGATGAACCGCTGGTCGAGCGAGAAGGACTCGGAGAATTCTTCAAAGCGCGGATCGCGGCGGCCGGTGAAGCGTCCTCCCCAGAGTTTCATTCGGTTCTCCATGTTGACGCCGCGGAGGCGCCAGGTCTGTCATTCCGAGGCGCCGCAGGCGACGAGGAATCTCGCACTGACCTGAAAATCGTGGCGCGGGCGTCTCGCCCGCGGTCGCGGGAGCGTCCCGCTCCCGCGCACGGGCAGGATGCCCGTGCCACAGCGGGCGGGACGCCCGCACCACATCCGTCCACCGAGGGGTGGTTTTCATGGTTGCTGGGTGCCCGACAGCCGGCTACTTCCTGGCCGCGCGCTTGGCAGCCGCAAGGCGCAGCGGCAGACCGAGAATGTTAATGAATCCCTCAGCATCTTTCTGGTTATAATCCGAGTTCATAACAAAGCTGCCGATGCTGGTGTCGTAGAGAGAATTCTCCGACTGCCGGTCGAGAACGCGCAGATTGCCCTTGCAAAGCCCCAGCTTGACCGTCCCGGACACGTTCTGCTGGGTGGCCTCCACGAAGCTGTCCAGGGCTTCGCGAAGGGGTGTAAACCACTGCCCATAATAGACCAGTTCGGCGTAGCGCAGCGCCACATGCTGCTTGTAATGGTAAGTCTCCCGATCCAGGCAGAGTGATTCGAGTTCCTGGTGGGCCAGCATGATCATCGTGCCTGCGGGAGTTTCGTAGGCGCCGTGCGACTTGATTCCCACCAGCCGGTTCTCGACCAGGTCCGTGCGGCCCACGCCGTGCCGCCCGCCCAAGGCGTTCAGGATCTCGACCAGGCGCACGGGGGCCATGCGCCTGCCGTTGACGGAAACCGGAACACCGGCCTCAAAACCCAACACCACTTCCGCCTCGCGCGCCGGGGCCTTCTGCGGCTTACGCGTGAGCTTCCAGGCGCTATCCGGCGGCTCGCCGAGCTTGGTCTCGAGGGGGCCGCCTTCGTGGCTCAGATGCCACAAATTCTGATCGCGGCTGTAAAGTTCGCCCTTCTTCACGGGCACGGGGACTTTGTGGGCGCGCGCATAGGCGAGCGCATCTTCGCGCGATTTAATCGACCATTCCCGCCATGGGGCGATGACGCGCAAATGGGGCGCCAGGGCCTGGTAGGAAAGCTCGAAACGCACCTGGTCGTTCCCCTTGCCGGTGCATCCGTGGGCCAGCGCGTCCGCGCCGTGCTCGAGCGCGATCTCCACCTGCCGTTTGGCGAGCACGGGGCGCGCCAGGGAGGTGCCCAGGAGATACTTGCCTTCGTAGATGGCGCCTGCGCGCACCGCCTTCCAAACGTAGCCCGTAACGAATTCCGCGCGCAGGTCTTCGACGAATACCTTCGAGGCCCCGCTGCGGAGCGCCTTGCGCCGAAGCGCCACGTAGTCGTCACCCTGGCCCACGTCTCCCACCATGGCGAATACTTCGCAGTCATAATTCTCCCGCAGCCAAGGGATAATGATGGAGGTGTCTAAGCCCCCCGAATAAGCCAGAACCACCCGCTTGACCGGGTGGCTCGAATCATGCGCTGACGTCATGGGTTGTTTTGAACTCCGTTTCTGAACTTTTTATGCGGCAACACGGGTGGCGCAGACGGGCCGTAGTTGGGCATGTCTGCGCCCCTGGTCCAGAGGGCGCATACATCCCGCCAAAGTGCGGCGGGACGTATGCGCCACCCAGGTGCTTCGAGGCTGCGGCACGATCCTGCTCATGCGGCAACGATCGCCCGGATCTTTTTGCGCAATTGTGCCGCGCCTCGAACGTTGGGCGTCGCCACAAACACCGTGTCGTCGCCGGCCACCGTCCCTACCACCTCCGGCCACTCCTGCGAATCGAGCACCGCGGCCACCGGCTGGGCATTGCCGGGGTGTGTCTTCAGGACCACCAGATTGGAAGCCAGGCTGACCTCGCGCAAAAACTCCTTCAGAATTAACTGCAAGGTCGGCTGCACTGGGGCGGCAGGCTCGACTGCTTCCGGAAGGTGATAACCGGTGCGCGTCTTGACCACGCCGAGCTCGTCAAGGTCCCGCGATACGGTAGCCTGCGTCACCTGGATGCCGCGCCTGGCCAACTTCCGACGCAACTCATCCTGGGTGACTTCCGGGTCGGTCCTCAGGAGTTTCAAGATTTGCGTGCGGCGGTAGAGATTTTCCATGTAATTTTATGCAGGCAACTTATAAATATACCAAAGCACGCGTGGCTTGGCAATGACGGGACGAGCAGCTTGATCGGGTGAGCAAACGCCCCGTTCCTGGCTGGTTTATCCGGGGTGGCGCATACATTGAAGTCGATGTATGGGCCACCCTCGAAAGCCTGTCATTCTGAGCGAAGCGAAGAATCTCGCTCTGGTTCGCTCGATCGCACCCCAATCGCAAGGCCAGGGCGAGATTCTTCGCTTCGCTCAGAATGACAGAGCCGTCGCGATTCCGCAGGGATTTGCTTAGGGGGATGCTACGGGCTGAGGCCTTTATTCACCCGATCTCGGTGGGGGGATCAATCATGAACGGCATTTCCGGCCCGGTCTAGTCTTCAGGCGATCACCCACTGCGCTTTATTCCCCGTGGCCGCCATAGGCCATGAAATTCTCTTTCTTAAACTCTTCCCATTGAGCCTGAAGATACTGCTCCTTGGGGATGAACCGTTTAGTGCGGAAAGCGATGCCCAGGTTACCTTCCTCGATTTCGGCGCCCTTCTGCGGCAAGAAGTCGAAGACGCTCCGGTTGGCTCCATAAAAAGCGCAGAGCCAGACGCCCGCAGCAGATTCCACCGCATAGAGCGCGCAGACTAAAGGCAAGGGGCGCGTCGCATCCACAGAAACTTTTACTTGCGCCTCGGTAATCTTCCCTTTCACGGACTGCGGAATCGACGGGACCGTAGTTGTCATTTTGCGCCTCGCTGCTACTAACGTAACACGAATCGGAGGAACGAGTGAACGGGAGATCACCCTACAAACACCGGTTTTATGTGGCGCTCGAAAAGGTTGCCGGTTACATTCCCGGCAATGGCGCGCTCCATCATCGTGAGGAGATCCAAATAACGGTTTCCCATTCGCGCCGCCACCTTAAAGGCCACGTGAAGAAGCTGGCGAAAGCTGGAATTGTATGCCGGGCAGTTCGGATCGTGCCGCAGCGCCGATGCGAATTGTTCCGCCGCCCAGCGCGCCAGTAGCGCGGGATCAGGCAAGCGGGCAGGATCGATGTTGACCACGGCGGCGTAAGGCGCGCATAAATCCTGGCGCTGGCGATAGGCCTCGGCATAAACCTCCTTCGCCAGCTCGAGCCCGGCTCCGCCGGCCTCCGCCAGGCCGATCAGCTCTTCCAGCCAGGTCGTTCCTGCGGTCTTCAAATGTACGCCGGCATTGAATGTCAGGAGCGCTTGATGGATGGGCCCATAAAGTGAGAACTTGTCGCTCCCGGAGTGTACGCTCAGTTTCAAATTGGAGGGCAGCGCGTAGCGACTGAGGGCAAAGGCGATGACTGCAACGTCATCCGAAAACTCCCGGCTGAATTGGGCAACATCGCCCTCATAGTCCACGCCCTTGTCGAAGCGACCGCTGAATTTCGGCGCGATGGTCTGAATCGGAATCCCTTCATCCGCCACAGCCGCGAGGATGATCAGCAGTTCGGCCGGAGTCTGAGGGGAATCGGTCTCGTCCATCGACACTTCCGTAATGAATTGTCCTCTTCCCTTCTCCTCCTCGATCCGGCGGTAAACCCGCGCCGCTTCCTGCACCGCCGCCAGGTATTTGTTCGCAACCTGTGCCAAGAAGGTGGGGTCGATGCGAAAGGCGTGGGAGACACCCGGCACGGCCAAATCCTCCAACAGCTCCGGGTGACCATCCACGAAGCGCTGCAACGCCGAGGCCGCGCAGGGCCGGCCGATCAAATCCGCCACGTCGATGGTGAAAAAATCGCTGGCGTCGATGAACTTGTCCACCGTCTTGAGATTGATGTGGTCGGCGTCCACGTGGTACGGCTTGTCCCAACCTAGCGCCTTCACCGCCTGGTCAGCCTCCGCTCGAGTATCGGCCGGGGTGGATCCTATGATAGTGTGTTCCCGGTTCGATTTGTTCCACACCGGGATCACTTCCACCCCCTGCTCGAGCGCCATCTTACAAGCCTGCAACTGTGCCTTGCCTTGGTGTGCGAACCTGTCGCCTACACCGAGCGAGTACTTGGCAAGAGAAAGCGCGGTGCTCATGGGAGTCACTCCTGCTTGCAGCGGGGGTAGATTGAGAGGGCCCCACTCCCGGAGAAAAGAACTTGACAAATTATCGTAATAGAGCTAATCTATAATTGAAGGGTTTTAGCATTCGCAATGCGCTGAGACCTTTTTTTGTCTACCAACTGGGTTGACTTATTTCCCTCTATCAGGACGTCGGCGCGTAAACAGCTCATTTTGCACCGACCGAGTGCTCCGAACTCGCGCCGACTCCTGCCTTTCATCGGTAGACCCCTTAAGTGGTTTCGCCATCCTTCACTTAACTCACGTAGCACGTCCCAGTTTAGCCTAGTCATCCGGATCAAGGCACTTTCGGCGGCCAAACGCGTCGCTCAATGCGAGGGCAGCGGCTGTTGCTGCGCCGGAGATTCGACCTTCTTGCCGGCCTTGTTCGAAGAATCTTTCGACTCCCGATCCGATTTCTGGTCCCCCGGCTGCCTGCGGCGGCCTCGCCGCGCATGGAATTCGACAAACGTATTCTTTAGTGGCTTGGCCGGACCGCTCTGCCCATTCAGGACAGTTCCCAATTCCGTTTGGCAGGCAGCCAGATTGGTTTGGGCCACAAAGAGGACCTGGTCAGGGCTGCGCAAGAGATAGGCGATATAGGGCTGCAGGGTCTGCTGTAAGTCGAAGAGTTGGTCGCCGGCTTGGCTGTATTGTGCACCCAGGGTGGGATTCTCATACTGGCTGACGGCGTGCGCAACGCCGTCCAGACGTGGCAGCGCCGCGTTGATCGCCGCGTAGGTCTGGAATCCATAGTAGATGCTGTCCGGCCGTTTTTCAAACTCCGACCGCCACGCCTCCAGCGCGTTCATCGCGGTGTGCAGATTCTCCAAGGTCTGGGTCAGTGAATTGCGAATGATGTTCGAGACTATCCATTTTTCCGGGTGCGCGGCCTTGAGCAGGTCTTCAATACGCAAGTCCATCGCCCCGATCTTATGCACCAGAATCTCAACCTGGGCGCGATCCATGTATCCCGGAGCGTTGACGGGTTGATTGGCCGGGGCGGGTTGGGGAGACGGAATGGTTTCTGTCTGAGGCGACGCTCCCGCCTGGGCGCCTTGCGCAGGCGGGATCTTTGCCGGCTGTTGCGCCGCCGCCCAGTAGGCGCACAGAGCGATGGGAAGAAAAAGAAACCGCTTCATTGATCGCATGCTAATTTAGAGGCAGGTTCCCCGAAGAAAGATGGCAGGCTCCTGCTCCCCTGAAGTCACGTCATTCCCGCGCAAGCGGGAATCCATTGGACCCATAATGGGTCCCCGCTTTCGCGGGGACGACGCTAATTTTATTGCCTCGGGTGAAGTACAGGCCTATCGAAACTCCTCTAGAGAACCACGCTCACCGCAGGGTCCCTCGTCACGAGACGAGTTCTTGAATCTCAACGCCAAACTTGAAGAGGGGCCGCGGGTCGCCTCGCCCCCAGCGATTGACTTCCCATCTGGCTTGGAGAAACTTAACGCCCGGCAGTTGCTTCAAATCGAGGGCCGCCGGAGCACTCCCCGCGTAGAACTTTTGAGGGAACCAGAAGAGCGCTTGTTGCCCCCATGCTTTTCCGTCCGCCGAGCTCCATACGGAGACGTGCAGGGACTCCTGTTCGATGATCTCCGTAACACTGAGCACGATGATAACAGGCTTTCCTTCCAGGGCGCCAAGTTCGTAGGCAGGGCCTGCGCCGTTGGTCTCCACGAGCGTTTCAGGAGGAAGCAGGTGGCCAACCGTGGTTTGCGTCGAGATGTTCGCACTCATGGTCTGTTTTCCGCTGGGATCAGGATTGAAACCCTCCAACCACGCCATCGTAGCACAGTTGAGAGTCGAGAGTCGAAAGTCCAGAGTCGAGAGTCAAAAGTCGACAGTCAAAAGTCAAAAGTCTAAAACCCATGGGGGCAAGTACGGACGTGTCAAGCGGTGAGACTTGAACTCTGGCTTTCGACTCTTGACTCTCGACTCTGGACTTTCGACTCTTGACTTTTGACTCTCGACTTCCGGCTCTCGGTTGCTTTCCCCCTCGTCGCCAGCATAGACTAAAGTTTTCCCCTATGCGGGCCAACACTATGCTTCGATACCTCTGTATCTTGTCGTTCCTCTGTCTCACCTCCTTAGTCGCGGCGGCCCACGCTGCCACGATATCGCTGGACGGAGACTGGCACTTGCTCGCCGATCCCGGCGGCGCCTTCGAGGTTCAGCAACTGGCCTCGGCGGCGAATGTGCGCCCGACTCGCGTCCCTTCATCGTGGCAATCCCAGTTCCCGGACCTGCGCGATTACGCCGGGGCAGCCTGGTACTGGCGCGACGTAAGCATGCAATCTCTCTCGGCGGACCAGGTGGCCATTCTCCGCTTCGGAGCGGTTGATTACCTTGCCGATGTTTACCTCAACGGCCAGAAGGTTGGCAGGCACGAAGGGGGCTATACCCCGTTTGAGTTCGACATCACTTCCCTGCTTCGGCCGGGAACAAACCAGATTGCGGTACGAGTCGTCGACCCCGGAGCCAAGCCCAGTGTCGTGGAGGGAATCAACTACGCGGAGATTCCTCATGGAAAACAGAACTGGTACGTGCAAACCAGCGGCCTCTGGCAAAGCGTCGAAATCCAGATTCGACCGCGCGTTCACCTGGGAGCCACGCACATCCTGGCTGGAGCGAATGGAGACTTCAAGATCACGGTGCCGGTTGTGACATCGCCCTCGCAGGCGCCGGTGAGCGGCTCAACCAGCCTTAGCGTGGAAATCCGCGACCGTAACGGAAAGGTCGTTTGGCAGGCCTCTCAAGAACTCAATGCCCCCCAGTCGCCTGCGGACTTCACGGGACATCTGGCCAACCCAAGCGTATGGAGCCCTAGCGATCCGGCGCTTTATAGCCTGCACGCGAGTCTTGGTTCCGGCGACTCTCAGGACTTCCCTTTCGGCTTCCGCACTTTCGAAACCCGAGACGGAAAGTTTTACTTGAACGGCCAGCCGATTTATCTGCGCGGGGCGCTTGACCAGGATTTTTACCCTGAGACGATTTACACTCCGCCTTCACTCGATTACATCAAGGACGAGATGCGCAAGGCTCGTGCCATGGGGCTGAATCTGCTGCGCTGCCACATCAAGGTTCCCGACCCGCGTTACCTCCAAGCCGCCGACGAAGTTGGCATCCTCATCTGGTACGAAATCCCCAACTGGGACAAGCTCACCGACGACTCGAAGCGCCGCGGCCTCGAGACGCTCCGCGGCATGGTCGAGCGTGATTGGAATTATCCCTGCCTCGTCATCCTCAGCCTCATCAATGAGAGCTGGGGCATCAACCTCAAAGAGGCTGCGGATCGGCAATGGTTGATGCAGGCGTACAACGAAGCGAAGAAGATTGTCCCCGGTTGGCTAGTGGTTGATAACAGCGCGTGTTATGACAATTTTCATGTTTCAACGGACATCGCTGACTATCACACTTACTCAAGCATCCCCGACCGCGCCGAGGACTTCGACCGCTTTGTCACGGATCTGGCGCAGCGCCCAAGCTGGCTCTTCAGTCCCTACGGCGACGCATCCCCAAAGGGCAACGAACCCTTGCTGCTCTCCGAATTCGGCAACTGGGGTCTGCCTCGCATTCCCCACGACAAACCCTGGTGGTTTTCCAGGCGTGGCTTTGACAACGAGATTACTGAACCGGCAGGGATTGAGCAGAGGTATGGCGATTATCAGTACGCGGGTCTCTTCCCGACTCTCGAGGCTCTCACCGAGGCCACGGAATGGCACGAGTTCGCTTCCCTGAAATATGAGATCGAGTCGATTCGGTCCCATCCGGAAATCCAAGGGTACGTCATCACCGAGTTCACAGACCTCAATTGGGAATCGAATGGTTTGCTGGATATGTGGCGAAATCCCAAAGCCTTTGCCGGCCCTCTGGGCGAGCTTCAGGGCGACGACATGGTGGTGCTGCGCACCGATAAGCGAAGCTACAATCCGGGCAACACCGTAACGGTCACGGTTTCTTCCTCTCACTTCGGGCCACAACTCCTCGACCAAGGCCGAATAACCTGGAAAGTCGGGGGGACATCGCTGGCGGGAACTCTCTTGCTCCCCAGCCTTCCTGCCGCCTCGGCGAGTCCCGCCTTCAAGATTCAGTTCGCGGCGCCCCCTGCGGCTGCCTCGAGCAAAAAACAACTCGATGTCGAGATGGTTTTGGAAGGAAAAACCCTCGCCAAGAATTCCCTGACGATTTACGTTTACCCTGACCGGCAACCCGACCTGGCTCCGCCGGTTTCGTACTATGACCCGGCAGGCAAGCTACGGCGCTTGGTCAATGCCATGCGGGCCCGCAATTATCTGGCCTCATCCGGCTCGGAGGCGGTGCCGGTGGTGATTACTTCCACCCTCGACGCGGAGGTAAAGAAGAAGCTCGAGTCGGGCGCCCGAGTTCTCCTGCTTTCGAGCGAACGGCAGACCCTGGCCCCGGGCATCGACATCGTTCCTCGCGCGGGCACCGATTATGAAGGAAATTGGATATCCAACTTCCTCTGGCTCCGCAGCAGTCAACCTCCTTTTCAGGCGCTGGGGTTTGATGCCATGGTTGGGTTCGAGGCCCAAGCCATCAACGCACCCTCGGTGATACGAGGAATCGCCGCCAAGGACTTTCGCGATGTCTTGGCGGGCATGTTCTACGGCTGGATCCACTCGAACGTCGGTGTGCTGGTAGCAGCCAAGTGCGGCAGAGGAACGCTCTTGATCTGCACGCTGTCGCTCGACACCACCTACGGAACCGATCCTTATGCCACCGAGTTGCTGGATGCCTTGGTGAACTACCTGGTTTCCGGATCACCACCCAAGCTTCAGATTCCGCTGTAGGGTCGCACCGGCGCGCGAAGAAAAGCAGATCCTTCGCTTCGCTCAGGATGACATGTCGTTCTGAGCGAAGCGGTCGTCCTGATCTGTCATTCTGAGCGAAGCGAAGAATCCGCATTTGTTCTTTCGCTCGCCCTGGCACGAGCTCAAGACACGTGGGCCACCTAGGACGCGGGATTCGCCGGCGTCGGCCCAAACCAACCCTCGCTCAGATCGCACCACCCGGGATTCATCGATCTGATGAGCGCTAGCTTCCTCTCCCGAATCCATCCCTTAATCTGCTTCTCGCGACATATTGCAGCTCGGATATCCCCGGTGTGTTCGAAGCAGACCAATCGGTCGATGCGGTAGTGGCTAGTGAACCCGGGCAGGAGCTTCAGCTTGTGCTGCCCCACCCGCCGCTCCAGGTTGTTGGTTACCCCGGTGTAAAGGGTGCGCGAGCGGCTGGCCATGATGTAGACGTAGTAGTCCTTCATGGGCGGGATTGTACATCTTCTGTCATTCTGAGCGAAGCGAAGAATCTGAATGAGTTTGTACGGGACGGAACTGCAGATGCTTCGCTGCGCTCAGCATGACAGTGACGGCCTTTTCGCCTGTCATTCTGAGCGAAGCGGAGAATCTGAATGGGTTTTGTACGGGACGGAACTGCAGATGCTTCGCTGCGCTCAGCATGACAGTGACGGCCTTTTCGCCTGTCATTCTGGGCGAAGCGATCGCCCTGATCTGTCATTCTCAGGGCAGGCTCTGAAGGTCGGCGCCACATTCGATTTAGGATACGGCGGAACCACGTGATGCTGTCATGCTGAGCGCAGCAGATTCTAATGGGATTCCGGAGCCAGGTACTGCGGCGCATCGGTGAGCGTAATCGCTAGTTTCCCCTTGTGGGCTCTGGCCGGCTTGAGACTCTGGCCGAGGTAATCGGTAATTGCAAACTGGCCTTGGAGGTCGGGTATGGCGGCCTCTTGTGAGGTTGCGGACGTCGACCATGAGGCCAGTCGAGTTTCCGTCCCCTTGGTGAACAGCAGGACATAGTCGTTCGCTCCGCCAACCGGCAGGCGCCGGGTAAAGCGATATCCGTCGAGAACGCCGCTCAGCGTCTTCAAGGCAAGATAAGCTGGCTTGGGCGAATACACGGGACGGGTATCCGCCGAGTAGGGAAAATGCACGATGCCGAAGTGCGATTCGGGGTCCTGCGGGTTGGCGCTATCATCGTGCCAGTCGTACCAGACGGTAAGCGGCACGCCCTCGGCGAGGTTGCTCAAGAATTCGCGCGGCAACAGCTTGCCTTGCTTTGCTTCGTCCATGCCCTTCCAGTTCCAGGTGGATGAATAGCCCCATTCCCCGGCGATGATAGGAACGGGTTTCCCGGGCGGGCAAAATGCTGCGATGACGCGCTGCAGGGTGTGGAATTCTTCCGCCACGCTCTCCGGATCGCGTTGCCGGTAAGGGTGCACGGAAACCGCCGACCAGTAGTTCAGCAGTCCCGCTTTGAAACAGGCGCCCAGGAAACTGAAGTCAATCAGCGAGGTCGCCGGACCGACATAGAACTCGTGAGGAGCCACGGCGCGAATGGCCTCTCCTACTTCGAGAGCCAACAGGATGTAGTCGTGGACATATGGCTTGGGGCGCCAGAAGCGAAAATTCGGCTCGTTGTACAATTCCCAAATAATGCCCCGCCCCTCGAAATGCTCGACCGCCGCCGAGGCCCAATTGGCGAACGCCCGGCGGCCCTCCTTCGTGTAGGGAGACAAGCCGTTGTCATAGAGCTTGTTGGTATAATCAAGAATGAAATAAGGTGAGATCCTGTAGGATTCCAAGCTGGTTACCAGGCGGTCGTAGGCGCTGAAGTCGTATTGGCCCGGCGCCCTTTCGGTGCTATCCCAGGCAAAATCCATGCGCACCCAGCGGACCGCGGCGGCGGTCAGCATTTCCATTTCTCCGGGTCTCGGATCGACGAAGTGAATATTGATTCCGATGCTCCCCGGGATGGAGCTATCGAGATCGACCGGCGCGCAAATGGCAAGGGGGGTCAATAGAAACAAGGTGAAGGCGAACTTCAGCAGAAAACTGGTGAATAGTGAAGGGTGAATGGTGAATTGCATGCGTCGCCGGAACAGCATCTGTCCTCTACTAGTCGTTCTCTTCCTACCGCTTCGAATACACGGTGTCATTCCGAGCGAAGCGAGGAATCTTGCCCTGATCTTTCTTCATGGACTTCCCTTACGCAGAGCGAGATTCCTCGCTTCGCTCGGAATGACAGCTCGGTTTCGTTCTTTCCGAAAGGCGCGAAGGTCAAGGCCTTCTGCCTTCACTTCCCGCACGTCGCGAACTTCGCCTGTCCCGTCAACAACTGCCGGTAGATCGCGGCATCACGCAGCACCGACTCCACATAAGCGCGCGTGGCGTGAATGGGGATCGCTTCAAGAAACTCCGAGGAATCACGGAAGGAAGTGTCCTTCATCCAGTCGCGGACGCGGAAGTCGCCAGCGTTGTACGCCGCCAGGGCCGGCTCCGGCTTGCCGTTGAACTCGTTCAATAAGGTTCGCAGGTAAGCACAGCCAAAGCGGATGTTATAAGTGGCGTCGTAAAGCCGCACGCCGGCGGACCGGATCCTCGAGGCGCGCTTGCTGCTGCTGGCCGTTGTGGGGAGGACCTGCATCAGTCCGCGGGCGTTGGCGGAGGAGGTGGCGCGGACGTTAAACGCCGACTCCTGGCGGATCAAGCCCATCACCAGGTACGGGTCGAGCCGGTTAACGCGGGCTTGACGTTGCACGAGACTCCAGTAGTTTTGGGGAAACAGCAGGCCCCAGATCTCCTTCGGCAATTCCGAGAACTGGTAAGAGGGGTAGTCAGGAACAATTCTGCCCGCGTCCATAAGCCCCGCGCTCACATTTCCCTGCCCCGTTTCGAGCCTGCTGAGAGACAAGCGGAATTCCGGTTGTTGCGGCCGCGCAGCGAGCGATGCCCGGAGATACTCCTCGGCCAAATCATTTAAGCTCAGAGCTTGAAGCTCCAGCGCCGGCTGCAATAACTCCGCGGGCTCGTGCTCAGAGCAGGCTGAGATCGGCGCGGCGTCGCGCGGAGGAATCGCCTGCGCCACTTGCCCAGCTACCGAATCCGGCGCCGGCGTCACAACTGCGCGGGCGGCGGCCGGAAGGTTCCGTTCCCGCCAACTCGCCTGCGCCGCGTAGAAACTATGCGCGAACCGGTTTTGCAGCAGCGCATAGAGCGCCTGAGCGCCGGCCGCATCGCCTTGCTCCTCTTCCTGTCGGCCTAGCCAGTAAAGCGCCGCAGGGATGCGACTCGAGTGTGCGTAGCGTGTTAAATAACCCTGTAAGTCTTGCAGGGCCTGTTCGCGCTGCCCTGAAAAGTAATGACACCAAACGAGCCGCCATCCCGCGTCTTGGACGTGGCTGCCTTGCGGGAAAGCCTCCACCAGCGTCTGGTACTGGCGCGCGGCGTTTTGCCAGTCGCCCAGCCTGTAGAAGAGTCCCCCTGCAGAATTGAGCGCCGACTCGTAGGCAGTTGAATGCGCATCAATGGCCTGAATCTGGGCAAGCGCGTCGAGAGTGGCGCTTGCATTATCCGCTCGAGTAAAAGCCTCGATCCTCAAAGCCAGCCGCTCCGCGTTCAGCGACGGGCTGGGAAGCGGGCTGGAGAGCGCTTCCAGAGCCTCGGAGTCTCGCCGCATACGGAGCAGACAGCGCGCCCGGCCCAACTGCCACTCACCCGCATGGGCGCTCCTGGGCATGGAAGAGAGCAGCCCTTCGTAGCCTTTCAACGCTTCCTTGAACAATGAAGCTCTGAAAAGCAACTCCAGCCGGGCAGTTTCTATTTCCTCCGTAGGCTGAGGGAAACTCGCCCCCAGGAGGGAACGGAGACGCCCCAGGGCTTCGCCCGCCGCCTGAGCTTGGGGATACGCCGGGAAGGCATAATAAACATCCTGGAAGGTTCGTGCGGCTTGGGCCTGGTCGCCGGCTTGCCAGTAAACCTGGGCCAGCAGGAGGGCGGACTCCGGATGCCGGCGGACGCTGGGATCTGCGGTCAAAACCTGAACTGCCTCTTGCGCCTTCTGGGAACCCATGAGGGCCTGGGCAAGCAACTGGGACGCCTGCGCACGCAAAGGGCTTGCAGGGTAATCCGCTGCGAACCCGCGAACGCCATCCGCGGCCAGGGCCGCGTCGCCGGCTTTGAAAGCGGCCGATGCGGAATAGTACGACGCGTAGTCAGCAAGCGTGAACTGAGCATTTGCGGCCTTGCGCAGGTCCTGCGCCGCCTGGGGATACTCGCCCGCTTCGTATTCGCGGTAGCCTAAGGCGAAGTATGCCAAATCGCTTTGTTCAGGCGCCTTCCGGGATTCCGCGTAAGCACGCAACTCAGGCCACACTGCGCGTTTCGTCGCCCGGGCCGCCAACTCGCGGAGCGATGCCGGAACGGGCTCGCCCGCCGGGCGGTCTGCTGCGAAACCGTGAACTGGGGCCAGCGCCCAGCAGATTACAGCCAATGTTGTAAGTCCGATTTTCACACGGAAGGACCAGAACCGTTCTTCACAGCCGCACTCACCTTATCCGCGCGAGCCATCAAACGCTCGAGTTGTGCGCCCGCAAGTTCGGCCAGAAGCTTGAGGGCGTCTTCGGGAAGTTCCCCACTTCCGCCCGAATCAGCGTAGAAGATCGCCGCCACCGCTCCTCCAACACGAATCGGCAGAAGCAGGACAGAGTCGAGGGGATCCGGCCTGAGGCGGCTCAGGACATTGGGGTTCTTGCTTAAGACCTCAGGTGTCCCGCCGACGTCCACGCCCAGTTCGAAGACTTGGCGAAAAGGCGTGTCCACACTCAGCGGGACCACTAAAGAGCGCAGCGCTTGTTCATTCAGAGTTGCCCCAAATCCCTGCGCTGCGGCGGCCCAGGCCGCATCGCCGCGCACCTCAAATAACACTGCCCGGGCTCCCAAGCGGTGACTTTCTTCGGCCAGAGTGTTGAACAACTGCCTGGGCGAACTTGCGGCCCGGAGGTTTTGCGCGGCAGTCAGAATTTCAGCGAGCGAAGTCGATTGGGAGGAGAACTCAGGATTCACCAGAGCTTCAAATTGGTCCCGGGCCTCCGCCTCCAATTGCCTATGCTCAGCGCGCAATTCCTGCAACCTCTCTTCAAGCCTCTGTAATTCCAGGGCTTGGGCGCGAAGCTTTTCGCCAAGATGTTCGCGCATCTCCCGAATTTGCAATACGAGTGCGTTTGTGTCGTCTGCGGGCAGGATCAACCCTCGTCAAAATCAATCGACTTCGTATTATGGTACAACGTGTCGCGTCGGCGCAACGCCTTTGTCGGATCGCAATCCGCGGCCATTTGACAACCCCAGGGCACAAGAGATAATCTAAATAATAGAGCGGGGGCGTCACGGTTTCGACGGGAGTCCTTGCGCTTAGGAGGCATGCCGGGGGTCCACACCACCCGTGATCGGCGTGGGACAAAGACAACTGCCAACACGCAGTATGCCTATGCTGCC
>Ga0187864_10002343_pt1 | contig 16604 bp, 26 predicted proteins | sample June2016WEW_11_4_FD_132985 | JGI IMG/M metagenome (GOLD analysis project Ga0187864, IMG submission 132985) | Peatland microbial communities from SPRUCE experiment site at the Marcell Experimental Forest, Minnesota, USA - June2016WEW_11_40 | ecosystem: Environmental > Terrestrial > Soil >...
CGTTGAACTCCGCTGTTGGGTGAAGCAGGCTCTTCCCCGAATCTCGCATGATTGCCTGAGAATAGGTGAGGTCCGGCCTGTTGCCGATTTTGAACGGGTGCGGGTCGTCAGAAATGAGGGTGGCTTGAGCGTCGCCTACACGCATTGAGCGATATAATGCATTTTATCGATTACCGTGTGAAAGCCGCGACCGAAGGCTAACCGTCCAGCACCTTTCTGATCGTCTTTGCGATTTCCCGTCTGCAAGGAAGGACACATTGAAGGTAGGAGGAAGAGAGAGTCCTGAAAGACAATGGGATAGGGTTGACAGGAATTTCTTTCGTTTCACGCGTTTCGCATAAGGTCAGACGCCTAACGCTTCCCTCTCTTCTCCTGACAGGCCTGCCTTGAACGCTTCGATCCTGCCCCGGCCTTTGTCTGTGGCGCATGCCTTTCCGTCCACTACGTTGACGTATCCTATGAGTTGCAGTTCTTCGACAAGGCAATCGACCATGATCGGGCTCAGGGCCGGATAGATCTCTTCGATTTCCTTCTTCGAGAACTCGTCCAGGATGCTTCCGGTCGGGATCGCGTGCCTCTTCATGAGTCTGTCAAGGATCACCATCTCTCTCCTGAAGTAGGGTATGTCGTATCCCTTGTCGCTCAGATCGAAGGCCTGTATCTTCATGACCATGGCAGTCCTTAAGTCGGGGCAAACGACAGTGTTTGCCTCCTTCAGGATCGTCCGCTCTGTGGGCGGAGGCCAAACGGATGGGTTCGGAAAGAGGTTCGCCATGTGGTACGGGGGCTCGACGGGCGTCTCGAGGACGTTCCCAAAACCCATGCCGTCGTACTTGGCGTTCTCCGGGACCTTCCGGCTTACCGGCGCATACTGGAAGGGGTAATAATAGCGCGGAGGCGATACGACCCTCGGTCCTATCGCATGGAAAGACATCATCTCCGGGATGAGGACGCGGCACATAGACGGACACAGGCATCCCACGTACTTCTCCCCGTCGTACAAAAACTCGTCGCCAATAGTGTGCTGGAAGTGGCAGGGATACCTCTCCTCGTCCCCCAGAAACCCGGTTACCGTCGCTTTAACCTGAAAGGGCATGACCTATCCTCCCGTTTGTGTGCGTTTTCCCTCTGTCTGCGGCTTTGATTGCCGTCCTGCCGTCTCACTTTCAAACGCGCGGCTTCCGCAAACATTTGTGCCTGTCTTAGTCGGCCATCACAGTTTGCCCGGCATCGGTAAGCTGCCGGTCAACCTGGCCGCACGCCTCATCGCGTGGTATCCCCTTGAATTTTACGTTCGCTTTTTTCTTAGATTCCTCCTGAGTCCAAGCGACCTTTCCACCTTTTCACGACGCACCCCCGTATTGTTTTTCCGCGGAACGTGGGCCTTACCTGAACGATATGTGCTGTCCGCAATTGGCCACGATAGTCTGACCCGTAATGGCGCTTGCTTCATCGGAGGCCAGGAACACGCAGGTATTCGCCAGCTCGTATTCTTCGGTGGGCCTCTTAAGGGAGTAGTTGGCCATCTCCCGTGCGATCGTCTCCTCGACGCTTGTCCCTGCGGTCTTTGCTCTGGTGCTCATGACCCACATGAAGCGCTCCCCTCTCACGGCGGCCGCGCTGAGGCAGTTTACCCGAATGCCGTGTTCGCCGACCTCCACGGCCAGCGTCTCGGTGAGGCCGATCACGCCCATCTTGGCGCAGCAGTAAGCCGCCCTGGTGGGATACCCCGACCTCCCGTCGCCCGTCCTGCCGCCTTCGGCGCCGATATTGATGATGTTGCCGCTTTTCCGGGGGATCATGTGTTTCAGCACCTCCCTGGCGCAGAGCATGCTGCCCGTCAGGTCCACGGCAAAACTGTAATTCCACTCCTCCAGTTTCATATCGACCACGTTGCAGACCGGTCCACCTATGCCGCTGTTGTTCACGAGGATGTCGATCTTCCCAAAGGCGTCGATCACCTTTTGCACCATCTCCACGACCTGCCGCTCTTGAGTGATATCCGTCGGGACAGCGATGACGTCGCCGCCCATGCCTTTGAGCTCTCCCACCGTTCTCTCCATATTCGCAACCGATCTCGCGGCGAGGACAACCTTGGCTTTCTCCCTGACAAAGGCGGTCGCGATAGCTTTTCCAATGCCGCTTCCGCCGCCCGTGACGATCGCGACCCTGTCCTTCAATCTCTCCATTTCGCGCCTCCTCAGATTTTACAAATGCGCCATTATATCTTCCGTAGTGGTTAAGAGCGCCATGGCATCGATCATCTCGATTGCCGCCTCATGGAACTTAGGGTTCGCCGACGTGCAGCAGTCAGCCGGCACGATGATGTTGTAGAGCATGTCGGATGCTTGAAAAACCGCAGCCAGGACTGCCATGTCTGTCGCGACGCCCGGGAGCACGAGCGTTTCGACCCTAAAACCGTCCAGGATTTCGCGGAGGCTGTTCATGCTGAAGATTCCAAAGGGCCAGTTGAAGAGGACCGGCTCGCCCGGCGCCGGGGCGAGCTCCGGAATGACCTCCACATCTTTCGAGCCGGGGAGGTTGGCGCCTATACTCCGTACGCTTTCCCAAAACCGGCCGTAAGCCGGCCATTTCGTTTCCGGGGTAACGGCGTTGACAAAGACGACGGGCAGCTTCTTCTCCCGGAATGTCTTGAGAAGGGCCTGCTGGCGGGAAATAATGCCCGACTCCCGGGTTGCCTTCGCGTGTCCAAAAACCGCAAGTTTGCCTTCCGGGTGCGTTATTGCGTGCTGCATGTGAATGAAAATAAGAGCCGGCTTGCCTACCATCTTCCATTCGCGCATAAATGAATTCTCCTTTGAGACGCGTCGCGTTCAGAATTTCCATGATACGGTTCGGCGGCGCCTTGAGTGTGCGCCCAATTCAGCCGCCCCCATGCCCGTTTCTTCAAGCTGTCCGGCAAGATACTCGCCGGGATGCAGAGCAGTTTTCCCCATGGCGTGATCGGATGGACCGATTTATTACCCCGTCTTATCGATTTTTCAGATATTGCTTCAAATCTCGATAGTAGTTTTCGTGAGGACCGATCATAACCAGCTCCAGGTCCTGACCGACCTTTCGATAGGCAAGAAGGTATTGAGTGGTGTTGAGCTTGAATTTGTAAACGAACACCCCCGTGAGGTTTCCCTTCTTTTCTTCTCCAATCGACGGATTTTCTGCAATTCGTCGTATCGCCCGATCCAGGATTTCTTTTTCCTGTTTCGGCATCTTCTTCACCTTTTGCTCGAAAGATCTCGACTGGTATATTGTCACGAGGACCTATCCGAATCTGTATTCCGTTTTTTCGCCATGTTCCAATTCTTCCAGCCCGATCAGGATTTCCTTGATGAGTGTATAGGTCAGGTCCGGGTTCTCTTCGGCGCATTTGCCCATACGAGCCCAATGCTCGATCTGGCCTGCGAGAGACCTGTGATCTATACGACTATACTTCTTCGCGTCATTCAGAAGTTCTTCTGATATCCTTACTGCTGCTGCCATATCGTGTCCCTCCGCTGTCCAGCGTTACATTCCGTGACATTATATCCCGATAGATAGCATTATGCAACAGACGTGCTATAATTTCAGGCAACCTTCGGGGCCAGTCGGGTCACAGCGATCTCACCCTCGCGCTTGCGCGCCTGCGCGAGGTCATAATTCATCTGCATCCTCAGCCACGTGTCGGCGGTGCTCCCGAACGCTTTTTCAAACCTGATTGCCATTTCAGGCGTCACGCTACTACGTCCGGCAATAACGTTGTGAAGCTGCTGACGCGAAATACCGAGGCCCTTCGCGGCTTCCGCGACACTTAGCCCAAGGTCATTAAGGCACTCGCCAACAAGAAGGCCGGGATGCACAGGGTTTTTCATCTCCATGGGTCTTACCCCTTTTTAATGATAATCGACAAAATCAACATCAAAAGCGTTTCCATCGTATATACTGTAAACTGTAAATTTACATTTTACAAGAACTTTTCTCTATGAGGGGAAGCTTGACCCGAATGATATTAATACGATTATCAAGGATGCAGTCAGAAAATAAGCGTTGATTTTCTACAGATTACGGCGACACCCTTGCCACGCAAGATTTCTATGGCGCTTTTGATAAACATATTGTAACCTGTTACGTAATGGGGTATACTATTTATGGTTGGTAGCATAAAACACAAAGGCTTGGCCGCCCTCTATTATGACGATCGGACGAAGGGGGTGCAACAGGCGCTTGTTAAACGGTTGCGTCAGATTCTTGCTTTGCTTGATACCGCTTTTGTTGCTGAAGATATGAATATCCCTGGCCTGCGGTTTCACCAGCTAAAGGGAGACCTCGCCGGATTTTATTCGGTATCTGTTTCGGGTAATTGGCGCGTGATCTTCCGTTTTGAGAACAGCCAGGCTACCGATGTTGATTTGATTGACTATCATTAAGGAGTAATGAGTTATGACTATGGAGAACCCCCCACATCCCGGCGAGATTATACGGGACCTGTGCATCAAACCTCTTGGCCTGACGGTCACAAAAGCCGCTGAAGGTCTTGGCATAACCCGCAAAACTCTTTCGTTACTGCTGAACGGGCACGCAGGTATTTCCCCCGAAATGGCCGTGAGGCTGTCACAGGCTTTTGGCCGCAGCCCGGAAAGCTGGCTCCAGCTTCAGGGGTCCTATGATCTCGCCCGGGTCCGGAAGTCGGCCAACCCAATCCACGTTAAACCACTTGCAGGGTCCACTTACCCGCAGGCGTAAGCGTCGTATTTGCACAATTTTTGTTTTCAGAAAGCATAGGCTGCCTGTAGCATATTGTGAATAATGCAATTATATTATACAATATAGATATAGGAGGTAAGTTTATGGTGACAAAGGTAAAAAACGCAACGTTCTCTCTACCGGTGACCCTGCTGGAAAGAATGAAGGAATACGCACAGAACCGGGATATTCCCTCTTTGAATGCAGGAGTGAGAGAAGCGCTGGAAGAATATTCAAGGAAGATTGAGAAAGAAAAGCTTCGCAAGCGAATGAAAGAGGCGTCGCAAGATCCTCTGTTTATGAAAGATCTCGAAGACAGCATGAATGCTTTCGAGGCCTCAGACGCAGAAATAGGGAAGGGGCAGGGATGGTAAATTACCAGTGGGGTATTTTCTGGGCAGACCTTAATCCTTCCAAGGGGTCCGAGCAAGCAGGTCGCCGCCCTGTTTTGGTTATTTCTGCAGAGGAAGTCAACCAGGTGTTGCCAATCGTATCTGTTCTGTCCTTAACCTCCATAAAAATGGGGAGAAACGTGTATCCAACAGAGACTCTCTTGGAGGTTTCCGTCACGGGATTGCCAAAAGATTCTATTGCGATGTCACATCAAATAAGGGCGATTTCAAAGGAGCGTCTCGGGGAGAGGTGCGGCAGCATAGAAGATGAAGCGGTAAAAGAAAGAATTAAAGCAGCAACCAGGACATATTTGGACTTGTGGTAATGCGTGGTTTGGCAAAGCCATATCATGTCCCTCCGTCGTCCTTCGCTGCGTTTCATATCATAATATGAGGTACGCCACTGCCTTACGGCACCCGCACGACAATTACCTTCTTGCCCTCTTTCCGCTGCGTGGCGATCTGCTCCTCGACGGGAGGCAGGTCCGACGGGCCTTCCGAGAAGCGCCTTACGCGGATAATGAGGTCGTTTCTTTTGTCCGGGGTCGGGCACCGCTCTTCCAACCTTTTCACCCTCTTCAAAATACCCATCCGTCCCTCCTATCCCTCGTTTCTGTTCGCTATGACAGATTCCAGGCGCCCCAGCCTCTCCTCGAGCTCCCCTAACTCCTTAGCCTTGAAAAAGCGGGAGATGACGTCATTTGCGGCGACTCGTCGCACCCACTCGTTCTCGGAGGCCAAAAGGTCGACGAGGACATCGACGGCCATGCTCAGCCCCCTCTGGAGTCGTTCGAGGGCCTCGGCGCTGGCCCCATCCCGGCGGCTCTTGAGGGCGTCGGCAAAACCTGGATCGTTCCTGAGCCACCTGTAGTAAAGAACTTTGCTGATGCAGGCTTTCCTGCATGCCTCCTCTATCGAGCGGCTCTCCAGAACGGCCAGTATTGCACGCTCCTGTTTCCCGCTAAGAGAAAACACACCTTGCTTTTGACCGTTCCTGCCCCCGACATCCTCTGCCATGACTCACCTCCTGGACCTTGTGATCCGGTCTTCTCGCCGCACGTAAGAGTATGGAACGGTTCCGCATCTGCTGTCAAAGTGACAACCAGGGGTGTCAATCAGACATGACAAGGAGGAGTGACAACCAGAAGTGACAAAAAGCAGAATTCAACTTTTCTGCCTCGGCCGCGCCGGGAGTACTTGAAAGTCGTTGAGAAGCACAAAACCTTAAGATACGAAGGGATATGCCGATAATTCTAGGAGCGGAGGAACGTTTTTTTGTAGTATGAAAAGCAGATCTTACAAAATGTGCAAAGCAGGCCGTCCGGCCTAAGAGGGGAGGGGGGGAGAAATGCCTTTTAACCTTTGCAGAATTGGACAATTGTTGCGGGAAACGCGGGAAAGGAGAGGGTTAACTTTTGACGAGGTGTCAAACGCCCTGTTCATAAAGAAGCGGTTCATCGGGGCGATCGAGATGGGGGACTGGGATAATCTGCCCCATCCTGTCTACGTCAAGGGATACGTGACACTGTATGCGAGCTTTCTCGACATTCTCGATCTTCTCAAGGGTGAGGTAGCTTCAAGGGAAGACAGGTCGCCGGTGCAGGGCCGGTGGGCGTGAGCAAAAGATAAGGAACTGAACTCGGCACTCTACGGTGAAGCCTGGAAAGCGGACGCCGATCTTGACAATCACCGCGGCTGTTCCTACAATCAAGAATACCGTGTCGTTCATGGGGGTGGTAGTGAAAAGACTCTTATTGCTCGTCTGTCTTGGCGCCGCAGGCGTTTTGTCCCTGCTTTCTCCTGCCGGAGCGGCGCTTGCGGATCACGTATCCGAGGTGACCCTCGCGAATGGGCTGAAAGTCATTCTCCTCGAAAACCACAAAGCCCCCCTTGTGACGTTCCAGGTGTGGTACAGGGTGGGCTCCCGCAATGAAGAATCGGGGAAGACGGGCCTCTCCCATATGCTGGAGCACATGATGTTCAAGGGGACGGCAAAGATAGGTCCCGAGGAGTTCTCACGCATCATCGCCCAGAACGGCGGTGACGACAATGCGTTTACCTCGACCGATTTTACCGCCTATTTCGAGAATATGAGCGCCGACCGCCTCAAGATACCCATAGAGCTAGAGTCGGACAGGATGCGAAATCTTGTCCTGAGAGAGGAGGACTTCAAGACCGAGCGGCCCGTGGTAATGGAAGAGCGGCGGATGAGGACGGAGGACAACCCCAAGGCCGTGCTGAGCGAACAACTGGCGGCCACGGCGTTTCAGATCCAACCCTACCGCTGGCCGGTTATCGGCTGGATGCAGGATATAGCCAGGTACACGGTCGGCGACCTGAAACAACACTACAAGACCTACTACGCTCCGGTAAATGCGTTTATCGTGCTTGCGGGTGATTTCAAGAAAGAGGCGGTCCTCCCCATGATCGAAGAAGCCTTCGGGTCGATCCCGGCAGGCGTCGCCCCCGTCCAGTGGCAAGATAAGGAAGAGCCGCAATTGGGCGAGCGGAGGATCATCGTCCGGAAGGAAGCCCAGCTCGCGTCGATCGAGAAGGCATACCACGTACCGAATCTGCAGTCGCCGGACAGCTACGTGCTCGAGGTGATTGCCGCCCTCCTGTCGGCCGGTGAGAGTTCGAGGCTCAACCAGACGCTGGTGCGGGATAAGCAGCTCGCCCTGAGCGTCTCGGCCGATAACGAGCTTGTCTCCAGGGACCCGAATCTGTTCTCCGTCTCGGCCGATGTATTACCGGGAAAAACCGCGGATGTTGTCGAGAAGGCGTTGCTGAGCGAGATAGAGCTCTTGCAAAAAGCACCCGTGGGGATGCGCGAGCTGGAAAAGGCGAAAAATCAGCTAGAAGCAGATTTTACGTTCGCCCAGGACTCGATCTTTGCTCAGGCTATGCTCATCGCCACGTATGAAATCGTCTCCTCCTGGCGAGACGCCGACACGTATGTTCCCGCCATCCGGGCCGTCTCCGCAGCGGACGTGAAAAGGGTCGCACAAAAATACCTGGTGCCTGAGAATTGCGTCACCGCGCGTCTCGATCCGATCCCTTCCGCGGAGCAAAAGCCCGTGGAACCAGGTTCTCCGGGAAAAGAAAATATCGTGAGGTGAGGGAAAAGGATGAGAAGAATCGCATCGTCTGTCTGCATCGCTCTCTTATGTGTTGTCGCTTCATGGACGTGCGCCTTCGGCCTTCCGCCCGTTCAGCGGACGGTGCTCGACAACGGGCTGGTGCTCCTGGTGTCGGAGGAGCACTCGCTTCCCTTTGTGACGGTCAACCTTATGGTCAAAACGGGCGCCAGGGATGATCCGCCGCTCGGTGCGGGACTGGCCGACCTGACCGCCTCGAGCCTGCTTTTGGGTGCCGCCGGCCGGACATTGAAGCAGATCAACGAAGAGCTCGATTTCATGGGCGTCACCGTGACCGCAAGCGCCAACAAGGATTACACCACTGTCAGTCTGCGGGTCTTGAAAAAGGACCTCGAACGCGCCTTTCCTATCTTTATGGACGTGGTGACGAAGCCCACCTTTCCTGCAGACGAGGTCAAGAAGGAGGTCTCCCGCACCCTGGCCGCTATCCAGTCGCTGGAGGACAAGCCGGGCACAGTCGCGGATCGGGCGTTCCAGAAGGCTTTATACCTGGACGGCCCTTACGGTCACCCCACGGAGGGCACGGTTGAGTCCGTGTCGAAACTGACTCGCGAGGCGATAAGGAGGTTCCATGACCTCCATTATTGCCCCGACAACGCCATCCTGAGCGTGGTGGGAGATATCGACCAACGGTCAATCGATGGATATATGGCGCCCTGGCTCAAAAAATGGCCCAAGGGAGGCATTCCGGAAAAAAGGATCGAGATAAAGTTCTCCACCAGGAAAGAGACCATAAAGGTCAACAAACCGGTGACCCAATCGAACATCGTCATCGGCAACGGCGGGATGAGCCGTGATAACCCTGACTACTACGCGGGCCAGGTGATGAACCATATCCTGGGCGCCGGCAGCCTCACGTCGCGCCTTATGGAGGACATCAGGAACAGGAAGGGGCTGGCTTACTCTGTGGCCAGTACCTTTGAGGCGCGGAAATATCCGGGGCCCTTCATGGTCTTTCTCCAGACAAAGAACCGCTCGACGACCGAGGCAATCAAGGCGACCATGGAAAATCTGGAGCGGGTGCGCAGCGAGCTTGTCTCAGAAAAAGAGCTGGAGGACGCCAAGAAGTACCTCGTCGGGAATTTTCCTCAAAGGTTTAGCACCCAGTCGAGGATCGCCTCATTTTTCGCGCAGGTCGAATACTACGGTCTCGGTCTCGATTACCCTGAGAAATATCCTTCTCTTATCAACGGCGTCACAAGGGAGGACGTGCTCAGGGTAGCGCGGGCCTACATCCATCCTGATGAGTCGGTCACCGTTGTCGTCGCCGATTTGAAAGAGGCGGGGCTGGAATAGCGGCGGCCACCCGGGCCGCACCGGCAAAAACAGGGCGAGCACGGCTGATAAGCCGTATAAATCCCGGAAAATCCATTCGTGAGGAGGAAGGATATGCGAGTGCGTGTCGATCAGGAAGCATGTGTGGGCGATGAGACGTGCCTGACGATCTGTCCTGAGATTTTTAGGATGGAGGGCGAGGTGGCCGTGACCATTATGGAAGAGGTGCCTCCCGATCTCCGGGAGTCCTGCAGAGAGGCGGCCGACGCATGCCCCGTAGAAGCCATTATTATCGAAGAGTAGGCCGCTCCCTGAAAGATCCTTCGATCAAAGCCCTTTTGGGCGGGAGGCGGGGTGTGGTAGACTCAGGTGCGGAAGGAGGATACGGATATGACAGACGAAGAAGGCTACGGTGAAGAGGGATACACAGTAGTGGGGACAGAGCGCTACACGGCATGTGTTGGCCATGGCGGCTTGTCGGTCGCGCTGTTTTTTCTTTTCGGCGCCGTTGCCGGAGCGGTGCTGGGACTTTTACTCACGCCGCAGTCAGGTCGGAGAACGAGGCGGCAAATAAAGGAGGCGTCCCGGGAGACGAGGGCGGTGTTGGGCTCCTACTCCGCACAGGTAGTCGAAAAGGTGGGAGTGGCTCTCCATAGAGGCAAGGAATTGATTCGGGAAGGGAGGCCTTTGCTGCTCGAAGCTATCGAGGCCGGCAAAGAAGCATACGAAAGGGAGAAAGAGCAAAGGACCGGAAGCGGTAAATAATCTGTCTTCAATAACGGCGACCTGCCGATCCTTCAGGAATCAGGCGCCATGCCCGCTTACCCGAGGTACGGTGCCCATTGCTTTGCGACGGCGCGGATATAACCCTCGGGGACATCCGTCAGGACGCGATTGTGCCCCGGCAAGAGCATCCTCACCTCAAGGTCCGAGAGCCTCACCAGGGACTGATTCAGGCTGCTGCCGCTTGCGCCGTGAAGATCGAACCGCCCGATGCTGTAATCGGCATAGACGACGTCACCGGGTATCAATATCCCCCTCGCCGCGTCATAAAGCGCTATGCCGCCGGCCGAGTGGCCGGGGATATGGAGGACCGTCCACACCTCTCCGCCTATCCGCAGCTCTTCCGCGTCCTCAAGCCGGCGGTCCACTTTGAAGGTGAAGGCGCCGTCCTTCAGATGATACTGCGTTTGACACATCTGCCTGAACATCTCCATGCCGTACACCGTGCTCTCGTCCCCGCGCTCGAGGGGCCCCGCCTCTTCCGCGTGCACCCATAGCTCCGCGGAGGGGACGGCCTCGAGGATCTCTCTCAGACAACCGATATGGTCAAGGTGGGTGTGGGTCATGATCACCCTTTTTATATCGGCCGGCTGAATGCCTGCTTCGGTGAGAGCGCTCATCTTGTACCTGCCCTTGCCCATGAGTCCCGCATCAACCAGGGAAAGGTCGCCGGACTGGGGCCGGCCGATCAGATAGACGTGGGAATCAGGTATCATTTCATCCTGGCCGGGTATGAAGAAAAGCGAGTCGGTGATTTTAACCATGTGATTCATCTCCTGAAGATAAGGCAAGACGGCTCTCGCCGGATTGGACTATTGCCCTTAAGTTAATCTATCCGTGATCTATTTTCAAGCTCTTTTGCCGCGCTTCCCGCTTTTCGGTCCCTGAGCGGCGCAGGACCCTTTACATAGCCCGCGAAAATGGTTATTTTGTACAAGAACGCTTGTTGGGGTGCGGTTGAGCGGTTAAATCTGCGAGAGAGGGGTGGAGAGTATGGGAGCGAACGAGGTATTCTTCGGTCTGATTACCGCGGCAATTATCGCATTAGTGATCTTCCTGATCTGGTTCATCATGAGGCTCATGGACACCGTAAGGGCGCTGAGTAAATTCATTGAGAGTGCGGATGAGGCATTGAAGCAAACGAGCGGTGTGGATCAGGCATTGAAGGAAGCGATTGGGGAGATAAGCCTGAACCTCAGGAGTCTGCGCACCATTACCGATGACGTGGGCGCGGTAACAAGTGATTTGAAATCGTTCTCAGGGTCGGTAAGAGATGTGGGCCACAGTGTGCAAGGGTTGGCGACGAATGTGAAACAGTTGAGCGATCTGGTTCAGGGCCTTGGCAGGGAGACAATCGCCTCGGCGTGCGGCGTGCGGACGGGGATCAAAACGGGTTTTGAGGTGTTTTTGAAGCGCTTGCTTACAGCGAAGTGATATCGCCCAATTTTGGCAAGTATCCCAATAACCCTATGGGACAGCCGAAAAACAAAGGAGGAAGAAAATGAAGCACGGAGAGAACGAATGCGACACGAGCTCGGGGTCATGGTTACTCTCGTTCATACTTGGCGGATTGATCGGGGCTGCCGTTGCCCTGCTCGTCGCGCCCAGATCGGGGCGTCAGACGAGAGAGCAGATCAAGGACCTGGCGGAGGATGCGAAAGAGAAGGCAGAGGACTACTACGATAAGGCCAAGAGTCAGATTTCGACAGCTATGGAGAAAGGGGCGGAGATCCTGGAGCAGAAGAAAGCGGAGGTGGAATCGTGTGTAAGCGGGGTAAAAGAGGCATATCGCAAAGCCACGGGCACGAAGGCTGCCGAATAGACGCGTTGCCTGAAAGCTAAAAGCGCACTGATCCGGCGCGCTCACTCCCGGGAGGTGTGGTCTTTCTCAACCGACGATCATGCCGATCAGGGCCATGATGAGCCACTGAAAGAACGTGATCAGCGGGTCGAGGACGCCGAGATAGAGCAGACCTATGATGATGAAGAAACCATAGGGTTCGAGTCTCTGGAGGGTATATTGGAAGCTCCTGGAGGAAAAGCCCATGAGGATCTTCGAGCCGTCGAGGGGTGGAATGGGGATAAGGTTGAATGAAGCAAGCATGATGTTTATCTGCGCGAGGTACTGAAGGCCCCTTGCGAAGGGGCTGAAGAGCGAGAAATGGACGGTGGCAAGGACCAATAGCGCGAGAAAGGCGAGAATAATGTTCGCCACAATCCCGGCGGCCGAGACGAATATGAGGCCCTTGCGATAGTTTCTCAGGTTGCCGAAGTTGACCGGGACAGGTTTTGCCCAGCCGAAGCCGAAGAAAAACAACATGAGCGTGCCGACAGGATCGAGGTGGCGGCGCGGGTCCAGGCTCAGCCTGCCGAGCCGTCTCGCCGTTGAATCTCCCATTTTATCCGCCACCCATCCATGAGCTACTTCATGAATGATGACCGAGTAGAGCAGGGGGATCGCAATGAGGATAAAGGTGGCGGGGTCGGAAAAGAGCAGTCTTATGAGTCCCATACGCCGTTAGTATCACATAAAGACCGTCCGATTGCAAAAAAGAATATCGGGATTGGCGGTATGGTATGTTTCCCCTATGAACACCTTCTCATTTCTCGCAAATGTGCCTCTTTTCAAAGGGCTGCCGGCAAACCAGCTCGGCCGGATCGCCGGGATTGCCGTGCCGAGGGAGTACAGGCGCGGTGAGATTGTTTTCTCTGACGGGGAGGAAGCGAACGGCTTCTATGTCCCGATGAGAGGACGGATAAAGATATTCAAGCTTTCATCCGAAGGAAAAGAACAGGTGCTGCACATAATGGGGTTCCAGGAACCCTTCGGGGAGGCGGCCGTCTTCAGCGGCGGGCGGTTCCCCGCCCATGCCCAGGCACTGGAGGAAAGCCTTCTCATCTTTTTTCCCGCGCCGGCTTTCGTCGACCTCACGCGGCACGATCCAACCCTCGCCATGAACATGCTGGCGCTTCTGTCGCGCCGGCTCAAAGAGTTTGCCGGTCTCGTGGAGCAACTGTCGCTGAAAGAAGTGCCCGGCAGGCTCGCATCCTACCTCATCTATGAAAGCGATCGCGCGGCAGGCGCCGCCCTCATCGAGCTCGACATACCGAAGACGCTCCTCGCCAACGTGCTCGGCACCATACCTGAGACAATCTCCAGGGTGCTCGGAAAGATGGCGGCTGAAGGGATCATCGAGGTGGAAGGACGGCGTATCAGGTTACTCGAGCGAAAGAAGCTGCAAGAGTTGTCACAGGGGGCAAGTTTTTATGACGAGGGCAGGGCCGGCGCGGTGTCCGGGCTTTCCCCCGACGTGAGAGGGTAGTACAATGCCAAAGCCGAAAGCCGTACGATGCACCGCAAGGTCCGCTAAGATTCAGCCCTTCTACGTCATGGAGCTTTTGGAGAAGGCTCAAGCCCTGGAGTCGGCCGGCGAGGATGTGGTCCATATGGAGATTGGGGAGCCGGACTTCACCACCCCGCTCGCCATAAGGGAAGCCGGTATGCGGGCCATGGAAGAGGGGCACACCTTTTATACCCACAGTCTCGGTTTGCCCCAATTACGGGAGCGGATTTCAGCCTATTATGCCGAATCGTACAACGTAAGCGTGCCGGTCGACAGGATCATCGTGACGAGCGGCACGTCGGGCGCCTTTTTTCTCCTCTGCGCGGTGCTTCTTGAAAGAGGAAGAAATTTCCTGATCTCCGACCCCGGATACCCCTGTTACCGGAATTTCGGCGTCCTCTTCGACGCGCATGTTGTTCCCCTGCCTGTGTCCGAAGCATCCCGGTTCGAGATCACGCCTGCACATGTGGAAGGGTGCGGGACAACGCCGCACCTCCTGATGCTCTGCAGCCCGGCCAATCCCACGGGCGTTGTGTACGCGGGCGAGTCCCTGGCGGGTCTCTTCGACGCCGTCTCGAAGAAAGGAGGGGTTATGGCGGTGGACGAAATATATTCCGGTCTCACCTATGACCGGAAATACCTTTCAGCCCTCGCGGTATCGGACGAGATCGTGGTGATCGACGGTTTTTCAAAGACCTACGCAATGACCGGCTGGAGGCTTGGATGGATGGTGGTGCCTCAACCGCTTGTGCGCCCCATCCAGAGGGTGGCGCAGAACGTATTTATTTCAGCCCCCACGGTTGCCCAGTATGCGGCCCTCGGCGCTTTCGACGTGGCGACGGAGCTTGAAGCAATGAAGAACACGTATAGGGAGCGACGCGCGTTTTTGTTCCCCCGTTTGAAGCAGCTCGGCTTCAGCTTGCCCGCGTGGCCGGAAGGGGCCTTCTATATTTACGCAGGCATCGAGAAGTGGCGGCTGGACAGCATGGAATTCGTGGAAAGGGCGCTCGTCCAGGCAAAGGTCGCGATGACGCCGGGATATGACTTCGGCGCTCACCGTGCAGGCGCCCACGTGCGCTTCTCATTTGCGAACGCCATCGAAAACCTGAAAGAAGGGTGCGAGCGGCTCGAAGCGTGGCTCAGCGGCCTCTGACCTTTTGGTGCGCAGGCCGTTTTTCCCTGTGCCCGGCAAAGGAAGCAACTTTTCCGGCCGAGGCGGCCATTAAAGGATGTCCTGTCAAGCCACCTGCCATTGAACTATTGACTTAGTTCAGTACCTGGTCTGTACTGCAGCACTATGATTCGACTTATTAACAGTCTCATAATTGTTCTGTACGCCGTCATACCGGCGAAAGCCGGTATCCAGTGCCCCAGGAACTTCTTTGATCCTCTCCCCGAGCAGCTCGTGCAAGGATTGCAGGGTGAAGCCCCACGACCCGGCTCAGGGGATTGACGGGTGCAATGCCCTGTGGAAATGTTTTTGGTGGAAAGGGCTGCCCGAGCGACCGTTGACAGCCCGGACAGAGGAGCATATAATAGATGCATACGTAGGAGGTGATGAGTATGCGTGCAACGCTGAACATACCTGATGAGCTTGTGAAGGAGGCTCAAGAGGCGACCGGGGCCAAGACCAAGACGGAGACGATCGTTATTGCCCTGAAAGAACTGGTGAGACGGAAGAAGGTCGAGGAATTAATTGCTCTCAGAGGTAAGATTCAGATCGACTATGATTGGGAAGCCGAAGAGGTGCGAGAGCTGGAGGCGCAGAGGGAGAGGGAGGAGAGCCTTGGACAGCAGAGGTCTTGACGGGGGTGTGCTTGTCGACACGAGCGTGTGGATCGATTTCTTACGAAAGGACACGGCGCCGGGCGGAGCACTCGAAGGACTCATCAGAACTGGTCGCGTCGTGACCACCGGGATCGTTATTTTCGAGCTTGTTCAAGGGGTGAGGTCGGATAAGGAAAAGGCAATGATCAGCGGCCTTCTCTTGGGCCTGGACTACGTGGAGATGTCGCACGATCTGTGGGGGTTTGCCGGCACACTTTCCCGGTCACTGAAGGGCAGGGGGCTCAACCTTCCCTTGTCGGACGTTCTTCTCGCGGCCATTGCTCTCAAGCACGAACTGTCGTTATTCACATTGGACAGCCATTTCGACGGCATACCCGGTTTGAAGCGCCATGCCCCGTAGGCGCATAACATTATCAAGGTCCTTTTCTATGGCTTTCTTCTTTTCGCGCCGACAATGGATATCTCACATGGCAAAACATCCCTCCCAAGGCATCTATCGAATCGGTATTGACAGCGGTAATACCATGATGTATCATTAACGATATGAAAACAGCGATATCCCTTCCGGATGAGATGTTCAAAGAGATCGAAGAGGTCACGAAGGAGTGCGAGTGCTCCCGAAGCCAGGTATTCGTTATGGCCGTCAGGGAGTTTCTCGACCGGAGGAACGCCAAAAAACTTCTGGAAGCCCTCAACGACGCCTATCGGGAAACGGAGACGCCCGAAGAAAGCAAGGCAAGGCAGCAGGCAAAAGCATATCACGCCACAAGGGTTCGGAAGGAGCCCTATTGAAAATCCGGCAGGGAGACATATTCTGGGTCGATCTCGGGGAGCCGGGAGGTTCGGAGCCGGGGTTCCGACACCCGTACGTGGTGATACAGAATAACGTATTCAACGCGAGCCGATTGAATACGGTGGTGCTCTGCGCACTCACATCCAACGTGGGGAGGGCCAAAGCGCCGGGCAACGTGCTGCTCCGGAAAGGCGAAGGAGATCTGCCGAAAGACAGCGTGGCAAACATCACGCAGATCATCACCGTGGACAAATCGGACCTCGTGGAAAAAATAGGCGCCCTGCCGCTCGCACGGATAAATCAAATTCTGGAGGGGGTTCAACTGCTGCTGGGA
>Ga0187864_10002344_pt1 | contig 16594 bp, 19 predicted proteins | sample June2016WEW_11_4_FD_132985 | JGI IMG/M metagenome (GOLD analysis project Ga0187864, IMG submission 132985) | Peatland microbial communities from SPRUCE experiment site at the Marcell Experimental Forest, Minnesota, USA - June2016WEW_11_40 | ecosystem: Environmental > Terrestrial > Soil >...
GAAGAAGGAAAGCCGCATTTTGCTGACTAAAGATTTGGAGCTTTACCGACGTGCATCCGCGATTGGGGTTGACGCTTTTTTTGTTGAAGGCAAATCGGAATCTGAAAGATTGGCAGAAGTTGCAGATAAATGCGGGTTGACCTTGGAAGTTGATATGGAAAAATCTTATTGCCCCATCTGCAACACCAAGCTTAAGACTACCCCGAAAGAACAGCTTTCAGGCGAACTTCAGAAGAACACCTATACCTACTACGATAAATTCTGGAAGTGCCCAAACTGCGGACAAATCTACTGGCAAGGAGCTCACTGGAATCAAATTACCATCACCCTGCACGAAGCGCAGACAAAACTGCAAAAATTAAAAGAAAAAATAGAATCTTAAGATAGCCATTTCAAAGGTATGTCTTGGAATGTTCCATCGGGCAATGTTCGCCTAATAGTTATTGGAAGAATTGATGCATCAAGTTCTTTTAGCGCTATGTCGATTGGGTTAGTATTTTCACTTGCATCCACCAAAATCGGTGCTCCCATCGAGATTTGAAGAGCTCTAGCTCCAACAATTCTTGCTTTCTCGAAGCGAGTAATTTTTGGTGGTCCAACAATTATTTTTTGTTCTGACGTTTTTTGTTCTCTCCTTAGTAGGGCATTCCGCCCATACCGCCCATTCCTCCCATGCCGCCGCCCATTCCCCCTGGAGGCATCGGTGGGCTCTTCATTTTGCCTGAAGCGATGACATCGTCGATCTTGAGTATCATGGATGCTGCTTCATTTGCGGATTTTATTATTTGTTTCTTGACTGAGAGCGGTTCAAATATGTTTACTTTTGACATGTCCTTTATTTTTCCTTCTAAAACTTCAATGCCAGCCCATGTTTCTCCTTTTTCGTGTCTGGTTCTCAGTTCCACAAGTATGTCAATGGGGTCTAAGCCGGCGTTTTCAGCCAGTGTTACGGGTATAGATTCGAGGGCTTCTGCGAAAATTCTGATTGCCAGCTGTTCTCTTCCTGTAACAGATTCAGCATACTTCCTAAGTACGCTAGCCATTTCCATTTCGGGTGCGCCTCCTCCAGCAACGATTTTGGGTTCTTGAATTAAGTCTCTGATTACGCAGAGTGCGTCGTGTATTGAGCGTTCTGCCTCGGCGGTCATGCGTTGTGTTGCGCCCCTGATTAGGATGGTTACTGCCTTTGGGTTTTTGCACCCTTCAATGAAAGTCATCTTGTCATCAGCGATTTTGCGTTCCTCAACCAAAGCTGCGTATCCAAGGTCAGTCGCCGCAAGGGCATCTATACTTGAAACTATCTTTCCGCCGGTGGCTCTAGCCAGCTTTTCCATGTCAGATTTCTTTGCTCTTCTAATTGCGATGACTCCTTTTCGTGAAAGGAAATGCTGAACCATGTCATCTATGCCTTTTTGGCATACTACCACGTTTGCTCCTGACGCCAAGATTTTGTTTGTCATGTCACGCAGCATTGTTTCTTCTTCGTTTAGGAAGGCTTCAATCATTTCTGGGCTTTCAATGTTTATTTTGGAGTCTAATTCGGTTTTTTCAATTTCCAAAGAAGCATCGATCAATGCAATCTTGGCTTTCTCTATTCGCTTAGGCATACCCGACTGAACAATTTCTTTGTCTAAAACTATGCCGTTAATTAGGGTCGTGTCACTGAGTGACTCGCCTGTTTTCTTCTCAATCTTCACGTCGTCAACATCTACCTTGTATACGCCATCTTGCTTTTCCGCGACTGCGAGCATCGCTTTAACAGTTAAATCAGCTAAGTAATCTTTGTGTTCAGCTACGATTTTGCTTCCCATTGATGTTGTGGCTGCTTTTTTCAGAAAGTCCTGCGATTTCAAATCGACAGGAATGGCTATTTTCTCAAGGGTTTTAAGTGCTTTGTCAGCTGCCTTTCTGTAACCGTCAATTATCGTTGTTGGGTGAACGTTTTTGTCGATTAGTTCTTCTGCTCGGCTAAGTAGTTCGCCTGCTATTATGACTGCAGAGGTAGTTCCGTCGCCTGCTTCATTGTCCTGTGTTTTGGCTACTTCAACGAGCATTTTGGCTGCCGGATGTTGGACATCCATCTCATCCAAAATAGTGCGACCATCGCTTGTTATCGTGGTGTCTCCAAAGTTGTCGACTAACATTTTATCCATGCCTTTTGGGCCTAAAGCGCTTCTGACGCTTTCAGCAATAACTTTGGCAGCAGTGATGTTTCCATGCTGTGCTTCTCTTCCACGGGACCTGTTTGATCCTTCCTTCATAACGAGAACGGGTACCCCGCCTGCCTGTGTTGGAAATGATGACAAATCAGTAAACCTCCATTTATAATGCGAACAACAACAAATATTACTAGCCATATAAGTTTTTCTAGGCGGGGTATGCCGATTAAAGCCTAGGCGAAGCGTTTTTGCATCATTTTACCATTTTTCGGGGTTTTCTTGTTTTCTTTTCCGCCGTGGCTTAATAGATTGAAACTTTAGCTATCCCTGTAATCTTTAGCAGCTCAGGAATTAATTCTCCTGGAATTTTCTTCTCAACTATCAAGGTGAGCTTTGGTTCAGGCGAAAGTTCAGGATCATCTACAATGGCCTGCCTAATGCTCAACCCTGCCTTGTTCAGTAACATTGCGGCGTTGGATAAGATTCCTGGCGACTTAGCATTCACAGGCGTTATCTCTAAGACCCCCAGATTGAGGTGTTTTGCTATTTCCTTAAGCGAATGCCCTGCGGGGCGCATTTCTTCAAAAATCAGTTTGAGTTCAGCATCGGATTCTATTGAGCGCAATGTTTCGTTTACTGTTCGTCGGTCCACACCTGCGGCTCTAGCTACGCGTACGGGCGGGATTTCGATTTGGTTTAGGCATATTTTATCGTTTTGGACGCTTAAACCATTTTCTATTAATACGCGTGCTACTTTGAGTCTTTCGGGGTAGTCTTGCAACTGGTCTTTAATCATGTTCCACATTTGTTTCGCTTGTGTGTTTTTGTTCTTCTAAGTATAAATATGTTGTTTGTGTTTACTTTTGATATGTACATAAGTGTACACAAAAGTTTTAAATAAAACTTTAAAGTACACTTCTCTGCCTTCAACTAAGAGGACGAAAAAATATGCCAACCCCCATGAAAAAAATATTCTTACCCGAAGAAGATATCCCAAAAAAATGGTATAACATAGTACCCGACCTGCCAAAGCCGCTTCCACCATTTATTGACCCAGCAACGAAGCAGCCTGGAGTCGGAATTGTCCCAAGAATTTTTCCAAAAGAAATTATCGGCCAAGAAATAAGCCAGGAGCGATGGATAGATGTTCCTGACGAGGTACGAGAGGTATACCGTATCTGGCGTCCCTCACCGCTTTTTAGAGCTCTTAATTTGGAAAAAGCGTTGAAAACACCCGCTAAAATCTACTATAAGTATGAAGGCGTCAGCCCAGCAGGAAGCCACAAACCCAACACCGCTGTACCCCAAGCATATTACAACATGAAGGAAGGCACCGAACGCTTATCTACAGAAACGGGCGCGGGCCAGTGGGGTTCAGCTTTGGCGTTTGCAGCTATGACTTTCGGGCTTAAAGCCACTGTTTACATGGTGCGTGCAAGTTATGATCAGAAGCCTTATCGAAAGATGATGATGAAAGCCTTCGGTGCAGAATGCATTGCAAGTCCAAGCAACAAAACTGAGGCGGGAAGAAAAATCCTTGCAGAGGACCCGGATAACAAAGGCAGCCTCGGCATAGCCATCAGCGAAGCAGTCGAAGATGCCCTTGTCAACGAAAAAGAAACTAACTACGCGATCGGCAGCGTTTTCAATCACGTTTGTTTACACCAGACCGTTGAAGGTTTAGAAGCTAAGAAGCAACTTGAAATGGTGGATGATTATCCCGATGTGGTCTACGGCTGCATAGGCGGCGGTAGCAGTTTCAACGGGTTGATGTGGCCCTTCTATTATGACCAAGTTTCAAAGAAGGCACCTAAGGAAACAAAGTTCGTCGCGACTGAAGCTACGGCTTGTCCGAAAGTAACAAAAGGATATTACCAATATGATCACGGCGACACGGCAAAACTGACACCACTTGTCCCAATGCACACAATTGGTCACGACTTCATCCCTGCACCTATACACGCAGGCGGATTACGTTACCACGGTATATCCCCGGTGATAAGCGTCTTAGCGCAGGAGAAAAAGATGACGACTGAAGCTTTCAACCAACTTGAGGTTTTCGACGCCGCGAAACTCTTCCTCCAAACCGAAGGCATCATCCCAGCGCCTGAACCGTCTCACGCGATCAAAGGCGTTGTTGATGAGGCACTTCGTTGCAAGAAGACTGGGGAAGCAAAAACTATCCTGTTCGTGCTCTGCGGACACGGCTACTTCGACATGGCAGCCTATGACGAATACTTCAGCGGCAACCTGCAACCCTACGAATACCCAGCCCAGAAAGTCGAAGAATCAATGAAGAAACTGAACAAACTCTATCCGTGGCTCGACGAAGTCAACAAGAAATACATAAGCTGCGAAACCATTTAAAACCCCCACTCTTCCAATTTTTCTTTTTTTGTTTGACTTAAAAAAACATTCTTGTCTCACTTTTAACGGAAGCCAAAAACCCACAAGGCGTTTTGCTAATTTCAATAAATCTGCCCATGACTTATATATCCTTATCACTTCGCCAGACGCCAGAGATCTTTTTCAGATTGGACAGATTTCACTAGGTGTTTTATCTTTTTTTAGCTAATCTAACTTTTGACTGTAAGGAACTTTAATGGATTTCTGTAGACTATAAGCGCCGTTAAAAGACAGTGAAAGGACTTTAACGACGGGAAACGGCGTTAAAGGATACAACCTGCAAAAGATTCAAAATTCTCCACAAAAAAGTAACTTAAGGCACAGAGAACAAAAAATCTCTTTTCTAACCCACTCTGTCAATCAAACTTTCTGGAACCTGCTTCTAAAGATTACCTGATTAGCTAAAGGCGACAAACTCATTTCTTTATTCTGTGAATTGTCAAATATTGTCAAATATTGTATCAACCTGCAAGCGATTTAAGCTCTGCTTTAAAAAAGCAACCCAAAACACAAACACAAATATTGCCGTATTCTCTTCACGCAAAAACAGCTTATTCAAATCTTTTAAGAACTCAGCATCAAAAACCCAAAAATTAACGTTCCTCAACAAATTTCAGGTGTAACTATAGAAGCATTTAATTAAAATAGACCTGTTTTTCTTTTTGTTTAAGCAACCCAATACTTAGGTTGTTCGATTGTCAGCTCCCGAGAAAAATCTACCTAAAAAAAACGTTGGCTTTATCGTTAACCCAGTCGCAGGAATGGGCGGCGCAGTTGGGCTAAAAGGAACAGACGGCAAAACCATTCTAGCCAAAGCAATAGCTCTGGGTGCAAAACCGGTAGCCTCTCATAGAGCGGAAACTTTTCTCGCTGGACTGGTTGCCGTTAAAGAAAGTCTCCGTTTAGTTGTTGGAGCCTGCAACATGGGCGAGACTGAGGCAAAAAAATGCGGCTTCACTTACAAAGGGATAGGCAATAGTGAAGAAGAAACCACACCTGAAGACACGCAAAATGCTGCTCGAGAAATGATAAATCAACGGGTGGATTTGCTCGTTTTCTGCGGTGGCGACGGAACAGCACGCGACATTTACAAAGCCGTCGGCCTGAATGTTCCGGTGCTTGGCGTTCCGACAGGCGTCAAAATGCACAGCGCCCTCTTCGCTGTAACACCTCAAGCCGCCGCAAGAGTCGCGATAGGGTACCTTTGGGGCGGGTTGCCACTGCGGGAAGCCGAGGTCATGGATATTGACGAGGAAGCATTCCGGGCGGGTCGTCTTTCCGCGGAACTTTACGGTTACATGCTTAGTCCATTCGAGCCACATTTGATTCAGGGGAACAAACTTGAAAGCCCCACCACTGAAAATGAGGTACGCAACCAAGCGGCAATCGCCGTCTACATCATAGAAGAAATGAAACCCGAAATCATCTACGTCCTTGGGCCGGGAACCACAACCCGTACAATAAGCGATCTCTTGGACGAGAAGAAAACCCTGCTGGGAATTGACCTTTTCCAAAACAAGAAGATAATTTTGCGCGATGCAAACGAAAAACAAATTCTAGAAACTATTGCGGGCAAGGTTACGAGGGTTGTTGTGACGCCGATTGGTGGCCAAGGCTTCGTTTTTGGAAGGGGCAACCAGCAGATAAGCGCCAAAGTAATCCGCCAAGTAGGCATCGACAACATTATTGTGGTTGCATCTAAAAGCAAGTTGGATAAGCTGAAGAGTTTAAGGGTTGACACTGGCGATGCAGAGTTAGACATGGAATTTCGAGCTCGGGGAATCAGGGTTGTAACTGACTACAAGACCAAGCAACAAATCCTAATCGAATAATTTTCGGGTTGTTTTTTGCCCTTTGAATTCACCGACTAAATCTTGCCAAAAAAATTACCACAAAATAAACAGAGAGCAAGTTTTTTATCGGCTTATGCGGTCGTGCCGTTTTATTTATCGATTCAAACAAATTGAAATATCCCACAATGATTAGTATCCATGTTGTGAGGTTTCAACATGATACCCATCAATAAACCGCAGATCGGCGAGGAAGAAGTTCAAGCAGTTGTCAAAGTTATGCGTAGCGGTATGCTTACGAGTGGGCTTGGGGCAGGTCCAGAGGTTACCCGTCTTGAGCAGGATTTCGCCAAGCTTGCAGGCGTCAAACATGCCGTGGCAGTCAATACGGGCACGGCTGCCCTACATTCGGCTGTTGTTGCTTGTGGCGTAAAACAAGGCGACGAAGTCATTCTACCCAGCTTCACTTTCGTAGCCACTGCGGAAGCAGTTGTCCTCGCAGGCGGAAAACCCGTTTTCGCGGACATTGATCCTGGAACCTATAATCTGTCACCTAACGCGGTTGAAAAGTCGATAACAAAAAAGACTAAGGCAATACTTCCAGTGGACCTCTATGGTTTTTCAGCCGACATGAAACCTCTCAAGGAAATCGCTGAAAGACACGATTTTGCTCTAGTCGAAGACTCTGCCCAAGCGCACGGGGCAACTTACAATGGAAAACCCGCGGGAAGCTATGCTGATGCCGCTTGCTGGAGTCTGTACGCAAGCAAAAACATTACTACGGGTGAGGGCGGCTTAGTCACGACAGACGATGGTCAGATTGATGAGACGTTGCGGATGATTCGGACTCATGGGGAAAAAGCGAAGTATGCGTCTCTTATTCTTGGGAACAATTATCGCATGTCGGAACTGCAGGCTGCGATCGGCAACGTGCAAATGGAGAAGCTGACTTCCTTTGTCGCTAAACGACGCCGAAACGCTCAGCAACTAACAAAACTCTTGGAAAGAAACAGCAAACTTGTCCTGCCGTACGAGTCGGCGGATCGACAACACAGTTGGTACCTGTACACTGCCCGGTTGAAGGACGGTACCGAGGCGCAGCGTAACAGTATTTTGGAAGATCTCAAAAAGCAGGGAATAGGCGCCGAAGCGTACTATGTCAACCCAGTCCACATGATGCCATTTTACCGAGAGAACTTCGGAAGCGTTAAGATGCCTGAAACAGAAAAAGCGTCGAAACAGGTTTTTTCATTGCCAATTCATCCTGCAGTTACATCTGAACAGGTTGATTTCATCGGAAAGACCCTCCTAAGCCTCCTTTAATCTGGTTTCTGCTTATCCATTTCAGCTAGGTCTCCTAGGTTAACTGTAACAGTTAAATCGAACGTTGCATTATGGATAGGCTGAAACTTCAGTTTACTTTGGATTTTATTTAATGAGGTGTGAGAAGTTTGAGCACTGAATCCGCAGATGTTTCGCGCATAAAAGTCAAGTTCGTAATTGAAGGTTTAGGCCACGCCGAAGGTGAATTGGTCAGGTTTTTGGCGCCAAGAACCATCGACTACATCATCCGTAAGTTACCTCTTGAAGGCAGAGCCGCAATATGGAAAGAAGAAGTTTACTTTGAAATTCCAATCAAGATGGGCGAAGAAAAAGCTAAGCCGATCGTTGAGACAGGTACTATTGCTTTCTGGCCTATGGGCAGTGCTCTGTGCGTTTTCTATGGAAAATCCCAGCCGTACAGCCCCGTGAGTATACTCGGCAAAATAACGGATAATTTGGACATTTTCAAGCAGGTCAAAAGCGGAATAACAATGCGGATAGAACTTTCAGGCACCTAAAAAGATAGCGAGCTTTCTTTCCACATTTGTAGCAGCCGCTCACATTCTTTTTTGACGTTTTTATCGTCACTTTTCTCGCTTAACATATTAAGGAACTCGATTCGTTTCGCCACCGAACGCTTCTCGGCGCTGCCGCCATAGTAAAGTTCCCCCTCCAAATACTCTTTCATGCTATATGCCTTCTGCACAAATAGGCTAGCCGCATCTACGATGTTTTCTACGGCAAACTTGTTTGCCCAGATCGCGGCTTCAGTTTCCCTAAGCTGGGTTAAACCGTCTATTTCCATTATCCTTCGAATGTATGATCTGAAAAAGTCAAAGTAGCCCGCCGTCTTGATTAACCCGAGAACCTGATTGATTTTTTCTTTAAATTGGGCTGAACCTTCAACTGTCGGGTTGTGTTTGTACCCTTGATCGACTAGTTCCTTAGCTATTTTCACTTCTTCCACTGTGTAAACTCTTTCAGGAAACTCTGTCAAACGAAAACAAAAACTCCAACAGTCTTAATTTAAGAAAATCAAAAGATACGAAATGGAATTTTATGCTGCAGGCTTGTAAATTTTTAGGTTGTGACTTCCGGATACGAGTTGTACAGCGCCGTTTGTTTCTAGTTGTTCTAAGAAGTCTTTTGCTGTGCTGATTCGTATGTTGTACTTTGTCGCGACTACGTATGGTGTTAGAACTCCCATCTTTTTTATTTCCGCAACGATTTTGTCGTTTTTGGCATCTGGTGACACTATGCTGGCGGCTTTTCGCTCTTTCGGAGGTCCTGACTTTTCTTTCTTCTTATCTTGCGCTTTCGCTTCGTCCTGAGTGACCTGCTGTTTCTCCATCTGCTTTATGCCGAGTTTCTTTTTTCCACCCATGAATTCTTTCACCTTGATTTTATTGTTCTCAACATCTAGAATGGCTGGCTTATTTCAACTTTATGTTGTTCTTTCCATTCTTTGAGTGGGACGCCAAGGTTCTTTTCAACTTCGGTTCGGTGAATGGAGTTCATTGTGCAGAATGGAATGATCCGTCCGTCCGGTACGGCGTAGTGGATTAGGCAGCGTTGCACTCTTTCAAGGTCAAAGTTGTAGGGATCCATGAAGTGCATGGATGAAAGGAGAATTGATTGTCTCTGCAGATCGCCCAGTGAGTCGTAATCGCCCTTTGTTACAACGCCTAAGACGTATTTTCGTAGGAACCCGAATTTTATGTAACGCATTGAACCGACTAAGCGTAATTTGGCCTTATTCTTGCTTCCTTTGGACGCTGTCTCGTAAACCTTGTTCATTACACCAATGAATTTGTCTATGTTACCATACTTTGTAATTGGAACTATTTTGCCGTTTTCAATCAGAAGGTAAGTTGCCATGCCGCAGTGAGGGTGCGCTGTGAACTCTAAATATCGTCTATCTTTTAATGCTCCGACCGCTTTTGAAACTGGTACAACTGTGGGCACCGGGTAGAAGTCTGAGACTTTGATTGCCCCGTTTGTTTGTTCTTCGACTTTCTTCATAAAGTCTGGGATGGTTATTCGCATGCTTTCGCGTTGCTTTTGCGGCAGCCTTCCGCAGAGGCTTACAGGCTGAACGTTTATGCATCTGACTATGTCGAAGTTTTTGGCGGCAAAGTTGATTATGTCGCCAAGTTGATTATCGTTTACGCCTTTTACAAGTGTGACAACAAGAACTATGCTGTCCCAACCTGCTGCACGGAGGTTTTCAATTGCTTTCATTTTTATCGCTAACAGGTCCACGCCGCGGATAAACTTGTAAACGTCAGGGGTTAGCCCGTCGAATTGCAGATAAATAGTGCTGACGCCTGCCTCTTTGAGTTGCTTGCAATATTCTACGCTTTGCGAGAGTCGAAGTCCGTTCGTATTGACTTCGACGTGGCTGAACCCAAGCTCTTTTGCTTTCCGAACAAAATCGAACAGTTCTTTGCGTATCGTTGGTTCCCCGCCCGAGAACTGAAGAGCCGTGGCTGCCACCGGCTTGTTGGCTCGAAGATTTTCCAACATGCCAACAATTTGCTCTTTGGTTGGCTCGTAAACGTAACCAGCTGCTGCAGCGTTGGCGAAGCAGACTGGGCAGGTTAAGTTGCACCTGTTTGTTACATCAATTATTGCAAGAGCCGTGTGAGACTTGTGTTCGGGACAGATGCCGCAGTCGTAAGGGCACCCGTTTTTCTTCTCAGTTCTCGGGTTGGCCATGCCATCGCCGTCGCAGCGGAATTTTTCTGCCCGCATGTATTGGTCGTAGTCTGACCAGTAAAGTTCCTGAAAATGCCCATGTTCAGAGCAATCTTTTTTGATGAAGACTTTCCCACCGTCTTCGTAGATTGTTGCATCTATAGCCTTTAGGCATTCAGGGCAAATGCTTCTTGTCGATTTGATGTCTTTCATTTTCTTTGCCTTCTGCTATCTAAGCGGTTGCGAAGTGCTTAAGAGCTAATGTCACGATAATAATGTTTCCAAACGTTTCCTAAGGTGATTGAGGGGAAAGACATGTCGATTAACGAGAACACGCGCGTTACCCTTCGAGAAATGGGCTTGAACGCTTACGAAATCGACGCTTACACGGTGCTGCTGGAAATTGGGCAGATGACAGCCATGGAAATCAGCCAGGAAGCCCACGTGCCCTACAGCAAAATGTACGAGGTTTTGAACTCGCTTAAAGAAAAAGGCTGGATAAAAAGTAGCGAAACCCGACCCTTCAAATACTACCCCGTTCCGCCGCTTGAAGCGACAAGGTTCACCAAGCTGAGGTTGGAAGACAAATATTTGAGCTGGGAAAACACAGTTGCAGAGTCGCTTCAACCCCTATACGAAAAACGAGAACTCGTCGAGCGACCAGACATGCTGATTCTACGCGGGCAACAAGCCGTTCTCAGCAAACTTCAGGAGGTACTGACCAAGGCAACTAAGGAAGTTGTTATTGCTGCACCAGAATTTGCCAAACCCGTGATCGCGCTGGCTGAACCCGTGCTGGGAAGTGGCTTAAAGAAAACGGTAAGTATCAAGCTTATGGTTGCTGGGAAGAGGGAGGATTGGCTTTTCTTAAAGAAATATCCCGCGCTAAACGAGCTGCGTACCCGCGACCATATGTTCGGCGGCGGCGTCATCGCTGATGGCAAAGAAGCCATGTTGTTCCTAGGCGAAGACAAACCGAGCCTCGTAATTTGGAGCAACCACGTTGGATTAGTGGGGTTCGCTCGTGAATACTTTCAGTTCCTCTGGGATTCCTCTGCAACTGCTTAAAAAAAGTCGCAAGTCTGACTAAAAGTGTTTCTTTATCCTGAAACTCGATGCCGACAACTACAAAAAAAGAAGAAAGGAAGGAACTTTGTTAGAAGGTAACTATCTTTCCATGACTTTTCTTGCGGCTATCTCAATATCTTCCGCTTTGATGGTTTTTCTTCCAGCGTGCATAGCAAAATCCAATGATTCCTTCGCAATCTTTACGCCGATTTCTTCGAGAGCCTTTGCGAGTTCCTTTGCTGCTGCTTCACTTACTCTGTCAGCACCCGCTTTCTTGCATAAACGATGCATGGGAGCTACAGCTATTTCTAATTCGGTCATATCGACTTCTCCACAGCCTCTTTTTCTTTTTAAAGCAATATTTAACTTTTTTTGTGCCTTTTAGTTTAAATTATCGACATTCAACTCTGGGAGCGACAGAAAGAAAATTATAAGAAACACTCAACAATGACTATGTTGCTGGAAGAAATGAAGCTAATCGATGCCCACGTGCATCTCTCCGACATAGAATATTCTGGTCATCTAGACGAGTTGATAGCGGACGCAAAGGCATCCGGCGTAGCGGCGCTAATGACAAATTCGATGGATTTGGCAACGTGTCAAAGTGACTTACAACTAGCAGAAAAATACCCCGGTTTTGTTTACCCTGCTCTGGGAATTCATCCGTGGAACGTAAACGTCCTCAAAGAAGGAGAGCTTGAGCAAACCATCGAACTAATATTGCGGCATAAATGCGCGATCAAGGCCATCGGCGAAATTGGTTTAGACGCCAAATACGAAACTGCATGGGAAAAGCAAACGATGGTTTTTGACAAGATGCTGCGGCTTGCAGAATCGCTTGAGCTTCCAGTGATAATCCATAGCCGCGGAACAACCGAAAAAATAATTGATATTCTTCCTTCGTACCGTCTCAAGCGTGTGCTGCTTCACTGGTTCAGCTATCCGCTAACTACGCTTTCCAAAGCGATGGACAACGGTTATTTTATAACTGAAGGGCCGCCCGCAGCCTACTCGATAGGAATCAGAGAAATCATAGAGAAAGTAACGCTAACTCAGTTTTTGACGGAGACAGATGGTCCAGTCAAATATTACAAGCGCCCCTTCAGCGGACAACTAACGAAGCCTTCTTTTATTCGCAACGTGGTTGAAGCAGTGGCTGAAATCAAGAAAATGCAGGTTGACTTAGTTGCCGATCAAATAATTGAGAATTTCCAAGTTTTCTTCACCGTAAAAATCGGCTGAATGGGCTTCGAACGCCGAAAAGGACTTTCGGCACCTTCAAAGCTGCGGTACTAAGCGTAAACTTAAATTAAACCATTCGTCTATTTGGAATTGCTCTTGCGCTTTTCAAGCGTCGGAAATTAAATCATTGATACTGAGGATTTGGGATTTGGGAAAAGTTAAGACTGATCAAGTAAAAAGAACCGGCAAAGAACTAATGCATCGGTTTCCAGAAAAATTCAATACCAGCTTTGACGAAAACAAACATGCAGTTGAAACCTTAACGCAGGGTACAACCACACGTGTTAGGAATCAGATTGCTGGGTACATAACTCGTACGTTGGCTTTGGCTGAAGCAAATTCGGGAACAGAGCCGATTGAAGCCGACGAAGAAGACGATTCAGATTAAGTTAACCTCTCTTAAAGAGGAAAAACTTGCATGATGGATGACTATAGAAAAGGGTGGGCTCTTCGGTACCTTCGTGAAGCAAAAGCTGAGTTAGAAGCAGCACGTAAAATCCCTTATATGGCTCCAGGTTTGGTTTTAGAAGCAATCAGAAAGGCAAGAAACGCAATTTATTACAGCCTAGGTGAACCAGCGTTTATTGAAATTCTTATTCGGGAAGAGGTCCTGAAGAACCCTGGCACGAACGATTCAATCCTCCGTTTTCTAATGGAAATCGAGGCGCTTGTTCAACAGATGCAGCAGCTTGAAGAAGTGAACGGGGATGCCATGATGAAGCAGGCAGACTCAATCGTCGGGATAGCGACGGACATAGTGGAAACGTTAACGGAAGAGCGAGTACAAAACTTTTAGCCGGATTTTTGGGCACGCAAACAATTTTAAAGTAAACACCGATTCTGTATTTTAGCGAAGGCAATGGTGTTAACAATAAAATTTATTGGTGCAATGCGCCACCTCACGGGCAAAACTCAGTTAACTCTCAACTATGAAAAAGAAGTATCGCTCAGGGAGCTACTTGCAATAATAAGCCAAGAAACGCCAGCGCTTGGAAAATCGTTCGGCGACCAACAGACAACCAATTCGAATTCTAACGCTTTGATTTTGGTTAACGGTAGGGAAATCAGCGTTTTGAACGGTTTAGAAACAAAGTTATACGATGGGGACGAAATCGTTTTTGTTCCCGTTGTGCATGGCGGTTGATAATCTTGATTACTTTCACCAGTGATTTTGGGCTGAAAGACCCATACGTTGCAGAAATGAAAGGCGTAATCTTAACCATAAATTCCAAAGCCGCCCTGATTGACATAACTCATCAAATCGAAAAGTTCAACGTTCGCGCAGCCGCCTTTGCATTGGCTTCTGCCGCACCGTACTTTCCTGAAGGCACAGTCCACCTGGCAGTTGTAGATCCAGGTGTTGGCACAGATAGACGCGCCATAGTAATTCAGACGAAAAAGGATTGCTTTGTCGGCCCTGACAATGGCGTTTTAGTCTTAGCTGGCCGAAATCAAAGCATTCAGCACATTTATCACCTGACGAACCCGAAGTTCATTTTGCCGAAGGTTTCAGGAACGTTCCACGGCCGAGACATTTTTGCCCCTGCAGCCGCTTATCTGGATAGAGGTGTTATGCCTGCGGATTTTGGTCCAGAAATTGATGATCCTGTCACTCTAAAATTCGCTAAAGTGAAAATTAGTAGCGGCTCGTTAATTGGAGAGGTTTTAGATGTAGATGGCTTCGGCAACATAATCACAAACATAACTGAGAGAGACGTGGCTGACATGGAAGGCAAAACCCTCAGTTTAGAATTAGCCTCTGCCACGCTTGAAATCCCGTTAGGAAAAACTTATGCTTCGACAAAACCAAAAGAACCTCTTCTCTTGATCGGCAGCCACGGATTCTTGGAGCTTGCCCTAAATCAAGCGAGCGCAGCCGAAAAATTCCGCAAGAAAATTGGAGACAAAATCAAAGTCAGCGTGGCTTAAGGGTTTTTACAACTTTCTCGATTACGTCAACAGGGTTCTCGAGTTCCGCAAGTTTGTTTTTGACATCAAACCTTCTGCCAAGATACTTCTCAGCGTACTCCAGTACATTAGGTTCCTCCGTTGCAAAAAGAGGGAATCCCTTCATAACTAAGTAACGGTTGACGTTGGTTTTTGCCATGTCCGAAACTGCCACGCTTGGAACGCCTTGAAGCGCTGCTTCCCTCGCAATCGTTCCCCCATAGCTGACCACTAAATCAGCGTTCGCCACAAGATTCGCTGAATCTACAAATCCCTCCTTGCCCGCGAAGGTCTCGCCTTGGCCGTTGTATCTTTGGATGAAGTGAACGTTGCCCAGTTTGCTGAGCTTCTCCATCATCGTTCTTGCAAGGTCCTGCCTGCCTCCTGCGTAGGCAGCTTTGGTTTCAATTTGTCTGATAACTATCAGTGGTTTTTTTAATCCATCGATTTTTCTCGGCTTGAAGTCTTTAATCCAAGCGACTTCGTCGACTCCTTTGAAGGTAACCCGGGTTTTGGCGCAATTCTGGGTCACAAAACTTTTCGGCAACGACTCCGACACCACAACTGTATGCGCAAAAGGTAATGTGAGCCTGTTAACCGCCAATGCATATGGGGTATCTGCCGTTAAAATGATTGGAACTCCTATTCCAAAGGCTGTTCGGCAAAGCTCAACCGATTGATGGGCGATGGCAACGTCTGGCGGGTTATCCTTGAAAAGATCTGCGAACTCTATTACCCGTTCAGCGCTTTCTTTGAGCCTTGTCGTCAGTGTTGACGGGTTGTATTTGCCTATTACTATGGGTTTCTCTCCGAGAACCTTAGCCAGCGGTATCGTATCCGGGTGTTCCCGCGTCGTTAAAACGTATTCGTGCCCCGCTTTCCTTAGTCGTTGCCCGATAGCTGACCCATACCTGATGTGTTTGCCCGTACAAGCGTCATACCAAATCTTCATTTCTTCACCTTATGCCTTGTGTCAATGAAACTTTTCCGTTTAGCTTCATAATCTTCTAAACTCATCACGGCGCCCGCAGGAACTCCGGCATAGACGGTTCGGGGAGGCACGTTCTTGGTTACGACGCTTCCGCCGCCGATCACCGCTTTTTCGCCTACCGTCACATCCGGAAGCACGGTGACTCCACCGCCGATTGCCGCGCCATCTTTGATGACTGGAGGAGACAAAAAGTCGCTTTTGGGGTACTTGTCATTCAAAATTGAACTGTTAGGAGCGATGAACACATCATCACCTATTACGACGCCGTTTGAGATGGTTACATGTGCCTGAATATTGCATCTTTTGCCTATGACCACGTTTTTTCCTATGTCGCAGAAGCTTCCAATGAGGGTGAAATCGCCGATTTTGGTGCCGTCACCTATTACAACGTAATTCCAGATCGCAACGTTTTTGCCAATCTTAACGTTGGTGCCTGTAACTATGCCTACGCCTTTCTTTGGATTCAGCATAAACTCACCTTGCGGGCTCCAGATTTAAATAGTTTAAGCTAAACATTGATTTTCCAAAGGCGGATGCAACAATTTGACCAAAGAAACAGTTCTAATTATAGGTTTAGGCGAAATTGGGCATACTCTTTTCGTTTTGCTGAACGAACAGAAAAAAGACTTTAGCGTTTACGGCTTAGATTTAGATGAAGTAAAAATGCGTCAGCTTGGTCAAAGTAGAAAAAACCTTCCAAGCCAGGTTGATACTGTGCACGTTTGCTTGCCCTATGGGTCACAGAAAAAATTCTTGAATGCTGTTGAAGGCTACATTGAAGAATTCAAGCCCAAGCTTGTTATTGTCAACAGCACAGTTCCTCCTGGAACCACCCTGAAGATTGCGACAAAATGTAATTGCACAATTGCTCATTCCCCGTCGCGCGGAGTACACAAGAATGCTGAGCATATGGTTTGGGAAATGAAGCGTTGGACCAAATATGTCGGCGGCGCTGATGCGACCGCTGCGAA
>Ga0187864_10002345_pt1 | contig 16589 bp, 17 predicted proteins | sample June2016WEW_11_4_FD_132985 | JGI IMG/M metagenome (GOLD analysis project Ga0187864, IMG submission 132985) | Peatland microbial communities from SPRUCE experiment site at the Marcell Experimental Forest, Minnesota, USA - June2016WEW_11_40 | ecosystem: Environmental > Terrestrial > Soil >...
ATGTTTCAGAACCGGATGGCACTAACTACAGGTCGTGCGGAACCCGCGACTGGCTCAAGGTCGGCGTTCCGTCCTGTGCCATTGCACACGCCAGACCTCCCGTGGAAATCGAGGCTAGCCCGGGCGCCTGGCGCGCAGGCCGGGCCTAAGTACACCGTTTCAGCGGTCCAGTAACGTATTCATCGGCCGCCGATTACATAACCGTAATTGCGAAACCGTATAAGCTAGACCAGCCGCAGCCCGGATCTTACTCCCGTTGTCGTATACGTCAGACGCAAACAAAGGTTATTCCCAATTCTGCCGCCGGAGATCCGGCTTCCGTATCTTGCCTTTCCCGCCCATTCTGGCTCTCTGCCGCCGGCTTCCTCCGTTAGGTGCCCCAACAGGTGTAGGCAGAGCTCGATGCCGGCCTTTCGCGGCAGGCCAAACACATCAGGACACTTCTTCATGCGCAGGGCTACCGCCCGCAACAGATTCCTGCGTTCTTCCTCCCCCGCGTCGCACGCGCTGGTCGCGTCCCTTAGGATCGATTCGAGTTCGTGCTGGAAGCGCCCGGCGTCGCCAGAGACCCAGGCCCGGAGCAAGTCCCCGGCCCGTTGCCCGGCCAGATCCATGTCTTGCCCGCATCTATCCCTGCGATTTCCCATGTCACTTCTTACATCGGCGTCCCGGCGGCGCGTTTCTAGTATTTGCTAGAGAATTAACCAGGATCTCCACGCCCCAGCTCCACCCCCCGCCCTTCGTCCAATTTGACCCGACGAATTCATCTAAATCCGCCGGCCGGTCGCCGATGTGCTCTTTGAGAGCCTGTCATGATCCAAGTCACCCGTCTCAACCACACGCGGGTTGTCCTCAACAGCGACCTGATCGAGGAAATTGAGACGACCCCCGACACCGTGATCAGCCTTACGACCGGTCAAAAAATCCTGGTTTTGGAATCCACCGAAGAAATCGTCGATCGCATCCGGCAGTACCGCCAGTCCATCCTGGCCGGTCTCCCACCGGAAGCCCAATGCCTATCCTCACCGCCCATGATGCGCGGTCGTAAGTCTCAGGATCTGTCCCATGGCCAACGCGAAGAAGAAAACTAGCTCTCGTCCCGATTTCGCTTCCATCGGTGGAATCATCCTCGCCGTGGGAGGCATCCTCGGCGGCCTGATCCTCGACGGCGGCAAAGTCCAGGACGTGAAGCAGGTTACCGCTGCCATGATCGTCTTCGGCGGCACCATCGGAGCCGTGCTCGTCACCACACCGCTCGCAGTGGTTCTGGGCGCCGTCAAGAAACTGGGCTCGATCTTCATGAATAACGCCCCGCCGGTGGCCCAAACCATCGACAGCATCATCGGTTATGCCACCCAAGCGCGCAAGCAGGGCATCGTGTCCCTGGAACAGGAGGCCGAAAAGATCGCCGATCCGTTCCTGCGCAAAGCGCTCAACCTTGCCGTGGATGGCATGGAATTAAGCCAGATTCGCGGCATCATGGACCTCGAAATCGAGCTGATGGAGCAGCGCGGCGAGGCAGAGGCCAAGGCTTTCGAATCGGCCGGCGGGTATTCGCCCACCATCGGCATCATCGGCGCAGTGCTCGGATTGATGCAGGTGATGAAGAACCTCGCCAATATCGACGAGGTCGGCCGCGGAATTGCCGCCGCCTTCGTGGCAACCGTGTATGGCGTTGGAGCCGCCAACTTGTTCTTCCTCCCCGCCGCGGGAAAACTTAAGGCGCGTCTGAAAGACGCCGTCCAGCTTCGGGAATTGATGCTGGAGGGCGTGCTCGCGATCGTCGAAGGCCTCAATCCCAAGTTGATCCGCCTCAAGCTTGACGCCTACGTCGTTGTGCCGGAGAAGAAAAAACCGGAAAAGAAGAAACCGGAAAAAGCCGGCGCGGAAGCTAAACCGGCCCGCCAACCCGTGGCAGCGGGGAGTTGAGCGTGGCCCGCAAAAAGCAAACCGCCGCGCACGAAAATCATGAACGCTGGCTGGTCTCCTACGCCGACTTCATCACGCTGCTGTTTGCTTTCTTCGTGGTGATGTTTGCCTCGTCGCAAACCGATAAGTCCAAGGCCCAGATGGTTTCCGACTCCGTCAAAGAGGCGCTGGAAAAGGGTGGCGTGCAAGCTGCCGTCCACGAAATCCTGGGCGGCACGGTGGATGAAAAAGGAAAAGGCAACGCCCAGATGAAGGGTCCCGGCGGCTCCGAACCCAAGAACGTCCGCGTCGAGTCTCAGATTGCCGAGTTGATGCCCTCCCTCCACTACCTCACCACCGAGCTCGACCGGGAAATCAAGGCGGGCAAAATCGAGGTCCACTTGGAAGGGCGCGGCCTCGTCATCAGCCTCAAAGAGGCCGCTTATTTTCCGTCCGGCGGCGACGCCATCGCAGCGGAGACTTCCGCAAGCATCGACAAAATCGCCACCGCCATTCGCGAACTCCCCAATCAGGTGCGGCTCGAGGGGCATACCGACTCGGTGCCCATTCACACCGAGCGCTTTCGCTCCAATTGGGAACTGTCCGCCGCCCGCAGCATCGCCATGTTGGAGCGGCTCACCACTAAGTACCAGATTCCTCACGAGCGCTTCGCCATCGCCGGCTACGCCGATACCGTGCCCATCGCACCCAACGATAGCGAACAAAACCGCGCACGCAACCGCCGCGTGGATATCGTAATTCTCAATCACCCGGTCGCGATCAAAGGGCAGGAATCCCAGGAACCCGTTCCCGTTTCAAACCCGCCCGGCGCAAAGTCAAACCCGCCCCAAGCAAAATAATGGCCAGCCTGCGGACGATTTCACCGGGCGATTCGCCTGTTTCCGGAATTGCAAGCGTCTGACCCATCCAACCCTTATTTTCGATAACAGAATCTGATTATCAATCGATGGACGTCGCCCTCGCCGTCAAAAATATCCTCTAATCTGTCTTCGGCGCCATCGAAGAGAGAACTGGAGAGCAAAGACACATGTTCCGGCTTCACTTCTCAAAGCCCCTGCTTGCAGTGCTCACACTGGCCGTCTGTAACGCCAATCCCTGTAACAACCCGGTTATAAGGGTCCGGTTTCGCGGGGCTTTGCTGTAGATGCTTTCACGCGCCTTCTGCTTGCCGACTACCAAGAATGTCACCCGAGCGCTCAAGCGCGGGTCTCAAAGAAGGGATTACAAAGAATGGCTCGACATCGAATTCTTTTAGCTCTGCTCGCACTTGTCATTTGCACGGGCATGGCACAGGCTACTAACCTCCTGGTCGCAACTGGGACGGTGGCGTCCGCCCTCAAGTGCGATACCACCACCGGGCCTACCGGCTCGGTGACCGTCAAACTAACGGCGGCCTCGGCGACCTCCAGCAACGTCATCACCGTGGGTACGAGCGGCACTCCAACGGGGCTCACAGTCACAGCGCCCGCGACCCTCACGCTGAACAGCTCGACGGCGTCGGTTACCTACACGATCACCACCACCGCGGGCTGCGCCGGCCTGTCACTCGGCGCCAACACCATCCCAGTGCAGTTCACGTCAAAGGTGAACTCCGGATCGGCGGCCAGCGATGCCAGCTATTCCGCGTCGGCCACGGTTACCAACACGGTTTCGACCTCTCCGCTGACAGCATCGCCCAGTTCCGTGACCCTCAACTGCACGAATGCGAACGGGAATTACACCAACGGACCGGCCCAGGACTTCTACGTCACGTCATCGGCTACGGGAGGCAACACACCGGTCACGGTGAGCAACGTCCCGGCTTGGCTCACGATTAGCCTGGTTTCAGGGTCGAACCTCGCAAGTTCGACAGCGGTTGAATTTGCCGCGTCAATCACCGGCACCTGCAGCGGCGCGGTAGGCAGTAGCAAGACGGCCACGGTGCAATTGCAGAACCTGCCGGCCACGCCGTATCAGACGATAACCGTAACCCTCGTGGTCGTCGGCCCGTCCCAATTGACCTTGTCGAATTATGGCACGTCGGGCGCTCCGATGACGCTGAACTATACGAAGTACCAAACTAGTTTGACGCAACAGAGCGTCACGGTCTACGGCCCGACCGTGTATTTCAATGTAGACACGACCACGCTTCCTTCCTGGCTCACGGTGAACTTTACCAGCGGCGAGGCTACCCCAAATCTAGCCGGTATCGGTGGCTTTCCTCTGACATTCACGGTAACCAAGGTTGCCGACTCTTTGACGCCGGGTACCCAGACCGCGACGATTAGTCTAAAGGTAGCCGGCTACGCGCCTACCTCGCTCTACGTCAAGCTGGTCGTAGGAAACACGGCCCCGACTCTCAGTGTGGTCGAAGGAACCGTGCGGAATCTAGCCTGGAGCGTGGGACAACCGCTTCCGTCGGCAACCATCACCGCCGTTTCGAGCGGCGCGCCAATTCCATTCACCACTTCGATATCAGCCGGAAGCCCGGACGCTGGCGCGACCGTGACCCCGTCCGCGGGTCTGGCTTACACCTTCGGAACGGCGATTGGCGTCACCTTCAGTCCATTGGATTTCGCCGGGGCGCAACCCGGTGTGACGCTGTACAGCACGGTAAATATCGGTTGGACGGGAATGACCATTCCGGTGTCCTTTAGCATCAGCATCGAGGCGCCCTCGACCACGGCTGTGCTGACCGGGATTAGTCCGTCGAATCTGCCCACAGCCACGGCCGGCGAAGCGTTCACGGTGACACTCTACGGGTCGGGCTTCGTCGCCAGCACGGATCCTACCCAAAAAACCACCGTGGGCGTTGTGAGCGGCGGCCATTTGGTAGCCGACGCCAACATCTCGGCGAACGTGGTGAGCGCCTCCACTATTATCCTGATCATCACGGTACCGTCGGGAACCTCGGACCCGCTTTCGTTCTCGACTCCAGGCACCATAGTGACTCTCGGCGTCTGCAATCCCAACGGTTCCAGTTGCAGCACTGCCACGGGTACCCAGCCCCTCACCATCGATGCCGGGCCGACCATCCAGTCTAACGGGGTCACCAGCGCTTCCACATTCGCCGCGGTCGTGCCGCCGAACGGAACCATGGCGCCTTACGACATCATCAGCCTCTTCGGCAGCAACTTCTGCACTTCCAGCGGCAGCGGATGCACAGCCAGCCAGGTGCTGTATCCGACCATAAGCGCCGCCGGAGTATATGGGACCACCGTTAGTCCCGATGGCGGCCAACGCAACCTCCAGGTCATGTTTTATCCTCACGGATCGACGACCGGAGGCTGGGCAGCGCCGCTGTTATTCGCCACCAACAACCAGATTAATGCCATCGTTCCGGGCGAGATCGTGACATCGTCGCAATACGACATCATCGTCAAATTCGGCACTCTGTCCAGCCCGGCCTACACCTTCACCGCCGCGGCCACCGATCCTGGCATCTTTGTTGTCGACACCAACAACAATGGAGCCATCGTACTCCCCAGCGGTTTGGTCACCAACAACTCTTCGAACGCAGCCAGTCTGCGTGTGTTACCGGCGAACTCCCAGAGCGTTTCGATCTTCATGACCGGCCTGGGCACACCGAACTCGACCGGCTCGAACGCAACTCAGACCGGCACCTACATTCCGTTCACCGACTGCATCGCGGCGACCGGCGCCGGATCGTACGAAGGTGCCGCGGGCCTGACAACGCTCGATGGCGCCGCCATAAACTATTCGCTGATCACACCGGGAATGGAGGGTCCGTGCTTTAACCCGGCCACGTACCTTACCGTCTCCGTCGGCGGTCAGCCCGCGACGGTCGAATGGGCGGGATGGGCGCCGAATTCAATCGCCGGCCTGTACCAGGTGAACATACAATTGCCTGCCTATGGCGCCGGGCTCAATAGCATGGCTGCTACCCCAGTCGCAGTCGGTCTGACTAGCGGCGCGCAACAAGTGGCGGTCGTCGTCACCGTCGGCAGCAAGAACAGCCAAGCCGGCGTCGGCATGTGGGTGCAGCCGGCGCAGACTCTGCTGGCCCAAGCCACGCCAGTGTCGGGGGTCTATCCGTTCACGGTGAGCGCATTGTCGGGCGCGGCAGGGACGCCGGTCGCTCTCGACCAGGTAATTGCCACCGGCGGAACCACTCCCGGATATACGGTGACTGGCGCAACCGGTAGCGATTCGGGCGGCACGGCGGTCGTAGGCAACTTCGCCGTCGACACCAGCGGCAACGTCACTATCGGGCGGGCGTTCCTCGCAGGCACCTACTCGGTGACGATCACCTCGACGGATGGTGGTACCCCGGCGTTACCGGCGACCAGCATCACCTTGACCTTCACGGTTAGTTAGAGCTTCGCTAACCGGCATCTGAAATACTTTTGGCGGCGGGAGAAAACTCCCGCCGCTTTTTTTCTGTGCCAACCACCTTCGCCCTCTCTGGCCGTAAAATTGCATTTATCTCTCGCGCACCATGAGCCGTATTCAGACCAAGTGCTTCGGGGAAATGAGTTACTCTCAGGACTCCGTCTTCGAGTTTCCTAACGGTTTACCAGGCTTCGAGGACGAACGGCTGTTCGTGTTTCTGTCGCAACCAGCCACCCACCCTCTGATGTTCATGCAGAGCCTGGCTCGTTCCTCGGTGTGCTTTATCCTGCTCCCGATTCTGGCCGCCGACCCCAATTACCAACTCTCCCTCTCTGCCGAGGACCTGGAAGTTTTGCGTCTGTCCAGCGCACGCCAACCCCGCATCGGTACCGAGGTTCTGTGCGCCGCCATGGTCTGCACCGCCGGGGAAGACCGGCCCCATCCGACCGTCAACCTGCTATCTCCCATCGTGTTGAATTTGCAGGAGCGAATTGGAATTCAGGCGATCCAGACCTTGTCCGGTTATTCGCACCGGTATCCCCTCCTCGCGCGCGATCGGCAACCGGAGTTGGCTCCGTGCTCATAATGCGGCGCCGCGCCGGCGAAAGCTTCCTCATCGATGGCGAAATCGAAATCGAAGTGCTGGAGGTGTCCGGCAGCCGGGTCAAGCTTGGTATCGTGGCGCCCGAGAGTGTCCAGATCCAGCGAAAAGAAACTCAGATCACTCGCGACGAGAATGTCTCCGCCGCCGGCAGCGTCGGCCGCGACAAGATCTTCTCTTTGCTCGAATCGGTGGCTCTTGGTAGCACCCGGATCGACGTCAAAACTTTGACGGCTGCGAAGCCCTTGACACCCAAGGACACTTAGCCCTGTGCAAAAAAAATACTAGAACCGTACTGGCAGACCCCCGATATGACCAAATGAAGGCCGATACTTCGGGTATCCCAAACGGAGAACCCGAACCCGGACAGGAAGTTCGGGACGTATCGCGAACAGGACGTTAAATAACCATGATTTCGATTATGACGAACTATGCGTCGATGCTCGGGAATGAAAACCTGCAGACCACCAATGACTTCCAAACGAAAACCGTGGAAGCGCTGACTTCCGGGTACCGCATTAACAGTTCCGGCGACGACCCGGCCGGTCTGGCCGTGGCCAACCAATATCGCGACAACGTCAGCGAGCTGACTCAGGGCGTCATCAACGCCAACACCGGCGTGAGCACGTTGCAGATTATGGACGGCGGCCTCAACAACATCAGCACCATGCTGGATCGGCTCAAAACCCTGGCGACCGAATCGGCCAGCACCACCTTCACCGGAAACCGCTCCAGTATCAACGTGGAGTTTCAACAGTTGGTAAGCCAGATCACCCAGCAGGCCACCAACATTGGCCTGAACGCCAGCGGCACCAACAACGTCGCCAATCAGGTTTACATCGGTGGCGGGTCCAACACCGCCAATTCCCAAGTTGTCGTGGACCTAAGCGGCGTCGCGAACGCCGTCGACTCCACCAGCCTGGGTCTCGCCAATACCACCGTCGTCGGCGGCGGTACCGAGCTCACCAGCAACCTCATCCGGCTGGATGCTCCCGGCGCGACTTTCCTCGGTGGGACCGAGAGCCAAGCTTTCAGCTTTAGTCTGATTTCCGACGGCAATGCCGAAAACGTCACCGCCACGGTAAATGGCGGCGTCGGTGGCATCACCCAGGCTTCCGTGCTGAGCCAGCTCAACGGCACGTTAAATGCGTACGGAATCAGCGCCCAGGTAGGCAGCGACGGAAAGTTGCAGTTCTCCGGCGGTACTCCTTTCACGGTGAGCACTGCGACGTACACGGCGCCGGGCGCCGCGGGCGCCGTCACCGACGGAATCGCTACTAACTCAACCACGGCTACCAACCTGGGAACCTATAACGTGCAGGGGGCGAGTAACTTTACCGGAGGTCTGGCGATAAACGGCGACACCGGCGAAACCCTGACTTTCCAGAACGGTTCTGGGACTGCCACGGTGGTCCTGACCGGTGCGGAAACCCTGCAGGCTGCCATTGCCGATGTCAACGCCAAAACCTCCGCCATTGGGATCTATGCGGTGGCGAACGCGGCCGATACGGGGATCTCTTTCCAGAGCTCCAACAACTTCACCGCGTCCACAACCGGGACGAACTTCGCGTTTACTAATGCGGGTGCCCAGACAGTGGTCGCTCCCGCCAATGCCTCCACCGCCACCGGCAACGCTGCCACCGCCGTTATCGCAATCAACACCGCCCTCCAGCAACTTGGCCAGGTGCAAGCCTCCGTCGGCGCTGGCGAGAACAAACTGCAGTATGCCATCAATCTGGCCAACTCGCAAATCACCAACTTTTCGTCGGCCGAATCCCAGATCCGTGACGCCGACATCGCTACCGAAGCCGCCAATCTGAGCAGGGCCCAGGTTCTGGAACAGGCTTCCGTCGCCGCTATGGCGCAGGCTAACGCCGCTCCGCAGGCGCTGCTGAAACTCCTGCAGTAAGCCAATTCTTCGAAGCAGCGTCTTGCAGTATTGAGTAATTGGGGGCCGAACTCCAGCCGGGTTCGGCCCCCGTCTTGCATAGCAGTCAACCGGGACCGTTAGGGAGCGGTCTTGGCCACGGATTCCTGACCGTCAGAGCTTTCGAGTTGTCGAGAAGTCTATATGTCTTCGAGCACCAGTTCCATCACCCCTCCGGCTTTCAACGGCTCCAGCACCTATTCCAGCAGCTTCCAGACGGTTCTCGACAATGCCGTCCAACGCGCTTCCCTTCCCATGCAGTTGATGCAGGACGAGGTCACCACACTTACCGGCCAGCAGACTGCCCTCACCACGCTCGAAGGGGACTTCGTCTCCCTGCAGGGCGCCGTTGCCAGCATCAACTCGGCCGTCCAGGGCACGCCAACCGCCACCTCCTCGGATACTTCCGTCGTCACCGCGAGCGCCAATTCGAACGCCTTGGCCGGCACATATTCCATCGAAGTCGATCAAGCCGGTTCCTCCTCGGTCGCACTCAGCAACGCCGGATCCACCACTGTCACCGATCCTAGCTCCCAAAACATCAGTTCCTCATCTTCCTTCACCTTGACCGTGAATGGGGTCGCGACTACCATCACGCCCTCCGGCAACACGCTCGATGATTTGGTCAACGCCATCAACGGCGCCGGCGCCGGCGTCTCGGCCACCATCGTCAATATGGGCGGATCTTCGGGCGCCGATTACCGCCTCGTCCTCACCAGCGACGAGCTGGGCCCCGATACCATCCAGTTGAACGACGGCGCCACCGATCTGATGAGCCCGCTTTCCAGCGGCGCCCTGGCCGAGTACAAGGTCAATGGCTCCTCCACCGACGTTACCAGCACTTCGTCCCAGGTTACGCTGTCGCCCGGGCTGACGGTCACGATCCAGCCGGATGCCACCGCCGGCAACTCGGCCACCGTCACGGTGACTACCGACTACAGCGGCCTCTCCACCGCGCTTTCCAGTTTCGTTAGCGCTTACAACAGCGCGGTAACCGCGGTACAGGCCCAAACCGGCCAAAATGCGGGCACCCTTTCGGGAGACAGCACGGTCTATCAACTCGAGAACATTCTCGATAACATCGCCGAATACACCGGCAGTGGCTCCGGTTCTGTCAACTCTCTCACCGATCTCGGCCTCGACCTCGATTCCACCGGTCAGCTCTCGTTCGATTCCTCCACGTTCTCCTCCCTGAACACAACCGACATCCAATCGTTCCTGGGCAGCGCCTCCACCGGCGGCTTCCTCCAGATGGCCACCAACGCGGCAACCTCCGCCACCGACAATTCCACCGGCATCATCGAAAACAACGTCAGCGCTCTCCAGACCCAGATCACAAACGAGAACTCTCTGATTTCGAACCAGCAGGACATGATCACCAACATGGAGACAAATCTCGAGACGAAGTTATCGGCGGCCGATGCCGCCATCGCCACTCTCGAATCCGAAAAAACCTACTTTACCGATCTGTTCCAAGCTGAGTATCCGGCCTCCTCAACTGGCTAAACATGACCCCCAATCGTCTAACCGAATTGGAAAACCGATTGCGCAGCGCCGTGATCGCCAGACGCTACCACGAGGTGCGCCGTATCGCTCCTCAGTTCTGTGCGGCCGCTCGAACCGCGATCGGCGAGTTGCGTCCCGGCGACCCTCTTCGCCGCGAAACCGTTCTCTACGTCGATCGCACTCTCGAATGGGCACGGGTCATGATGATTCTGGCCCGAACCTCGCTCACCAGCGAACTGAGGCGCTTCATCTTCCTGCATCGGTACGTCTCCAGCGGCCCCCCAATCCCTCCCGCCGCCACTACCCGCCTCGAAGCTTAGTGCGTTCCTTGGGAAGTTGGGTAACGTGTCGGAGTGCAACCGACTCCCTGACGGTCGCGGCTCGGAAACGGACGTACCACCGTCAGTTTCCTGACACGTCACCCGGTTGACGTAACCCGCTCCTCATTTTCTTGGTTATACGGCTGGATTCCCGGAACATCCGGCCGCCGCTCGGATGGAACCTCAGTTGCCTTTATGGTTTTGCCGTGATCGATGCCATAACCGACAGCCTCGAGCAATTCATGAACGTGGTTAGCTTGCGGCAAAAGCTGGTCACTTCGAACATCGCCAACGCCGACACGCCCGGATATAAAACCCAGGACTTGGATTTCCAGGCGAGCTTCCAATCGGCCCTCGCCGGCGGTATGCCCCAGCCTTCCGAGGTTACGGGGCTCCTCACCAAGAACGACGGCAATAACGTGGATCTCGACCGCGAAGCGCGCTTGCTGGCCGAAAACGCCATGCGCTTCAGCGCCGCCTCTACTCTTATGAAGTCTCAGCTCAACACCATCAAAGAGGCGATTCAGGGAGGTAAGAGCTCGTGAGCCTGTTTTCCGCTCTCTCTGTCAGCGCCTCCGGCATGGCCGCGCAGCGCGCCCGCGCGGCCCTCCTGGTGGAAAACATCGCCAATTCCGAAACCACCCGTACTCCCGAAGGCGGTCCTTATCGCCGCAAAGACGCTATCTTTTCGAGCGACGAGGTCGGCTCCGCGTTCGGCTCGGAGCTCGATGCGCAGCTTGGCGGCAACCAGCTTACCGGCGTCAGGGTGTCCGGTATCTCCGTCGATAACAGCGCCCCGGAAAAACGCTATATGCCGGGACACCCCGATGCCGATGCCGACGGCTACGTTTCCATACCCAAAGTGAATCCCGCCGAAGACATGGTCGACCTGATGAGCGCCAATCGCAGTTACCAGGCCAACGTCTCCGCCATGTCCGCTGTCAAGGACATGATTCAAAAATCCATCGATCTGCTGCGATAGGAACCACTCATGACCGCGCCGATCTCCCATATCGCTCCCATCGCGCTGCCGCAGTCCGTCGCTTCCACCGCGGCCGCCAGCCAGTCCGGCGATTTCCAGAGCGTGCTCTCGAGCGCCATCGGCTCCATTGAATCTCTACAGAACAGTGCCTCCGATTCGGTGCAGAAGTTTCTCACCGGGCAAAACGAAGAGCTCCACACCACCATCCTCGCTACCCAGAAAGCGGAGATGGCATTCGAGCTGGGCTTGCAAGTTCGCAATAAGGTCGTGGACGCTTACCAGGAAATTATGAAGATGCAGGTGTGAGCGGCTCTAAACTGCCATGGACCAAATCAAGAACCTAATCGGGGGGCTCTCCCTCAAGCAGCGCATCCAAGTCATAATGGTCGCGGCCCTGGTGGTAGCGGCAGTGGTTGCCTTTGTGCACTACCGTCACGAGGCCGACTTCCGTCCGCTCTATACCGGAATGGCGCCGGAAGATGCCGCCGGCGTGGTGCAGAAGCTGCGCGAATCCGGCGTCGAATACCGCCTGGACGAAAACGGCGGCGCCGTCACGGTGCCCTCGCAAAAACTCGCGGAATCCCGCCTCGCCCTGGCCGCCGCGGGCCTGCCCAAAAGCGGCCGTATCGGTTTCGAGCTATTCGATAAGTCCAACTTCGGCGCCACCGAATTCGTCGAGCATATCAATTACAAGCGCGCCCTCGAAGGCGAGCTGGAACGCTCCGTCATGAGCCTGGCCGAAGTGGAACAGGCTCGCGTGCACTTGAGCCTTCCCAAGGATTCCGTTTTTCTCGATCAGCAGCAGCCAGCCAAGGCCAGCGTGGTGGTCAAGCTGCGGCCCGGCGCCGAGCTCTCCAGCCAGAATGTCCTTGCCGTTACCAACCTGGTCGCCAGCGCCGTCGAGGGGCTCGGCCCGGATGCGGTCTCGCTCGTCGATATGGATGGCGCCCTGCTCAGCCGTCCCAAAAGGGCCTCCGCCGACCCGGATTCCGTTACCACCAGTGAGTCGCTCGAACTGCGCCAGGAAATCGAAAGGAACCTCGTCGCCAAAATCGACGAAACCCTGCAACCTTTGTTGGGTGCCAACGCATTTCGCGCCGGCGCCTCGGTCGATTACGACCTCACCAGCGGCGAGCAGCAGGAAGAGACCCTCGACCCCACCCACTCGGTCATGAGCAGCTCGCAGAAAACCGAGGACGTCACCGAACGCGCCTCCATCTCCGGCGTCCCCGGCACTGCCGCCAACCTGCCGCAACAGCCGCCGTCCTCCGCCAAGGGCGCCACCGGAGTCTCGCGGCGCACCGAAAACGTCACCTATCAGACCAGCCGCGTCATCCGTCACACCCGCATTCCCCAAGGTGTCGTCCGGCGCATGTCGCTGGCCGTGCTGGTGGACCAATCCGTTCGTTGGGAAGGCCAGGGCTCCGCCAAACAGCGCGTGTTGGTGCCGCCCTCCGCCGAAACGTTGAAAACCATCCGCGATCTGGTCGCCGGCGTGACCGGCTTCAACGCCGAACGCGGCGATCAATTGATCGTGGAAACTCTGCCGTTCGAGTCCAGCCTGAAGGCCGCGCCGCCTCAACCGGTCAATTCTCCGAAACCCGTTAAGAATCCCCCGTGGCTCGAATTTGTAAATAAGTACCGCGACCTCTGGGCGCCCGTTGGCCTCGGCCTGGCTGTCCTATTGGTCGTCGTTAGAACCGTTTTCGCCCTTTCGCGCCGTCGCGGGTTTCCACCCGAGCCCGAACTTGCCGCCGGGTTGGAGGCCCCCGCCGCGCACGCCGAGCTGAGCCAAGCCGCCGTCGCTATCGCCAGGGGCCAGGCAGCCGCCGCGCGACCCGAGCCTAACGAGATGGGAGACCGGATAAGGCCCCTCGTCAAGCGCGACCCCGCCATTACCGCCAACGTGCTGCGCCTGTGGCTGCAGGAACACAGGTCCGCTGCCGAGGCCTCGTTCTCTGAGCAGAAACCATGATACCTTCCCTTTCGTGGCGCAAGCTGCCGGTGCTTCGCGCGCAGCGACGTTCTTGCCGTGGGGCAGACCATCGTTTTGTGTGGTCTGCCCTGCACCGGACTCTTCTCCCGGATTCCTCCAGGCTCTCCTTCTCGGTTCTGGACGCTGCGCCGTCGTGCTTCCGGCAACATACCTTTATTAGTAGGGCGGACCCCCTGGTCCGCGCGGGACGCCCCCGTCCCGCACTCTCCTATGAAGACCAAAGCTCCTATACCGGCCGAAGAGTCGGCCAGCAGCCCGCGGACGAACGCATCCGCCCTACAACTTGCTTCGCAGGTGCTCTGAGACATGCGGGCTAAGGTTCTGAAAGATCCCGCCGCTCCGGTTCAGCCGGCTCCCTGGACCCGCAATGCGTCAGAGCTTCCCCCTGCGCCTCAGAGAACCGCCCGTCCCCCTCAATATCAGGATGAGGCCGCCCGGCTCCGCGCCCGAATCGCCGAGTTGGAAGTCGCCGTGGAGTTGAAATCCCGCCAAGCCTACGAGGCCGGTTTCCGCGCTGGCGGCGACGCCGGGCGCCAGGCCGCCCAAGCTCCCGTCGATGCCGCGTTGCGGCAATGGGGCGACAGCATTGCCGAGATGGCCGCCACCCGCGCCGAGACCATCCGCCGCGCCGAGGCCGATACCGTCCGATTGGCGCTCGAGATTGCGCGCCGCGTCTTGCACCGGGAGTTAGCCGTGGATCCTTCCGCGCTGGAAGCCCTCGTTCATGCTGCCCTCGAGAAGCTCCAGAACCAGGAAGTTTACCGCGTCCGCGTTCACCCCAGCCACGAGAAAACGGTCAAAGCCTGCCTGGAGCAGAGTGGCCGCGGGCAATCGATTACCGTGATCGGCGACCCGGTCCAGCGCGAAGGCGGCGCCGTCTTTGAAATCGGCCGCGGGTCGCTCGACGCTTCCGTGGAAACCCAGCTCGCCGAAATCGAACGTGGGCTCATCGACAAACTGGAGGCGCGAGCTTGACGTCCCCTCAACTCATCGATCTCGATCCTTACATCGCCGGCGTGCGCCATTGCGAGCTGCTTCCCTGGACCGGCGAAGTAGTGGCGCTGGTTGGCCTGTTGGTGGCTTCCCAGGGGCCGGCCGTCGCGGTCGGCGATTTCTGCGAGGTGATCACCTCCGCCGGCCATCGCATCCGCACCCAGGTCATCGGCTTTCGCGACGGTCACGTGCTGTCCATGCCGCTGGAGGAAATTGACGGCATTCAACTGCACGACCGCATTGTCGCCCGCCGTGAAGACGCCCAGGTTGCGGTCGGTCCGGAGCTGGTGGGGCGTGTGCTCGATGGCTTCGGCCGCCCCATCGATCGCCTTAGCCCGATTCGCCCGGCCGCTTACTATCGTCTCTATCAGCCCCCCGGCAGCCCTTTGGACCGCGAGCACATCGCCGAATCGATGGTCACCGGCATCCGCGCCGTCGATACCATGATCCCTTGCGGCACCGGCCAGCGCATGGGCATCTTCGGCGGCAGCGGCGTCGGCAAAAGCACTCTGCTGGGCGCCATGGCGCGCCACAATTCCGCCGACGTCACCGTGATCGCCCTGATCGGTGAGCGCAATCGCGAAGTTCGCCTCTTTCTGGAACGCGAGCTCGGACCCCAAGGGCGCCAGCATTCCGTCGTGGTGTGTTCCACCTCGGACCGCCCCGCTCCCTTGCGTGTCCGCGCCTGCTTTGTAGCCCTGGCGGTGGCCGAGTACTTCCGCGATCAGGGCGCCAAAGTGCTGCTCATCATGGACTCGGTTACCCGGCTTGCCATGGCGCAGCGCGAAATCGGCCTGGCGGCCGGCGAACCGCCCAGCCAGAAAGGCTACCCGCCTTCGGTTTTCAACCTGCTGCCCAGAATCCTCGAACGCGCCGGCAACTTCCAGAGAGGCTCCATCACGGGTTTCTTCACCGTGCTCGTCGAGGGTGACGATTTCAATGAGCCGATCTGCGACGCCGTCCGCGCCATCCTCGATGGCCATATCGTGCTGGCACGCCGCCTCGCCGTTGCCGGACACTACCCCGCCATCGACGTGATGCACTCGGTCAGCCGCCTGCAGTCGCAACTTTCTTCGCCGGCCCAACTGGCCGCGGCCACCAAAATTCGGGAAGCCCTGGCGGTTTACGACGACTCGAAGGACCTGATCGAGCTCGGCGCCTATTCTCCTGGAAGCAATCCGGCGCTCGATGCCGCCGTGCGTGCCCGCCCGGAAATCACCGCGTTCTTGCGCCAGGACACTTCCGCCGACGTCCCCTTCCCCGAAGCTTGCGCGCAAATGGCGGCCGTCGCCGCCAAACTCTAGGTCGCCATGCGCTCGTTTCAATTCCGCCTCCACCGCGTTCTCGATTGGTATCGCAAAAAGGAGCAGATCGAAGAGGCCCGCCTGGCCGAATGCCGCAATGCGCTTGTGGCCGTGGAGGGGAAAATCGCGCTGTTAATGGCGGAACGCGCGTCCGCCGATCGCGACTTGCTGTCGCGCGCCGCCGTCCCGGCCGTCGATTTCCTGAACCTCGGCAGATACCGCCTGCGCGCCCAGCGCCTCGAAACCGAATATACCCAGGAGCGCCAGCGCTGTGAGTTGGCCTGCCGCCAACAAATCGAGCGCGTGCAAAAAGCGCAGCGCCAGGTCAAGTTACTGGAAAAAATGAAAGAGCGCCGCCTGGAAGAGTACACCTACCTCTCCAATCGCGAGCTGGACACCCTGGCCGCCGAAAGCTTCCTCGCCACTTGGCCCGTCCAACCGGTAGCCCACCCGCAGCCGCAAGCCTCCATCCGTGGCGCGGGCTGTCAAGCCTGCTGAGCCGAGATTCCGAACTCCTGATGTCCCCGGCCATTTCCCAGACAGTGAAGAAAATGAGCTGACCCACTGGCGAGGAAGCCAGGTGGGACAGACGCACAGCTGTCCCGTTAAAAGTCGAACAGATTCAGTTGGTTAGGGTCGAGGCCTGCTTCCATTTGGACGTTAGGCCGTTCAAACACCTGTAAAATAGGCATTTTTTCG
>Ga0187864_10002349_pt1 | contig 16577 bp, 20 predicted proteins | sample June2016WEW_11_4_FD_132985 | JGI IMG/M metagenome (GOLD analysis project Ga0187864, IMG submission 132985) | Peatland microbial communities from SPRUCE experiment site at the Marcell Experimental Forest, Minnesota, USA - June2016WEW_11_40 | ecosystem: Environmental > Terrestrial > Soil >...
CCAAAACCCCAAACCAGGATCAAAACCAAGTACAGTCCGCCTCCCGATCACCCTTGGAGAAGATCATGGAAGCGGACATTTCTATCTTGCGAAAAACCGGACATTTCTACTTTGCGTTGACATCGACTGGCCGGACGTAAGAAAGGTTGAAACCCAGTCCGGCGGGACTATACTTGCGTCCCGGGTTTGGGGATTTGGCCCAGCCACATATGGAATCTTCCTCGTGGAGGCGCGCGCATGGGTCTTGTGAGTTTCGGTCAGCCTGACAATGGAATCATTCAGACGGCATACGTCGTAAAGAACATCCGCGAATCCATCGGCCAATGGGTCGAGAAGCTGAAAGTCGGGCCGTGGTTTTTGATCGAGCATTTCAGCGGTGAGGACGCGAAATATCGCGGCCAGCCCTCGAAGGCCGACTGCGCCCTCGCCATGAGCTTTGCCGGGCACATGATGATCGAGCTCATCGAGCAGTACAACGACGCGCCATCCGTCTACCGGGAGACGATCGACAAGCGTGGCTACGGCTTTCACCACTGGGGCGTCGCCACGTCGAATTTCGACCGCGACCTCGCAAAACTCCGCGCCCAGGGATACGAGGAGGGCTTTTTCGCCCGAGTCCCCAGCGGAGGCCGTGTGGTCTACATGGACACGACCGCGGACCTGCCGGGCATGGTCGAGCTGATCGAGTTAGGCGCTTCGTTCGACCCCATTTTCAGCGGTTTCTACCGCGCGACTATCGGCTGGGATGGCAAAGATCCGGTGCGCTCGTTTCTTTAGGCACGGGGCGCGCTGAGAGACCGGAGGAGGCAACATGAGAGCTATCGACGAAAACACGATCACGGATGCGGCGCTCGAGCAGATGTCCGGGACTCCGAATCCGCGCCTGAAGCAGATCATGGCGTCTCTTGTGCGCCATCTGCACGATTTCACGCGCGAGGTCGATCTCACGGCGGAGGAGTGGCTCGAAGGAATCCGCTTCCTGACGGCGGTCGGACAAAAGTGCACGGCGCACCGGCAGGAGTTCATTCTGCTGTCGGACACGCTGGGGCTGAGCGCGCTGATCAACGCGCTGCACGACAAGCGCGCCACGGAGGCCGCGACGAAATCGAGCCTGCTCGGTCCGTTCTATCGCCAGGACGCACCGATGATGAAGCTGGGCGACTCGATCATTTCTCACAGCAAGGGTACCGAGGTCGTGTTCTACGGGCGCGTGGTGGACGCAGCGGGCCGGGGGATTCCGAATGCGCTGGTGCAGGTCTGGGAGCCGGACGAGACAGGCAACTACGACCTGCAAAAGCACGATCCCTCGATAATGGATTTGCGCGGCTGCTTCCGTGCGGACTCCGAAGGAAAATACTACTTCCGCGGGCTATGCCCGCTTGGCTACATGATCCCGATGGACGGTCCGGTCGGCGACATGATCCGCGCGCAGAAGCGCCACGGCTACCGCCCTGCGCACATTCATTTCGTGATCGGCGCGCCGGGATATCGCGAGCTCGTCACAGCGCTTTATGTGGCAGGCGACGACCACATCGACTCGGACACGGTTTTCGGCGTCAACGAATCGCTGATCATCTCCGTCAACAAAAACGATTCCTCCTCGCCGCTTCCGAAACTTCCGAGCATTCGATATGATTTCCAACTTGCGAAGGCGGCGAAGCAAGACACGTCCGGCCGGGTGGGCGCCGATCCCTCGCAGATTACCGCCAAGGCCTGACACCGGTTCGGGGCGAGAGGAGCCGCGACAGGAGCGCACATGACCGACGAAATGGTGGAACGCCTGACGCTTCGCGAAATGATCGAGAACTGGGTGCTATGGCGAGACGCCCGCATGTGGGACAAGTTCCGCTCGCTCTGGCACGACGACGGCCGCATGATGGCCACGTGGACGCAGGGCACGGCGGACGAGTTCATCGAGATGAGCAAGCAGGGTTTCGCGAAGGGCGTGCGCATCCTGCATTTTCTCGGTGGCAGCACCATCGAAGTGCGCGGTAATCGCGCTTTCACGCAGACGAAGATGAAGATCGCGCAACGCGCCAAGGTTCACGACGTCCTCTGTGACGTGGTCTGCACGGGCCGCTTCTGCGATTTCTGGGAGAAACGCAGCGGGCGTTGGGGCCTGGTGCTCCGGCAGCCGATTTACGAAGAGGACCGCATGGACCCGGTCGATCCGGCTGCCCAACTGCGTCTCGATCCCGATCTCCTGGCGAAGTTCCCCGAAGGCTACCGCCACCTCGCGTACCTGCAAACGCAGATCGGCTACAAGGTCAAGACCGACATGCCGGGGTTGACCGGTCCCGAGGTCGAAGCGCTATACGCCCGCGGCGCCGCCTGGCTCGCGGGCTAGGGCCTCTCGCGGATCGGCTACTTCTTCGTCGCGCTGTCGATGAAGCTCGCGATGTTGCTCTTCAGGTTCGGGAGTTCCTTCTCGTTCAGGTACATCATGTGGCCCGCCTGGTAGTACTCGAGGTGAATGCGGCTGCGAAGATTTGCGGGCAGCCCGAGGTGATCCATCGTGTATTCGGTGGCTAGGAAAGGCGTCGCCATGTCGAAGAATCCGTTTTCAACCTGCACCTGCAAGCTCGGATTGACGATGAACGCATTCACCAGGTCGCCTTCGACGTTCGCTGAGCCGGGGCCGAACGCTTCGTGGCCCGTATTGTGCTTCCAATCCCAGTTGCGGGATATCTCGCCGTTCAGCGTCTCGTATGTCAGTTCTGGATTGAACTTCAGGTCCTCGCGGAGGTAGCTGTTCAGCGCCGCCGTGAACGCGCCGCTCACCGCAGAAAACGAGGGATCGTACTCCGCCCCTTCGGTCAGCAAGTCGTACGTTGGCCCGGAGTACCGCGAGTCGTAGCGCCCGACGGTCAGGCCGCGGCTCCGCTGGAGTTCTGCCTCGAATTGCGGGAGCGTCACTCGCAGATCCGCTTTCACGAGGTAGTCCTGGCCCAGGCCGGTGAAGTCCGCGAGCTTCTTCGCGGTATCCGCTTTCTCGGTGTCGCTCAGGCCCGAGCCTTTCATCAGTGCGGCCGCGTATTCGGTCGAGGCGAAATGGCGCGCGTCCTCCAGGAACGCATTGAGATCGTCCGGGCGATTCTTCAGAATTTTGTAATACCACGCGGACGCTGCGTAGCTGGGCAGGTAGAAGACGTACGGCATGTCGTCGCCGGGATTGAAGCGCAGCGTGTTGATATCGAGCACGGTCGAGATCAGCACGATGCCATTGAGGTACACGCCGTCGTGGTCCTGCAAGTAGTTTCCGAGCGCCGCCGAGCGAAACGTCCCGTAGCTTTCGCCGATCAGGAATTTCGGCGAATTCCAGCGGCCGTTGCGGCTGATGTAGATCTTGATGAACTGCGCGAGCGACTTCACGTCTTGGTCGATTCCCCAGAAATCCTTGTTCTGCGCCTTTCCCGCGGGGCGGCTGAATCCCGTACCCACGGGATCGATGAATACGAGGTCGGCCTCGTCGAGCAGGCAGTTCGCGTTCTCCACGAGCTGATACGGCCCCGGCCCCGTGGGCGCGGCGTTCTGCGTCACCACGCGCCGCGGGCCGAACGCGCCCATGTGCAGCCAGAGCGAAGCCGAGCCCGGCCCGCCGTTGTAGATGAACGCCACCGGCCGCTGCGTCAGGTCCTTCGCGTCCGTCCGCGTGTAGGCGATCGAGAAGATGGTCGCCGTCGGCTCGCCCTTTTCGTCCTTCAGCAGCGTCGTGGATGCCGTCGCCTTGTACGGGATCGTCTGCCCGCCGATGCGGATCGTGTGGTCCGTCACCGACGACTCTTCCTTCGGCGCGGCTGCCTCGGGCGCCTTCGTTTCCGCGGGCTTCGCCTCCGCCTTGGGCGCCGCCTCCTTGGACGGCTCCTGCGCCTGCACCGCCACCAGCCTCGCCTGGCCCAACGTGATGACAAATGCCGCCGCAACAAGAACGAACGCGTTTTTCATCAGGTATTCTCCTGGAAGCGCCGATTCTAGCTCTTTCAGACGGCGGTACGCGAGCCACGTGAGCTGGAAAAGCGCTGGCGGTCAGTGGAGAATCCCGTGTCGGAGCCTGTATAATCGTCCCCAAGCTGGTGTGGCGGAACTGGCAGACGCGCCGGACTCAAAATCCGGTGGCCGCAAGGCCGTGTGGGTTCGATTCCCTCCACCAGCACCATTTTCCCACCGTTTTGTGATCCGCATCACAAGATATGCGTGTCGCCCATCACAGCAGAATTTCGGTGGCATGTTGTAAGTCCTCTGAACTTCGGCTGTCCCCGCTGGGAGTCGGCCGATCCAAAGGATAGAACGCAACGTGCCTCTCCGGGTGTACTTCGATGGCGATTGGGATGCAAAAATCAAAGGCGACATCGAGGACGCAATTCGCGACTGCATCGGCGACCCGCCGGCAGACGAAGACTGGGCCGTGTCGATCGTCCCCAGCTTCTCGTTTCAGTATTGCGAGGTCAAAGTGAAAACGCAGCGCCAGACGCGCCGGCGCCTGTTTTTCGAGGATCCTGGGATGTTGCCCAGGGCCATCTCGGACTGGATCAAGCTGTATCCGCTGCTTTGAGCCGCCGGACGCGGCCTGCTACCGGTAGGCGTTCCACATACGCAGCGCCCCAAAGGAGGCAACTAGGTGCCCACGCGGAGGGATCGCGTGAGATTCTTCAGCGTCGCGATGGCGGAAAACGCGGCGAGCTGGGAAGTGCGCGGATTCGATTTCGACGGCACGTTCTCCACCTTCACCGTGAGCTTGCCGAATTCGCCCCGCACGCGAATCTCGTGGACGTTCTCATTTCCGCCCGGCACGGCGACGACGCGGACGCGCACCGGAACCGGCTCGGCGGGATCGACCGCGAGCCGCAGCGATGCAGCGACGTTTGAGGTCGCCGGAAACGCCCGCGCGGCCTCTTCCGCGAGACCTTCGAAAATGACGGTCTCTTCCTTGTAGGTTTCGAGCGGCAGATTTCGATCGACGACGTACTTCGATCCCTTCAGCGCCGCCACCGGCTTGAAGCTGGTGAGCACCGCCGATTCGATGCGCCCGATCGACGCGGATTTGATTCCGTCGAGCCCGGCGATCGCGCCCGAGGGAACGTAGATGCGGCAGCCCTTCTCGTTCGCCTGCCGGAACCACTCCTCCCGGCCGAGCAGTCCCCCGACGCTCATGATGAGCATGTCCCGGCCGCGCGCGAGCGCCTTCGGGACAAACTCCGGAAGCGCCGCCTGGCTCGCCGCCTCGACCGCGAGGTCGCAGCGCGCAATCATCTCTTCGATGGAAACGACAGGCGGGTGATTCGAAAGTTCGCGGGAGAGCGCTTCCGCCGCCGCGCGGTCTTGATCGGCGAGTGCGACGAGTTCCGCAGCCAGCTGCTTTTGATCGAGTGCGGTGGCGATGGTTCTGCCGATGGCCCCGACGCCGAGAATCCCGATTCTCATCATGTCGCGCCCTTTACGCGAGCTCGAGCATGCGGTCGATCGCGCGCTTGGCCTTGCGCGCGATGTCTTCAGGCACGCGGATTTGCGGCGTCAGCGTTTCGAGCGAGCGAATGATCTTGTCGAGCGTGATGGTCTTCATGAACGCGCAGACGGCGTTGGAATTCACGGGATAGAAGGTCTTGTCGGGAAACTTCTTGTTCAGTTGGTGCATGATCCCGAGCTCGGTTCCGACCGCGAACTCGGTGGCGGGAGATTCGGCGATGTGCCGCAGCATCCCTTCGGTTGAAAGGAAGAACGTGCGATCCGCAGGCAGCGTGCCGTCAACGGCTTTCGCCATGCACGAGCTGACGCAGCCGCATTCCGGATGCAATAGCAGCTCGATATCGGGATGCTCCTCGAGAATCTCCGTCACCTGCTCGGGCCGAATCGTCTTATGCACGTGGCAATAACCCGGGTACGCGACGATGTTGCTGCGTCCCGTTTGCCGCGCAACAACCGTGGCAAGAAACTTATCGGGCAGGAAGAGAATCGGCCGGTCCGCCGGGATCGCGGAGACTACTTTCGCCGCGTTCGCCGACGTACAGCAGTAGTCGCTCTCAGCTTTCACGGCGGCCGACGTATTGATGTATGCGACCACGACCGCGTCGGGCAGCTTCGCCTTCCACTCGCGCAGCTCCTCCGGCGTGATCGACGCGGCCAGAGAGCATCCCGCGCGCAGATCCGGCAGCAGCACGGTCTTGTCCGGCAGCAGAATCGCGGCTGTTTCCGCCATGAAGTGCACGCCGCAGAAAACGATCACGTCGGCATCGGTTTTCGCCGCCGCCTGCGAAAGCTTCAGCGAATCCGCCACCGCGTCGGCCACTTCCTGGACTTCAGCTCGCTGATAGTGATGCGCCAGCAGGACCGCGTTCCGTTCGGTGCACAGCTCGCGGATGCGACGCTGCTTTCGGCGAATCTCTTCGGCCGAGTCGTTCACGGCTTCGATGGCCGGGAGGGTGTAGCGTTCCTCAAAGCTTTCTGTTTTCGGTGCCACTGCAGTTGTCATAACGGTCGTCCTCTTCCTGTGGGGTTATGAAATCCTCTGACAAATATCGAGCGCGCGCACCGAATGGGTCAGCGCGCCGATCGAAATCGCATCGACGCCGCAAGCGGCGTAGGCTTCCACATTCGATTCCGAAATCCCGCCGCTGGCTTCGATCAGCGTGTGATCCCACAAATCCTCTCGCCGGAGCATGTTGAGAACCGCGCCGATCTGATCCGGTTTCATGTTGTCGAGCATCAGCAGGCACGGATACTCTTCCGCGGCCTCTTCCTGAAGGCGGCGAAACGTCCGCGCCGCTGCGCGCGCGGCATCCTCTCCGCTCACTTCGACTTCGATAAACGCCGAATCATGACGAAACGTCCAAGCTTTCTGGATCGCCAGCGGCGCCGCTTCCTCTTCGCGCGCGGCCAGGAGCGCCAGGTGATTGTTCTTGATGACGATTGCGTCGCCGAGGCCGAGCCGGTGCGTCCCGCCATTTCCCAGATGCAGCGCGCGCTTGTCGAGCAGGCCCCACGGAGTCTTTCGCGTTCCGACAATCCGCGTCGTAAAGGCGTGCCGTTGCATGCGCTCCTGCAAGCGGCGAATTGCCGTGGCGATGCCGCTCATTCGCTGAACGAGATTCAGGCCCACGCGCTCGAGCGCGAGCAATTGTGTTTGTTCGCCTTCCGCCCGCAGCAGCACATCGCCGGACCGCATCGCATCACCGTCCTGCTTTTCGAAGGCGACAGCGACGCCGTACGCCTCCAGCATGAAGGCCAACTCGGCCAGTCCCGCTGCGACGCCGCTTTCGCGCGCGAGCAAAACGGCCGAAGAGCGATTTTCCCTGATGCCCAGAGCTTCGACCGTTAAATCCCGCGGCGCGAGGTCGTCATGCAACAGCCCCTCGACGAACGTGTTGACCGCGTGGCGATACCTCGGATTATCGAGCGTGAGGCTGCCGCCTCGGAAAAGCGCCTGCTCGACTCGCTGCTCACGCGTTGCGTTGATTTTCTGAGTTTCCATATGGCCGCTATTTCAGGAGAAATCCTCGTGCGCGCAATCGCGCCTTGGCCCGCGAAATCATTTCCGGCCGTGAAGTCTCGATCGTGTGCAGGTGCACTCCATCCGTCAGCGAGGACAGAAGCGACGCATGCGACGTGCGCACCTGCGCGAGAAAATCCTGCACGTCCGCGCGAGATTCGATCATCAGCGACCCGCGCAATTCGCCGTACAGAGGATGCTCGACGATGACGTCGAGAATCTTCACGCCGTGGTCGACCAGGATCTGAAGCTCTTCTTCGGTTCTCTCGGGCGCATGCTTGCAGGCCAGGATTGCCCGATGAGCGTGATTGGGGCCCTCCGGCAAGCGGTAGCCTCGCGGCGTGGCCAGTATTTCCTCGCCACCGGCCCGCAGGATTGCGATGTCCTGGACCAGGCACTGGCGGCTCACGCGAAAGCGCTTCGCCAGTTCACCTCCGCGGATCGGCGCGCCGTGGGCGCGCATCCATGCGACGATCCGGCGCCGGCGCTTTTCGGCGGAATCCGGCGGCGCCCCCTGCGGCCTTCCCTTGGGCGATCCGTTGGAGGAGACGATCGGCTGTCTTGTCACATATCTAGTCTAATGTAAAGGCGGGAGATTGTGTAGCCCCCGGCGCCGGTTTACTCCGGCGGCGCTGGAACGATATTTTGGCTGAAGCGGAAGGAAGCTTAGGGGGATAGTGGATCCAGAGGGTCGGGATCGAGGCTAAAACCATGGCACAGACTGGACAAAGGCGAAGCGAGCGCGTGCTGTTGGATGTGCCGGTGGTGATACGCGGAGAGTCCCCCGACCAGCGAGCCTTTCGGGAGGAAACGTTTACGGTTACCGTGAACGCTCACGGCGCGCTGCTGATGATGGCAAGTAAAGTCAGCGTGGGACAAAAGCTCGTTCTCACGAATCCGAACCGGGACGAACGTGAAGGCAGAGTTTCGTACATGGGAACCACTTATGCGGGATTGGCCCAGGTGGCCGTGGAATTCACTCATCCGGCGCCTGAATTCTGGCCGGTCAGCTCGCCTCCTCCAGACTGGCAATCCTCCCAGCGCAGGTGATTGCCTCACTGGGGTTTGCTCAGGAACTGGCTGGGACTAGGCCGTAAGTTCGGTAAGTTCAGTGAGCCAGGAATCGAGGGTCTTCAACTGGTCAGGCGGCGTGTCGAGAAATGCCAAGCCCATTCCCATTCGTTCCTGCACGTAGATGATCCTGCCCGGTGACTCGAAACTGCCCTGATCCCGTGAGATGCGCACCTGGACGAAAGTATTCTTGGCCAGGGTGTTGAGCAGATCCACGTAGCATCCCTTGCGGCTGACCTCCGAGATGCGACCGGAGATTCGCGCGCCGCTCACAGGATCGACTATCTCGGCCGTAGCGACAAGGCTGTAGCGCGGCGCCGAGCGCCGTTCCGCGTAGGACGTAGAGGAGCTGGTTGAAGTGTCGGGAGAATCCGCCATTGTTGGGCCCTCGCTCCTTGGCTAAGCGTGGCATAACCGCGGGTTCCGCACCAAGCCCCAAGATTCCGCGTGATGCGAAATGGGAAACACCATTTTGGGAAGCCTGAAAATGATTCTTCGCCGACACGTCCAGGCACGTTTTGGCAAAACGACCCAAGCTTCCACTCTTGGCAGGAGTTGCGACGACGACGTGATGATTGCTTCGAATTAGAAGCAATCGAGTACTAGAATCGATTTCCCCCTTTGGCACAGGGGTCAGTTCGGTTGCTCTCGAAGGCCAAGCTACCATTCTGATTAGGGCCTGCAATGGTACCTCCGACATGGATAGGAGAGTCAGACGGAGGCCCCCGTATCGCAAGGAACCGGAGAAGGTCGACGTTAGTTCTGGACGACCGGGAATCTACAACTCCCCTCAAATCAGTTGATTCGGCGACCGGAAAGATTTATCGTGTCTAAGCGACATGATCAAAAGATGTTCCGATGTGAAACAGTCCAACGGGGCCACCAGCTATGCGTCCAGGGGAGCAGCTCAGGGAACTTCGCAATCGGCTCGGGGTCACTACACGTGAAGTCGAGGAGTTCAGCCGCACGATTGCGGAAGACCGCCAGAATGAAGAGTTTTATATCTCGAATGCCTGGCTAACTCAGCTCGAGAACAAGAATTCCATTCCAAGCATTTACAAGCTTTACAGTCTCAGCGTCATTTACCGGACGAAATTCAACGACTTGCTCGCGGTATTTGGCATCGATTTGAACGCCACCTCCCGCTATCAGCTCGCTCTGCCGCTGCAAAACACGCATCTGACTTCCCTGGAAGCTCCCGATCCGGAGAAGGCCGTTACGTTCCCGGTCCGCTTCGACAAGAGCTTCAGTCTGGAAACAACGAGCCTGATTTCGCGGATGGTTGAGGTGTGGGGGGAAGTACCGGTCGCGCTGATTCAAAAGCTTGACGTGCGCCACTGCCAGTACGGATTCATCGGGATGCAGGATTACTCGATGTACCCGTTGCTGCGTCCGGGGTCGTTCGTCCAGATCGACAGCCACCCCAGCCGGATGCAGGCATCGGAATGGCGAACGGAATTCGACCGGCCCATTTATTTTGTAGAACTTCGGGATGGCTACGCCTGCTCGTGGTGCGAAGTGAGGGGATCCCAGCTTACGCTGATCCCACATCCGCTTTCCGGATGCACGATCCGGCAATTCGCGTATCCGTCGGAAGCAGAGATCGTGGGACAGGTAACGGGCGTGGCTATGCGCTTAATTCCGCCGGAAGAGAGTCCAAACGAGCCTCCAAGATTGCCAAAGCGATCTTGAAGTTCGAGAAAAGGAATTCCGCCCCAAGCGGATCGGTTTCCACCGGAACGGCTACGCGGTACGGCTCGAGTCTTCTCCATGCAGTCAGGAATTCGCGGGGACCCGTGTGCGTGGACTTCCGATACGCTTCGAGCTGATCCACGAGATCTTCCAGCGGACACACAACCAACTGGTGGAAGACTTCGCGGTGACAGTCCGCCAAGGCTTCGCAAGCGACTTCCTCGGTAAAGCGGGATGCGAGGCCGTCGTGATGGTAGACGCCTGTATTGTAATCCCGCATGGATGCCAGATAGATCAGGCGGTCGAGCGGCCGCACGATCTCCGAAAGCGTGCGCCGGTGTAGGTCCTCCCGGGCCTGCTGGACGTCCATTCGTCTTGGCAGGGCGATCACGGTCACGTTTCTAGAGTCCCACCGAGCGGTCCGCCACTGGGCCGAACTGCACCGGGTTCAGGAAGGCAAGGGACTTCTCCGAAATCTCGCAGACTTTTGCCGCCACTGTAGCCGTTGTGCCTACCATGCGTGGAGCGGCGAAAGGCCCGGCCACGTATACGAGGCACTGGAGCGCGCGGCATGTAACCAGCAGCGCCGCAAAGTGCCAGGCCAACTCGATTTCAGTGCGCAGACTCAGCCGCGTATAGAATCGCGCCGCTCCGAGATGAAAGCGCTTCAAACTCAAGACCTGCGTGTGGACCTGGTTCACCCAGGAGAGAGCGACTTTCTTGCGTTCGCTGAGGAACAGCTCGTACAGGGGCCCGGGCGCCACCGAAGCGACATATTCACGATCATCGTTCGCAAAGATTCGCGCTACCAGTTCGCGCGGAAGCAGGCCGACCTGCAAAGCGTTCAACGCCTGCCGGGCTTCGACGAGCACTTGGGCGTTTCCTTCGGCGCGCGAACCGCGCCGCGCGAGAAAGAAGAGCGAAGAAAGGAGCAGCGCCCCAACGAGCAAGAAAAAGATCAGCTGAATCACGTGCGAACCGCCTTTTTTAAGGAGCAGGACAGCGTCCCGCCCGGCAAGAGTTTTGTCTCCGAAGCGATCGGGTTCTTGCCCATTACCAGTCCGTGGTAAAAAACCAGGCCCAAAATCACTAAGAGGAAGACTGATTGAATAAGCCGGAAGTTTCTCTCAAGGTTTCGATGCGCGATATTACCGCCCAAGGCGGCGGGCGTCCACAAGTAAATCGCGACGAGGCAGCCAATGGCCCAATGGAGGCTCCCACGAACAGCCGCGGCGTGTTTCTTGCCGACCAGTATCAGTAGCGTCTTAGCCATAAGTCCTGCCCAGAACATCAGGCTCAACATAGGCTCTCACTCACTAACTAGCCAGGCAATAGTACGAACATACTGGTTTATAAACAAGCGGTAGTTTCACATAGTGATTAGAGGCGCAGGCGGAAGGCCGGATCCGAGGCTTACGTTCGGCCAGCCTTGGCCAGACGCGAGCGCATGGCTCCCAAAGTGCGTTTCGTCCTGGCAGCCAGGGCCTCGTAGTCCTCTTCGAGGTGGATGGTTGCATCGGGAAACGGGTTCGGATGGTAGGACCACAGCGCGATCAGCCAAATGGCAAGAGACAGGTCAAGCGACAGTGGTTGAATGTAGGCCCAAGCCTGAGCAAATCGGACGCCCGCGTAGGATCGAACCGCGAGGGTCACCAAGCTTGTCGCAATGTATAGCCCGTATCCGCTGATCATCCCCTTCAGGTTCTTTCCAATGGGGATCCCGTAATACGACGTGACCGCGAGAATACAGAATAAGAGAATCGCCTGAAAGGTCCGGATGTTTCTTTCCAACTCGAATAGCGCCGCGCCGGATGGGGGGCCCAGGAGCCGATAGAGCACGGTGAAGCAGAAGACCGCGCCGAAAATGGCGAGCACGACAATGGTGCCGAACTTTTCCGCGCCGGGATAAGGAGCCAGCGCGTGTCTGAAAATCTCGAGAATAATGCCACAGCCCACAAGCAAGGTTATAAACTGTAGCGCCCAGTACGTCTTTTCGTACGAAGCCGGGCGCTCGACCCACAGCGCGTACAGAAGAATCTCGCCGACCAGTGCCGTAAATACATACGCATAGAAAGAATAGTATTTGGTAAGGATTGAAGCTCGGATAGCACGGATCAGAATAAGCAAGTGGAGGACAGCGGCGACGCTCCAGATGACCAATGAATACCTAGACATAAGGGTCCGCTCTACGAAGGAGGTGAAATCCTATCATGGACAGACGGGGAGATGAGCGGGCTCTCCCCGCCTGTAGACTGATGTGAAACGGCAGGTCTACTAGTGTCCGCCGCCCGTCGGAAACGGCGGTGCCCCGATGTCGTGTCCGCCGCCCGTCGGAAACGGCGGAGCCCCGATGTCGCGCACGGTCGTCGAAGAAATCATTCTGTGGGACTGAACCTGCGCGAGCGGGACGGCCAATACTGCGAAGGCGGCAAGCAGCAGCGTGGCTGCCTTAATGGATTTCATGTTTTATCTCTCCTCTGATTTGGGATGTACCCCTACAGGGCGGGAACATTAGCCGGGAAGGGGCGCGAAAAGCGGCGAAATCCGCGCCGCTAGGAGGGAGAAGCAAGCAAAATTTCGACCGCCAGTTATTAATAGGTAAACATAGCCCGGCTTAGCGGGCAGACTTCCCGTATCCTCGCCCTCACGATCCGGCCGAGGGCGGCAGCCAGCCCTGGGACATGACGACATGGAAACGTCGCCGAACATATCTGTGGAGTTTAGGTGTGAACCGCGGTACTAAGGGAACTTGCGCGGTTTTGCAGGCACGCACATGGTTGAGATGATTCCCTCTCAAGGCGCCGAAAAAATTCAGCCGGAATCGTTCCGCGAGAACCTGCGGAGACTGGACCGCCGTCAATGGTGGCTGTGGTCGTCGACCGTGCTGGTGTTGATTCTGCTGACCGTGGCTGTCGCGTCGTTCGCATTCCCCGCACTTCTGAGCAAGGAGCAGGAGTCGTATTCCTTCTACCTGAATCAGGCGGTACGGGCGCTGGTCGGGATCGTGCTGCTCTTCACGGTGTATCTCGTCTATCAGCAGACGATGATCATTCGGATGCGGAACCAGATGGCCGATCAGATCGAGTCCCTGGCGAGGGTTCAAACTCTCACGAACGAGGTCTACAAACTGGCCGCGCTCGATCAATTGACCGGCCTCTACAATCGACGCTCCGGCGAACAGCGGCTGGCGGAAGAAATCAGCCGGGCCGTGCGCCACGAGCGCCCGCTGACTGTCCTGCTGCTCGATCTGGATGGATTGAAACAGACCAACGACAGGCTGGGCCATGCTGCGGGCGACCTGGTGCTGAAGGGTTTTGCCCAGCGCCTTCAGAAGGCGATCCGGGGTTCCGATCTTGCCGTCCGGCTCGGAGGCGATGAGTTCATGGTTCTGTTGCCCGAATGCCGCGCGGACGAAGTCCGGCACGTGATCGGCCGCGTGGAAGGCCTGGAGATCGAATACAACAGCGAGAGAATCGCCTGCCGGTTCTCCCGTGGTTGGACTGACTATAAGGTGGGCGAGACGTCGGAAGAGTTGTTGAAACGCGCCGACGAAGCGCTCTACGCGAACAAGCGCGCCAGCAAGCGGCCGAATGAACCGGCGCCATCCACCGTCACCCAAACTGCGTTGTAACCCCCGCGAAAAATCAACCCGAGAAGGCCGGCGCCCCCCCGCGGTCTGAGCGCGTCCGGGCTGCAGCCTTTCAAACCCCGGGTTTGCGGTATCCGACACGCTCGAAGCTAAGAAACGGCCAGGAGCAGGTAAGCGGAGGCCGATTCTGTTTCCCGACCGCAGGCGCAAGCCCTTTTACAAGGTGTTCCTGATAGGAACACGTCCCGAAATTTCCCTTGCGCGCCTTTCGAGGTGACTCGTAAGATAACGCCTGTTGTAGGAAATGATACCGTCCCAGGAAGTGATCCGATGCCAAAAGAAAAGCCGAAGGTGAATATCGGCGAAGTCATTCGGTCCTACCGGAGCGACCGCGGGCTTTCGCAAGGTGATATCGAGCGCCGCACGGGACTCCTGCGCTGCTATCTTTCTCGCGTGGAGAACGGCCACACGGTTCCTTCGCTTGAAACGCTGGCGAAGATCGCCGAGGCGATGGAAATCAGCCTGGCCGATTTCTTCCCCGGCACGGACACGCCCCAGGACCGCGAAACGCGCAAGATGCTCGGTGAGCTTTCCGACGAAGAGATACGCTTTCTGGCGGAGATCCGCAGATATTCCACCACGTTGTCCGATGACGACAAGAGGCTCGTGCTGGCCATGATCCGCAAAATGGCCACGATCGTGCCGCCGACGCGCGGCGGTAAGCCCGCCGGCGTCACCCACCGCGTGGAGCTGTAGGTTCTGCTTTGGCTGACGCTTGAAATCACCGGCCATGCCGGTGCACACCTTCCGTTCGAGTGAACTGGCTTCCCAGCGCGCAGTTTCGCTACAATAGAAACAAATGCCACGGAAACGGCACGTTACGGTCGGCGTGAAGGTCGGCAAGGTCCAGGTCGGCGGCGGCGCACCGGTCGTGGTGCAGTCGATGACCAACACGGATACGGCCGACGTTGCGGCGACAGCGCGGCAATGCCTCGAACTCGCGCAGGCGGGCTCGGAGCTTGTCCGCGTCACAGTCAACGTGCCGGAAGCTGCGGCAGCAGTGCCGGAAATCAAGAAGCGCCTGCTCGATGCGGGCTGCGATGTCCCGATTATCGGCGATTTTCATTACAACGGTCATGTCCTGCTGACGAAGTATCCCGACTGCGCCCGCGCGCTCGACAAGTACCGCATCAATCCCGGCAACGTCGGCCACGGCCAGCGGCGCGACGAACAGTTCGCGACGATCTGCAAAGTCGCGCGCGACAACGGCAAGCCCGTGCGCATCGGCGTCAATGGCGGCTCGCTCAACCAGGAGCTTGTCATGCGCAAGATGCAGGAAAACACGGACAAGGACCTCGGCAAGACGTCGGAAGAGATCATCAACGAGTGCATGGTGATTTCGGCGCTCGAATCGACCGAGCTTGCCATCGAGTCGGGACTCCGCAAAGACCAGATCATCATTTCCTGCAAGGTGTCGCGGCCGCGCGACCTCGTCGATATCTATCGTGACCTGGCGAGCAAGACCGACCAACCCTTGCATCTCGGCTTGACCGAAGCGGGCATGGGCGCGAAGGGGCTCGTCTGGTCGGCGGCGTCGATGGGGATTCTGCTCGGCGAAGGCATCGGCGACACGGTCCGCGTTTCGCTGACACCGCGGCCCGGCGGCGACCGCCGCGAGGAGGTCTATGCCGCGTGCGAGCTGCTGCAATCGCTCGGGCTGCGGACGTTCGCGCCGAGCGTGACGGCGTGTCCCGGCTGCGGCCGCACGACGAGCACCACGTTTCAGGAGCTCGCCGAGAGCATCCAGGACTACATCCGCGACCAGATGCCGGAGTGGAAGCGGCACTACGAGGGCGTCGAGGAACTGAAGCTCGCGGTGATGGGCTGCATCGTTAACGGGCCCGGCGAATCGAAGGCCGCGAACATCGGAATCAGCCTGCCGGGAACGGGCGAAACGCCGCGCTGCCCGGTCTACATCGACGGCCAGAAATTCACGACCCTCGAAGGCACCTACGACGAATTGTCCGCCGCTTTTCAGGCGCTCGTGAACGATTACATTGCGACGAAGTACCCGAAGCGCGAAACCCCGCTGCCGGCCACGGCAACGGCTGCGCCGGCCGGCACAAAATCCAATGTCCGCGTCATCGCGTAGTTCTCTGAAGTAAGCGCTTCCTCTTGCTGCTGCAGCAGGGCTAGGGCCGTCCCCTCGTTGATTCGAAGCCCGGTTGCGTTACACTCAGCGCCAGATCGAAGCCGATGGCGACGGCCGGCTATTTGCGACGCATGCACCCGCATGAGTGAAAACACGCCAAAGACAGCGCCCGCCTCGCAGCCGCCGCGCGACTGGAAGCGCGGCTTCTGGAGCCTGATCGCGACGCAATTCCAGACCGCGTTCAACGACAACGCGCTCAAGTTCCTCGTCATTTACATCGTCGTCTCGATGGACTTTCCGCGGAAGCAGCGCGATCTTCTCGTCCTCGTTGTCGGAGCGCTCTTTGCGCTTCCCTTCATTTTCTTTTCGATGACAGGCGGCTACTTCGCGGACCGCTACAGCAAGCGCAGCGTGACGATCGGCACGAAGTTGCTCGAACTCGGAGTGATGGCATTTTTTATTGTGGGTCTCGCGCTGCGCAATGTTCCGATCGAGTGCGCCGGAGTATTTCTGATCAGCTCGGAGGCCGCGCTCTTCGGCCCTTCGAAGTACGGACTGCTCCCCGAATTGTTGCCGGAGTCGCGGCTTTC
>Ga0187864_10002353_pt1 | contig 16549 bp, 13 predicted proteins | sample June2016WEW_11_4_FD_132985 | JGI IMG/M metagenome (GOLD analysis project Ga0187864, IMG submission 132985) | Peatland microbial communities from SPRUCE experiment site at the Marcell Experimental Forest, Minnesota, USA - June2016WEW_11_40 | ecosystem: Environmental > Terrestrial > Soil >...
CGAGTGGGCGGCCAGCGTTCTCCTGCGCCGCGCCAACCAGAAGACGCAACAGTCTTTGTGGCAATCGGCATATAAGATCGCCCCCGGCGCGGACGGACTGCTCTTCGCGCCTTATCTTGGGGGTGGCGAACAAGGAGTCCTGTGGAATCCCCGCTTGCGAGGCACTCTGACAGGACTGACGTTGGCTCACGGCGGGGCGAAGATTGCGCGTGCGTTGCTCGAAGGCATGTGTTTCGAGATTCGACGTTGCCTGGAGGTCTTCGAAAAGGAAGTGCCGCTGCCATTTGTACGCGTAGCCGGGTGGATCGCCGACATTCCGGAGGAGTTGCAGCTGCTGGCCGATATCATCGGCCGGCCCGTTCATGCTTTCCGGCTGGATTCCGCGGCAGCGATTGGAGCAACACTCCTCACGGGACTGATAGACAGCAAGAAATACTTCGCAAACATCAGGCCCGCAGTTTTCACGCCGGGTCAGCGAAGCAAGCGCTACAACGAAATCTATGCAAAATACGTCGCTCAGTTTCCGGCCGGCGCAACCACTGGGTCGGCAGACGATGCATGAGCCATCGGGCGCAGAAGCAGGGCGCTGCAGAGTCCTTGACACAATTGGCGGCAAAGTCTAGCGCATTCTCGTGGCTATTGAAGCGTGGCGCGGCGTATCAGATTGATGCCAGTCTACCGGAAGAGAAGCGGAAGGAGCGGCTCAAGAACAACGGAAATAAGCCGCAGTTCGATCTGCGAGGAGAGTTGTTTCGCATGGCCGGCACGGACCTGACCCAGATCGACAGCATCGATGTTATGACCGCTATGACCATTCTTAGCGGGAAGGGATATGAGCAAATGGAAGACGGACGACCATTTTGTTTCCTGGCTACGGCTATGTCCGGACAACAAAGTTAGCGGCGACAAGGTAATTGGGAAAGGCCGGTTGCCGACCAAGAATCGGGTCAGTCTTGCTTTGAAGATGGCCGCCAGCAGCTTACGGGTCAGTAACACCTATCTGGGTGCACAGTTCCGTCGACTAAGAACCAAGCTGGGGACTCCGGTTGCGATCAAAACCATGGCCAGCCAAGATGGCTCGATTGATGTACAGCATGCTCCGCCACGGGCTGCATTTCGTGGACCCAGGAGCGGAGTCTTACGAGACCCAACACCGCAAGCTACAGTTCAGCTATCTCAAGCGGAAAGCCGCCAAACTCGGATTCCAAATCATCGAAGCTCCTGCAGCTTAAAGGCGGGAGTTTCCAGGGAGTTTTCTGGAGAGCCTGCAGCAACAGCTGGTAAAACATGCACGTTATTAGTGGTTCCTCTTGGCGGAAGGACATCTGAACCGGCAACGGTTCGGGGCGATGCTGGGCCAGATCGCACTGCTACCGGTGCCGACGGGATAGAGAGATTGGTTGTCGAGTCTGCATCGGAAATCGGCCTTACCAGAGGCTGGGCGAGGAGGAATGTGTTGCAAGAACAGGACGCAAAATGGGGCGATTCCGGACCGTGCCGGTGCGGATGGCCAGACCGCCGGGGTACTCCGATGAAGAATCGTTTCACAATGTCGCGAAACGGGCGAGATGAGCGTAGAATGGCGCCGTTTTCGAGGTCAAAAAGGAGATTCTGGATGATGACCAAAATTGGGCCGGAACTCACCTTGAGTGTGGGGGCAACCATGGGACGGATCGCCGCCGGTTTTCAGGGTCTATGTCAAGCTCTCTTCGCGTTTGTGTTGCTTGTTGTAGTGCTGACTGCACCGTTGATTTGGGGACAGGCGACGGTCTCAACCGGTAACATTCAAGGCACCATCACCGATCCTTCCGGTGCAGTGGTGTCCGGCGCCAAAGTAGTTGTTACCAATACCGCCGCAGGCCGGTCTATTGAGTCCAAGTCGACTTCGGCGGGCACGTACAGCGTTGGAGCCCTCCTTCCGGGAGACTATGTGGTGCGCGTAGAAGCTCCAGGTTTTCAAACAACGGAATTGTCTGTAACTGTACAGGTTGGCGTTACGAGTTCCGGGAACATTCGCCTGACGGTGGGGCGGCAGAGTCAAGTTGTCAGTGTTCAAGGAACGCAAATTCAGGTCAACACAGAGCAGTCCAGCGTTCAGGGAGTGCTGACGACGGAGCAAATCGAGAACTTGCCCGTCAACGGACGAAATTTCCTGGACTTGGCCCAGCTGGAGCCTGGCGTGCAGATCCAGGACGGCGGCAATTTCGATCCCACCAAGAATGGGTTTTCGTCCATCTCTTTCGGCGGCCGGTTCGGACGTACCGCGCGGATCGAGGTGGACGGCGTGGACATTAGCGACGAAACCGTGGGCACAACGACGCAGAACATTCCAGAAGGCGCGATTCAGGAATTTAACCTCAGTCAATCTAATCTTGACTTATCGAGCGAACTCACCTCATCCGGCGCAGTGAACGTCGTCACGCGATCGGGAAACAACGAGTGGCATGGCGAGGCTTTCTATTTGTTTCGTGACCACAGCATGGACGCTCGGCTGCCGGGAGGAGTCGACGCCCCATTTCAGCGGAATCAATTTGGCGGGCGGCTTGGTGGCCCGATCGTACGAAACAAGTTGTTCTTTTTTCTCGATGCCGAACGCACGAAACAAAATCAATTCGCGGATGTGATTTCGGGCGAGCAGTTCGCGCCTTTGTCGGGCGGCTATAACGCGCCTTTCCGGGAGACTGAGCCTATGGGCAGACTGGACTGGCAGATAAAACCCGACAATTACAGAGTGTTCTATCGTTTCTCATTCGATCAGCTGGAGGATGTGGCGGGCGCAATACCAAATGCGTTCCAGCCCTTTGCCAATCATAATCGCACACAAGTGCACGCTGTAGGGTTCGACTTCAACAGTGGTTCGTTTACCCACAGCATCCGTTTCGGCTACACCAAATTTATCAATGGAATCGCGGATGCCACCGCCGGTACCAGCATCTTCGACCCGGAGCCCGGACTTGAACTTGCGATTGGAACCGACCCTTCATGTCTGACTCCGAGTGCCGACGTTTTTTGTTCCGGGCCGAACTTTCTGGCACCGCAAGCGACAATTCAAAGCGACCACCAGATCAAATACGACGGCGCCAAGGCGATCGGCTCCCATCTCTTGCGTTACGGTGGGGGATACAACCGTATCAATAGCTACGACTTCGCCAGCTTTTTGGGGCTTGCTCCCGAGGTTAGCGCGCTGGCAACTGCAGGCACTTCCAGTAACCCCCTGACCTATCCCGTCCAAACACTTACGCTCGGCAATGGGCAGGGATTAGAATCCGAGGTTCCGTCATTTGGCTATGCCGCAGGCGGATACGGCCCGGATAATCGCATCGCATTCTACGTTGGCGACACCTGGAACGCAAAACCTGACTTTACGGTAAATTATGGTCTTCGGTACTCACGAGACACATGGCGTACGAACAGCGATCTTCCTCCGATTCCTTGTTCTGAACTTTCGCCGTCCCTCGCAGCACCGCTCGCCGCCGCGGGAACTCCCTGTACCGGTTATATCCTGGACCTGTATGGCGCTGGGCTGGGGAACCGCGTACCCCAGCCAAACAAGGAATTTGCGCCACAGCTGGGCTTAGCATGGGCCCCTCACAACAGTACCAAGACGGTTATCCGGGCGGGAATTGGCCTCTATTATGAGAATGTCATCTGGAACAACAGCCAGATGGATCGTCCGGCCCGATTGCAAACGGGGCTTTTCAACAATTTCGCATCGGCCTGTGCTAGCGGAGAGCCGCAAACTCTTCCGTTCACAACGACCCTAAACCTTAGCAACATCTGCAATCAGCCCATCGGCACTGTAGCCAGCCAAATCGTGCAACTGCAGCAGCAGTACCAGGCAGCCACTTTGGCCGCAGGCCCGCAGTCAAATGGCGCGTTCATCGGCAATACGTTGAACTCCGACTACAACACGACCGGCACGTCACTGCTTGCTCCCGACTTCAAGACGCCGCGCTCGGTCCAGATGAACGTCGGCATTCAGCGCGAAATCAAGAAAGGCATGGTTCTTACTGCGGATTACCTCCGGAATATTGAAACCCATACGATGCTTGGTGTGGATGTGAACCACGTAGGTGATGCGCGGTATTTCAATCTTGCAAATGCCCAGGCCGCAACGGCGACCACACTTGCAAACTGCGGAGCTGCATCAATCACGGCTTCCTATTCAGCTAATTGTCCAACCGATCCCGCAAATGGAACGAATGACAGCGGAACCTGGATCCCACGGCCCGCTACTATCTCTGATTACGCGGGCAACGGTCTCGATTCCGGGAACGTCCTTTGTGGTGGGTCCCCGTGCCCGTCCGCTGCGTTTCCAGGCATCAACCCCAATCTGGGTTCCAATCAGATGATGTTTCCCGCTGGCCGCTCGGTCTACAACGGCCTGGACTTATCACTCAAGCAGGACCTCACTAAACCACTGCCAGGCATCAAGCGACTAAACCTTGAAGTTTCGTATTCGTTTTCACGTTATGTATCGACCGCCACGGACTCAGACTACGTTAGTTTGGCGACTGATAATAACCACCCTACACACTACCTCGGGCCCAACGGGCTGGACCGGACCCATCAACTCTCCCTCGGCGGGACCATGGATCTACCCGCCTGGTTCCGCGCGAGCCTTGTGGCTCATTTCGATAGTCCGCTGCCCCAGACCCTTTTCCTGCCCGCTAGCGGAAATGCGGGAGGGATTTTCGTTACCGACGTTACCGGCGACGGAAGTGGAGACGGAAGCGGTGTCTATCCCTTCGGCGACGTGCTGCCGGGTACGAACGTCGGTTCTTTCGGACGCGACGTGTCCGCTGGCCATTTGAACGCCGTAATCCAGAACTACAATAACAACGACGCTGGGCAGCCTACCCCCGCCGGCGCGCAGCTTATTAACAGTGGCCTTTTCACATTGGGGCAGCTACAGGGACTGGGCGCAGTGCAGCAACCGATTGCGCTTGCACCTCCAGGAAATGTGGGACTCGGCTGGTTGAAGACAATGGACCTGAAAGTTGCTTGGGAATACAAAATACACGACCGCCTCACTGTCGAACCGAGTTTGTCGCTATTCAACGTTTTGAATTTCGCCAATTTTGACGGTCCAAATCAGCGCTTGGGCGGGACTCTGGATGGTGGCAGCTGTTCAGTGAATGGAGCTACTTACAACAGCTGCACAACCAACCGCCTGGGACTCGGCACCGGCACATTCGCGTTGGGAGCACCGCGTGCTGTCGAATGGGGCTTACGCATCACCTTTTGAAAATATTTCTCGAAGATCGTCGACCGTGTAGGCATCCAGGTTTCTGCGGCCAACAGAACCGCGACGGACTATCTTGGAACTAACCCTCGATTTCGCTGGGTGCTCTATGTTGAGTGCTTCATGTTTCCCTTCGACAACCGCAATATGGAAATCAATCCGGATCGAGCGCTGTACCACCTAATACAGGAAAAGGTCTTTCATCGCTACTTAGTCCAAGCAGGCATCTCTGCGCTTCCTTCCGACTTCACTGATTACGAGTCATTTATCCGGCGCGTTCTTGAGGATGACAAGCGGCAGGGTGCCATGGCGATTAAGCTTGAAGCCACCTATTTCATGCCTCTGCACTTCTTGGATCCTCCGCGTGATCAAGCCGAAGCGATTTACACAAACTATTCACGTGGCGGCGCACCGCTGCAGCCGCCGCGTTGGCGGAAATGATTTCGAAAGGCGAGATCACCGAATCTCGAGCCCTCGAAATTGCCCGAGAATACTTCCAGGACACGAGTGCCAGACTTTTCGGAATCGACTCTACTGCGTTGTTTTCGCAGCAGCATTCGTCAACGCGTGACAGCTGCGACCAATGGGGATAGATCAGATTTCAGTCTGGCCACGACAGATTCCGAGGCAACGTTGTCGTAGCTATCGCATGGGGGAAAGCGGAGCGAGAATGCTGTCCAGCATGTCCGGTTTGGACCCGTCGCGTTCCAAGTGTGGATAACGTTCGCCAGCATGATAGTCCACGCGCACTGTTAGGAAATCATCCTGATTAGTGACGAGCAGTTCCAGCCCTGTCGGTGTGCTCTTTCCTCCTGTCAACGCGTCACGAAGCACTTGCGGTGAAAAGCGGCGCCCATTAACCGCGATCAGCTTCATGCCGGGAGCAAGCCCCGCTATGTCGGAGGGAGTGCCAGGAAGTACGTCCACGATTTTCCCGCTGACGTCGATAATCATGCCTGTCGAAAAGCGCATGTCGAGGCTATCGAGCTTTGCCTCCATCGCTTTACTCAGTTCGGAAGGGCCGTCCGTATATGTCAGCCGCCAACCCGCATTATGAATGCCGTCGAGAGCTGCATGGGACGACAAGGAGGTGAGCCGGGTGTGAAACAGTCCACGCCAGTCGTAGGGCACAACGCTGTTCAAGGCTGTAACGACGTCGTCGAAGGTGTAGGGGATCATAACTGGCGGACTATTTTCTCCACCTTCAAATACGCGGCAAAAATCATCAAGCGTCTTTGTGCCCTTACTCTGGGTTCGAATGATAGTATCCACTTCCAGCCACAGCAGACTTCCTTCCTCGTAAAAGTCTGTGCTTCGCCGCCATGCCTCCCATTCCGGTGAACTTCCATAGAGGATCGGCGCCGACACAGCGGTATCCTGCAATGGTCGCCAGGAGCGGCCGGGACGGTTATCGAGCTCAGCTGCGATTAGAGCGAGCCTGTCACGGTAGTCATCAGGGATCCACAGTCCACTGCGAGCCGCCAACACCTGGCCAAGATAATTGGTGAGACCCTCATAAACCCAGAGTAAATCACCTTTCATCGGTTCTTGATAATTTGATGTAGCCAGCCCGGCAGGACGCCTGTACTTGCCATTCCAGGAATGCACCATTTCGTGGCCCAGCAGGTCCCCTTGAATACGCCGCCACTGGGCATCGGCTAATCCCATTTCCGGGAGGCGATTGTCGCTCGACTGATGATGCTCCAGCCCATCTTGATACGTGCCATGAAGCCACACCAGAAAGTTGTAATGTTCGTAGTGGCGGGCCTTGAAGAGCGCACCGGTTTCGGCGACCAGACGCCGGTAGGACGCAATCACGTCTTCTGGGATGTCGAGTGCAGCAGCAGATTCGGCGGCAAGATCCAACTTGTGTATCCGCGTTTCACCTGGCGGGGTGATGTCGATCTCCCGCAAACGGGCGCCGGCTAAGAGCGGAGAGTCCACAAGCATCGTCACGGAGACAGGCTTAAACGTGATTACCTGTCCTTCCTGTGAATCTACAGCCAGGGCTGTGCCAAATTTCCATGCTGCCGGTAACGTCAGTTGCGCTTGAATGGTTTGGGCGTCCGTAGGAACACCTAACGGATAAAGTACGACCTGATCCCAGTCGAGCATCATTTGCTGCTGTGCTGAGGAGTTCCCCAGGAGGTATCCACTCTCATCGCTTGTACCAGTCAGATAAAACTCGGCTTCTATTTCGCTGACTCCCAATGGCACCTGAAGGTGGAATGCGTACATATCGACATCGTCGCGCTGCCAAGGCACCGCGGTTCCGCCGCTGGTAAATTTGAGTCCAACAACATCGTTAATGGGACCCACCGGAGAATGCTGACCGGGAATCCACTTGGGGTAGACGAGCGTGATGGGGCCAGGCGCAGTGGGGATGGTCATTGTTACGTGGAGAATGCGGCGTGCAACTTGCCGGGCATCAACGGAGAGTTTGAGTGGTCCACTGACTGCCCCCGTTTTAGGCACGCAAATGAAAGCAAGGAAGATTACTGCCACCTGGCGCAGAAGGTGGAAATTGAGCCTCCAAGCGATTGGAGTGGAAGCGGGTATTCTCACCCGACCGCGGCCATGGGGCGGGATCGACATTACCGGTTGAAACTGATTTGCTTTGGCATTTTTCCCAATCATTTTTGTCTCCTAGTCTTTCGAGTCTCAAAGACGCATGAGACTGTCTTGCAGTACCAACCGGTTTGCGTTCGGTCAATCGGATGAGCGGAAGACCTGCTTGAATCCAAAACTGCAAACCTCGCGAATCGCTTCCGGCGACAACGTCCTACCGTGAGCTACGCGGGACGCCTCCCGAACAGAATCGCTCATCCCACCAAAGAGGGTGCCCGCCGCTTGTTCAACGAGTCGCACGTTTCTGGCATGGAGACTGGATCTGATTTTGTTAGTCCATTCTGCGCGCAAATCGGCAATGCGCGCACCGAACGTTTCAAGGGTGTCGTGGATGTAAAGAATGTCCTTGGCTCGATCCGAGCGATTCCGCTTTCTATGCACCAGCACTTTCTGGGCCAGAAAACTCACGGGATTTGCAACAAGCACCCGTTTCCCTTCTGCAAAGGGAAAGCCATCCGAGGCGGATAGGACGACCGTCCAGGGCGCGCGAAGTAGAAGGTCCACGTGGCGTAGTTTCTGGGAAGCTACACCAGCAATGCGCGTCGTTGCGCTTTTCTTACCACCGCGGGCATACGCACCCCCAATCAACGGGGTGAGAAAGTCTACATAGAAACCACTACTTTGGGTGCTCAGTCGGTAGTGTGTCGCTGGCGGCTTGTGATGCCCCAGGAACTCCGCCTGAAACCCGTTTGCGATTAGACGCTCGTGGATGTCTTGTCCCTTCACCTTGAGTCCACTCGGGAGCGCAACATCGGCGTCGAGCGTCATCAGTGGAGGATAATCAAGCCTCCGCGCCAACAGGTGGAAACGATACAGGCGGTGCGCCCATCCGTCAACAATGACAACTTGGCCCAGCCAAGGAGCCAGCGAATCAACCAGGCGTCCAAAGTTTTCGAGATCGGGGTTAGTGATCGTCACGCCCGTTTCTTCTTGAACAATCCGGACAAGACCTTCTTGCGTATTTCATCGGCTTGCGCTTTGCCCCGCGCTGGATGATTCGAGACGTCAAGCCATACCTGGAGAATGTCCGAAACCGGCACCCCATCTCGTTCGACAGCGGCGCGAAACACCGCCTCAGGGTTTTCAGGAATCCTCACATACACGTCCGACCGATAATCGGCATTCTCTACAGATAGTCCGAGTTGACCAAGTGCATCAGGATCCAGGCGTTCCAAATAGATGTGAGGCGGTGCACCGTGAACGAATCCCAAGCCGAACATATCGGCCGCCGCAAATAGTCCGATGCAAATGCGGGGAGGGGCTTTTAACAAGCGGCCACCATGCGCCCGCTTATGCCGCGAAGACCGCGCCTCTATCTGCGACAGGTATGACCTAAGGGCGACGTGAAGCTGGTTCTCTCCGCCTCGGATGATCCAGCGAACCGGAATCTTCCGGACGCGCCTCTGGTTCGTCGCCAACCATCGTTGTAGCAGCTCCTCGATTCGGACGAGCCTTAATGCATCTTTGTCTTCGAGGAATCCTTCATCGGACAGCTGTCGAACAAAGCGGAATGCGCTCATCACGGAAACGCCGGCTGCCGCTGCTAATTGCGAGGCATTTGCGTAGCGTCCGCGAGGGGCGGAGAGCATCGATTCCGAGATCTCTTCGGAGAGGAGGATCTTCAGCATCCACTGATTCAGGTCAGAAAAAAGATTTGCCGACGACGGATGTCTTGCCAACAAATCAACCCGTGAAGACGCAGACCGCTCGGCATTCAGTGACTCCAATCCGTAGCCGGCAAAGCTGCGAAACCCGCCAGCATCGATGATTCCGATGCCCACGTTCGGCGCATTTTGTATAGCAAACCGTCTGACCTGTTCTGCTACGAAATTGGAAATATGATTCGCGGCTATGACCGCCACAGGAATAGCCGCTTCCGGAAACCGGCGCGCAGCCAATTGCGCTTCAAGAATAGCCTGGGAAATAAGGGGAACTGCACGGTCTTTCCTCCCCTCCGACGTCACCTTCAACTCGATCAGGTACTTCTTGCCTCCGTGTTCTACAACTAGGTCTGGCGGACTGTCCGCGACCTTCGGTTGCCGGTCCACACGCCATCCAGCCCGCCTGAAGATCTCGGTCAGGAGATGCTCGAACTCAGATAATCTGCGTAGGGAACGATGGTGATTGGGCGCCGTCATATAAGTTACCATGGCCATGATATATACCATGTCCGAGATAATTACCATGACTATGGTACTTCGCTCCGATACCCAAAGTCAAATTTCACGACTCCAAAAGCAAGGTGCCCTATCTTCCCTTCCCTCAGCTTCAGTCTCCGGTGTGCGGCTATCGTCTTCAGAACCTTCCTGTAAGCCTGTCGTTGCGGAGGCTCTTGCACCGGGTTCCCGTCCGAATCCCGACGGCGTTCCACCCGGCTGTACCTCTCTCCAGGTTGTCCTCCCTTGGGCTCGAATAGGCCGCTTCCTTTAGTCGATCGCGCAAATGCAAGACGTTCTCGCTGTCGCCGTTCGCACTTGCGCATCACGCTGCGGTCCACCCGGACACCGAACTCGAAGGAGAGTTCATTGCGCCGCTCGTCCATGAGTAATAGGCTCACCGTTACAAGCGTCTCGTCGTGGCATTCGGGGGGAACAGAGATGTAGCCGTGTGCGATGATCACTCCCTCCACTTGGCGAGGACGTGGAGGGACATCGCGTTTCAGCCAAGGATTGAGAACTGTGGGTGGGAAATGACACAAACCACCAATCACATCCGTGTAATATGAGCTTTCCCTGGAATCCCATAAATCGAGTGGGAAATCCTCCCACGGTGTCATCATGGCGACGTGCGTGATCAAAATCCCTGATTTCAGAACCGTCATCTTGGCCGGCACAACAACTACAACCTCATCCAGAGGTAATTCGTAAATCCTGGCAAATTCATCTGGAGTCTGCTCTAACTAAGCCTGTCGGGTTCGTGCGGAGGATCGCCGGGGCGCCCGATCAGAATGCCCAAGTGTTCAAGCCGTGAAAGCCGGGTACGGTGTTCTTGATCTTCGGTTTTGGTAAGCCTCAATCTTTACTGGTCAGGCAAGAGTTCGATGGCCATTAGACAGCTCCGTCCGTAGGGATGTTTCGACCATTTCGCGGGTTGCCAGAGAAGAGAGGTTTTGTTAGATGTTCTTAATTCACAAGGAGCCTGCCTCGACCAGGAACCGTCACTTAGTCGTAAGGGTTACGATCCTTGAGGCGGGCTCCGAAGTCGTGCCGGCCTCTTCGCCGCAGGAATCCCGAGCTGACGCGCCATTCAAACAAAATGGGGTAGGTCGGGGCGTCTCGAATCACAACGCCGATGTAGTTGGTGAAGTTGCCTTTGTGCGCGCTCGGCAGTTCCAGAACGTACCCGGTGTGATAGGATACTCCACCATATTGCCAGTGGAGGTCGGAAGGCGAAACCACTCCGTCTATCACTCGCTCTTTGATGTCGACCCATTTGGGCGTCACTTCAAAATAGAACCCCTGCGTGTTAGTGATCAGGCGCTCAAGACCCACGCCCGCATACAACGTTGACCTGCTGAACACTGCGGTGCTTACACCGTCCAAGTGCACAGCAATGTCCTTGGCAAGTGGCTTCCAACCAAATTCCAGCGCCAGCCGGGCTGGAACCGGCAAGAGGCCTCCCGTCATATGGCGAAAATCACCGGTAAGTCCCAAAGACACCTCTCCCCTACCCTCCGACCAGTCGTAAATCCCCACGCCCACACGCACCTCGCGCCACGGCACAACGAAAGGTTTGTAAATGGCTTCTGGAGTCTGCGCATCGGGATGGTGCTCCAATTGCGCTATCCCGGCTTCCGCAGTTGCGCCGTCACAGTGCACGCACGGCGGATCATCAGGGAAGGGGCGCAGCATGCACACCAAGTGCTCGGAGGGCACATCCAGACCAGGGAAAAGGGCTTCCTCATCCGCGAGGGCGAAGCGGCCGTCCCGGTGGCGTGGCAGGCTCATGTACGCAAGATACGGGTCCATCAGGAAATGCACCTTGCTGCCTCGATCACGAATGCCCCAGAAGGTGTACAGTTCGTTGTGCAAATTGTCATCGACGCCGCGTGTGAAGCGCCCGTCGTGGTTCAAGTCCGGCGCCATCGCATGCTTTGCAAGCTCGACCATCGCGAAGAGTGGAAGCGCCACGGGAGGCGCATCTTTGACCAGCGTTGAATAGAGATTGTTTGGAACAAAGGAATCGTGATCGGAGGCAAAGACATTCCGAACGGTTCCGCCAAGCTTGTCCACTTCGATAAACAGGTGCTCGGAATCATGGATGTGCGGGTGGGACTTGCCTTCATCGAACGGGTAATAAAACCAGTATTCCATCAACCAGGTCCCAGGGTAGGACAGCGTGCGCACGTAGGATGTGCAACGCGACCATCGTCGGTCGCCCAAGGATGCGTAGGCTGCTTGGTAATCTTTTCTCGAGCTGCCGTGCGCCAGCGGCATGATCTCTTGCCAAATGTCTACGTCACTTGGATAGTCGGGTTCATTGTCGGCGAATTCGAGGACGGGCGCATAGAGCTCGTTGTTGGCCGTGACGCGATAGAATGACCACGTGACTTCGGCGGAATGCGTCTGGTCCTTGAGGTGTGCCGCCAGGCTTTCGAGGGTCGTCTCACTCAACTGCTCCATGAGACTGGCTCTCGGTGTCGTAGAGATGGCGCCGGTGAATTCAAGCTGTGCGCATAGTGCCGCGACCGTAGGATTCGTAAACTGCCCCAGAGAGGTGGCTGGCAGCCGCGGATCAATGATCCTTGTCACGAAAACTGGAGTCTCTCCGTTTTTGTCCGTGCCGGGCTCGGTCACGAGGACCAGAAAATCCCTCGTGTCTCCTTGATGGCCTGCCAACAATTGAAAATTCGCGCCTTGCGGCACCCGATAGGGGAGTTGTTCCTCGCTGCCACTTTGGGGGGAAACCACCACCAGCCGCCCGTCCCTGTATGCGTACAGCACTCGACCGTCCCCGTGGACGGAAGCAGCCGCAGCTTCCATGCACGGTCTTTCGCCGGACTCGCCCAAATCGTCCAGCAGGCAGACTCTTCCCTCCGCCGCGTAAGGGAAAAGTTGGTGGGGCAGGAGATGCTGGGAGGCAGATACATCACCGACACTGATCCGGGTAATGCGCTCGGTGAGATCGAGAACGCGTGGTGCACCGTCGGCGAAGACGACGAGGGCCTTTGTGCCGCCGGTGGCAAGTTCAACATTGAGGATGGCGGTGCTCGATGGGAAGACCGGAATCTCACGAAAACGCCATTGTAGCCGTTCGACTGGTTCTGCCAAGGTTGCGAGCAGTATTTCCCCTCTTCCGCGTCCAACGGCGACGATATCGTTGAGAGGCTGGCCGAAAGAATCAGGGGCCTTGCCAAGGGCCGTTGAACTTGCGGCGAGCATGAGGACGAGTCCCAGCGACAATCTGGTGAGCAGACGCATATTCACGATGTCCCCTGTCCCTACCAAGAACCCCGTTCTCACTGAACCGGTTTGAATCTAGGCAGCCGTCACTTTAGCTATTCGGCGACATGCTCACAATCATTCTTTCGCTGTTTTCATCAGCTCGGTAGCCTTTCAAACTCGAGCAGCGCTTCAAGCTGAGATTCTTTCCCTCCGACATCAGCTCTTGGTCCTTCAGCGCTCCAGCCGTGGCCATCGGCTGCGTTTGAGTTGCGCTGATCGATTCCTGTGGCTATGGTTCTCACGATTGTAGAGCGGCTGGCAATCGGCATTGGTGATGGTTAAGCCCGAAACCGTGATCGCCTGGCACGGAAAGGGATTCCGGCTGTACTGGAAGTGGCAGAGTCGCTATCCGTTGGGCCGACATTCTGTATTGCGCGAAGTCATTGATCTGATCCAAAGGATGAGCTTGGCTAATCCGGCTGGGGGGCGCCATGTATCCACGGGGAACTGTCGAAGCTTGGATTCCGGTTGTCGCAGGCACTGGTTGCCAAGTACGTTGCGGGTGCTGACGCTGATCGACGAGTACACTCGCAAGTGCCCGGTACTGCGCGTCGCGCGACAATTGAATAATTACGATCTTATCGAGACGCTGGCGGACGTAATGCTGCCGCAAAGAGTGCCGGAGCACACACGCTCCGACGATGGGCCTGGGTTCGTTGCACGGAAGTTGGAAGCGTTTCTGGAAGGCCACGTTCAGGCCTTTGCCTATTTCGGTGGTGTCCAGACCTCGATTCTGTACGGCTCTCCGCGCAGAGGGTCTCTTCGGAGACATGCAGTGGCGAGGTGACGCGATGAGCGACCTTGTGATGCCCTCTGGCAACGACGCGCCACAGGTGTTGCTGGAACATCACCTGAAGCAATTGCGGCTGCCCACATTTTTGCGCGAGTGCGACGAAGTGGCGCGAGAACGTGCTGCTGCTGGGGAACTCCGGTACCGGAAAGACTCACCTCGCGCTCGCCCTGGGTTTATCGGCCTGCCAACGCGGGCATCGCGTGCGCTTCACGACGGCGTCGGCGATGGTGCACGAGTTGCTGGAAGCCAAGGACGAAAAGCGGCTGCTGCGTTACCAGAAACAGATGGCCAGTTACGAACTGCTGATCGTCGATGAACTGGGCTTCGTGCCGCTGTTCAAGTCCGGCGCCGAGTTGCTGTTCGAGGTCTTTAGCCAACGCTACGAACGCGGTTCAACGGTATTCGTCCGGCTATCCCATCTCCTTAGCTTATTGCGCTGGCTATCCCGTTAACCCCTAAGCGGAAGCCAGCGATTCATGGACTACTTCTAGATGTTACTCTGACAGTTGTCATGGACATCCAAGAGCTCCTTGCGCGTCTGGACCGGCATCGCGGTTCGTTTCCTGGAAACCTTGTTGCCGAGGTCATCGCTCGACGGCAGGAGGTAATACCCCGATTCCTTGAGATTCTCGAGGAGATCGACAGGAGTCCCGGGCCGTGGCTAGCGGATGACGGACGTATGATCCACATCTACGCCCTGTATCTGCTGGCGCTGTTTCGGGAGACAGGTACCTATCCGCTACTGGTGCGAATCTTCTCCCGTCCCGGCGAGTTTCCGTTCGAGTTGGCGGGCGACGTTGTGACGCAGGATCTGGGCCGGATTCTGGCGTCGGTTTCTGGCGGAGACTTCAGCGGCCTGACCGCGCTCATCGAGAACGAGCAAGCTAACGAATATGTTCGTTCGGTCGCAATGGAGGGTATGGTTTCGCTGGTAACCACTCGTCAGCGTACGCGAGACGAAGTCGTGGCGTACTTTCTCCAGTTATTCAAGAAGCTGGAGCGGAATCCGGGCGCGCAGTGGGACGGCTTGGCCCATGTTTGCGCCGATCTCTGGCCGCAAGAGGCTATCGACGAACTCGGCCGTGCCTACGAAGAAGGCCTGGTGGACACAGGCAGCATCGACTGGCAGGACATTGAACATGCTCAGGCGCTAGGCCAGCAAGGCGCCATGAAACGGGCGCGGTACCGCGATCCACTAATCACCGATGTAGCCAAGAACATGGGCTGGATGCAGTGCTTCCGGAAAGCGGAACGAGACTACGAGGGGGAAGGAGATGCCGAAGAAGACCTGCCGGAGTCACTGTCGAGCGGGTACACGACTGTGCCCGTTCGTCGCACCCAGCCCAAGGTCGGTCGCAACGAGCGTTGCCCCTGTGGTAGCGGCAAGAAGTTCAAGAAGTGCTGTGGAGCCGGTTAAGCACCGAATCTGGGTGTCGAATCACTTCCAGTTGACGGTGCCGGCTGGTCATGCTGGAACGACCGTGCGCGCCATCCACCGGTCGGGAAGCAACTCGTCGAGTTGGTTCTGGGGGTGGGTGCTGATGCGCGCGAAGATATCCCGCAGATAAGCGAACGGATCGACGCGAAGCCGTTTGCAGGTGGCGATCAGGCTGGTGAGCACGGCGGCGGTGCGTCCGCCGCGGTCCCTGCCATAGAACATCCAATTCTTACGTCCCACCACAACTCCACGCAGGCTGCGCTCGGCGCCGTTGTTGTCCATCGCCAGATCGCCATTCACGCAGTAGCGCACCAGAGCGTCCCAGTTTGACAACGTGTAGGCGATGGCTTGGCCCTCTGGACTCTTCGGTAACACGTTCGGCCGTTCCGCTTCCATGTAGGCCTTGATGCCTTCGAGTATCGGCAGGGATCGCGCCTGGCGCAGCACCCGGCGTTCGTCGCCGCTCAGCTTGCGGTCCCGTGCTTCGCACTCCACCTCATAGAGCAAGCGGATGTAGGCCCGCAGGACCGTCGAGCGCATCACGTCGGACGACTGCGCCTCGTATATTTTTCGTCTCGCATGCGCCATATCTTGAGCTCAAGATAAGGCGCACACGAGAAGGTACTTTTATGAGGCCCAGACATCGGACGTATGTCGCGCCACGGTCGTGCTGGCCTACGTGGGATTGTTGTACAAGATCGAGCGCGAAGCTCGGGATCGCAAACTGAATGCTGACCATCGCCCGGCGCTGCGCCAGGCTAAGTCGCGTCCGATTCTGGATGACCTCAAGAAGTATCTCGAAACGGAAAAGCGCAATGCGCTACCCAAGAGTCCGATGGGGGACGCCATCGACTATGCTCTGAAGAACTGGGAAGCCTTGTGCCTTTGGCAAGTTGGTCTGGCCCACTTTGGCGGTTTAATCTGGCCCACCCCCAGGGACGTTAAGGTTAAGAGGACAGAGTTCCGTTCTGCTGGAGCGTAGCCCGTAGGCGAAGCGGAAG
>Ga0187864_10002355_pt1 | contig 16539 bp, 17 predicted proteins | sample June2016WEW_11_4_FD_132985 | JGI IMG/M metagenome (GOLD analysis project Ga0187864, IMG submission 132985) | Peatland microbial communities from SPRUCE experiment site at the Marcell Experimental Forest, Minnesota, USA - June2016WEW_11_40 | ecosystem: Environmental > Terrestrial > Soil >...
AACATTTATAATTCAAAATTTATAATTGTCTTTACTACCCCCCCCTGAAACCGTAAACTTTCGTACACAATCGTAAACCCCTCTTCGGAAAGGCTTGCGAGAGAAGGGAATCAGCAAAGGGGTGGTGAGACGGTTAGTGAACAATCCGTGCACATTTTGCGCTCCCTCTTCATGCTCGTGAAAGACAGAACCTCCTGAGTTAGTGCTTATGCCTTGAAGGGGGGAGGGAAGGGTGTGTGCGATTCCGAACAGGCCGTCGTCCACCGAAAGAAGAAAAGAATAAAACAAACGAGAAACACGAAAAAGACGAAAGCAGAGAAGGATTAATTCATCCCGATCATGTATAATAGTGAACAAAAGTTTCTGGAGCAGCTATGTTTGTCTTGCCGAAAAATATCACCCGCCCTGCGCGATACCTGGGTATCGAGCCAGGAAGGGTGATGAAAGACGCGCGCGCAGGCGACGTGCGGTTCGCCCTGTGCTACCCCGATATCTACGAGATAGGCATGTCATATCTCGGTTTTTTTCTCCTCTATGAGCTGCTCAACACCATCGACGGGGTGTGGTGCGAGCGCTGCTTCGCGCCCTGGCTCGACATGGATGAGTATCTGAGGAGCAGTGATATCCCCCTCTTTACCCTTGAATCGCACACCTCCCTCGGGCAGATGGACGCGGTGGGCTTCTCTCTCGGCTATGAGCTGAATGTGACCAACGTGCTCAACATGCTCTCCCTGAGCCGTATCCCGATCAGGGCCGATGAGAGGGAAGACGGGCCGCTCGTCATCGGCGGCGGGCCGCTCATGCTCAACCCGACCCCATTCGAGCGCTTTTTTGACCTTATCGTGGTGGGAGAGGCGGAAGGTGTGCTTCCGGAGATCGCGAGCCGGCTCAAGGCGCTTAAGGGTCGGCCGAGGGCGCAGATAGTGAGTGAGATCGCCTCTCTTGAAGGTGTTTACGCGCCTTCCGCAAAAAAGCCCGTGAAGAGGCTCTACATCCAGGACCTGAACGCGTCCCCCCATCCGGTGAAGCCGCCCATCCCCATCGTGGGGGCCGTGCACAACCGCCTCAACATCGAGATATCGAGGGGCTGCGGGAACGGGTGCCGGTTCTGCGTCGCGGGTTACGGGTACAGGCCGTACAGGGAGAGAGACCCCCTCGGGGTCGCGGAGATCATAGACCGGGCGGTTCGGCAAACGGGCTTCGAGGAGATCACCCTTCTCTCCCTGAGTGCGGGGGATTATAGCTGCCTTCCCTCCCTCATCGATTACATAAGGCGCAGACACCGCAACCTTTCCATCTCCCTGCCCTCGCTCAAGATAGGGAGCATCACTGAAGAGGAGATCAACCTCCTTGGCAGCGGGGCCAGGGGCGGTTTCACCTTCGCCCTCGAGACCTCGACGGTGGAGCTCCGGGACAGGTTGAACAAGGATATAGAGATCGAGCTGCTCCTCGGCCGCCTTCCCCTCCTGAAGAAGCTCGGATGGAGAAAGGTCAAGCTCTATTTCATGATCGGCTTCCCCTGGGAGCGGGAGGAGGACCTTTCCGGCATCCGGGAGTTGATCGGACCCTTTGTGAGACACGGGATCGAAGTCAACCTCTCCGTCTCCCCTTTCATCCCGAAGCCCCACACGCCTTTTCAGTGGCTCCCCATGGAAGAGGAAGCGCGGCTGCGTGAAAAAGCGTCCCTCGTGAAAAGGGCGGCCGCCGGCAGAGGTGTGAAGATAAAGGTGCGGGATATCAAGACCAGCATGGTGGAGGCGTTGATTTCACGCGGCGACGAGCGCCTTGCCCCCCTCTTTGAAGCCCTGGCCGCGCAGCGGGTGAAGCTCGAGGCCTGGAGTGAATGCTTCAACCCGGGGATCTACGAGGAGTGGCTCACCCGGCGAGACGGGCTTGCCGCGAGCCTCCTCGGGCGGCGCGGCACAACGCATGATCTGCCGTGGGATTTTGTCTCTACAGGGGTCGCGAATACCTTTCTCTTGTCGGAGCTTGAAAAGGCGGAAGGGAAGGAGAAGACGGGGAACTGTTACGAATCGTGCGCCGGATGCGGCATGTCGTGCGGGCCTTGCGTGAAAAGGGCGCCCCGGGTCGGAGAAAGCGCCGCCGCCTTGCGGCGCCTGCAACAGCCTGAGGCCGAGGCCCAAAAAGGCGCGGAAGGCGAGGCCCCACGTGACGCGAACCAAGCGGACGCCGCCTCCTTTACCACCGTCACCATACGGTACGCCAAGGCCGGGCAGGCCCGTTATATAGGCCATCTCGACACCGTCGACATTCTTCTCAGGGCCGTCAGATCAGCGGGCATTTCCCTGAAAGTTCACGGGAAGTACCATCCCAAGCCCCGCATCTCTCTCTCTGCCGCGCTCCCCGTAGGCATCGAGAGCGCCTGCGAGATGATGGAGGTCGAGGCGGAAGGGGCGGGATCGGTCGACGCCGCCCTGATTAGCCGCATCAACGCGCACCTGCCCGGAGGCATGCGGGTCCTTGGCGCTGTCATTGGTCCCATGGACTCGGGGAACGACCATTTCAGCTATCTCCTCATAGGGGAGAAGGGTCTCGAAGGAGAGGTGACAAAGATAAGGGACCGGGGAGGGAAGGCGCTTTATGTATCGCCGGGGCCCCACATAAAAGAACTGTGGCTTTCGGGAAATTTCTCTAGAATCGTGAAGGTAGGGAACAGGAGAATCGATGCCATCCGAACTGATCATCAACGCAACCTTCAGTGAGACAAGGATTGCTTTCGTAGAGAACGGCATCCTCACTGAATTCTTTATTGAGAGGAAGAAGGACAGGAGCATCGTCGGCAATATTTACAAGGGCAGGGTAGTCAGGATATTGCCCGGAATGGATGCCGCTTTTGTCGACATCGGCCTTGAGAAGTCGGCGTTCCTCTATGTCGCCGATATCGTGGTCGATGCAATGATGTATGAGGAGTTCGAGGAAGTAGGCATGGCGGTAGAGGCGAGTGAGCGCATAGAAGGCGTGCTCGAGGAAGGGCAGGAGATCATCGTGCAGGTGTCGAGAGAGCCTATCGGCCAGAAGGGTACCAGGGTGACCTCGCGCATCACCCTTCCGGGCAGGTTGCTCGTGCTGATGTCGGCGACCGAGCACGTCGGGGTGTCGCGGCGAATAGAGGATGAAGAAGAGCGAAAAAGGCTCGCTTCCATACTCAAGACCATATGCCCGAAAGGATTTGGCCTGATCGCCAGGACCGCGTGTGAAGGGAAGAAGGAAGACGAGCTCCTCGCGGATCTCGATTTCTTGCGGCGCATGTGGGAGAGCATCCAGGAGAAGGCGAGGAAAGTGAGGGCGCCCGCCATGCTCCACCAGGACCTCAGGCTTGTATTCCGCGTCATCAGGGACCTCCACGCCCACGCCTTGCGGAAAATAGTCATCGATGACCCCGCCCTCTACAAAAGGGTCGAAGAGTTCCTGAAAGAGTATCTCCCGGAGGAGCAATGCGAGGTTGAGCTTTTTGACGAGAAGGAGGACATATTCGAGTTCTACAGGATCGAGGTGGAGATCTCCAAGCTGACCCAGAAGAAAATATGGCTGAAGTCGGGGGGGTATATTGTCCTGGACTATGCGGAAGCCCTCAGCGTGATCGACGTCAATACCGGCAAGTACATAGGCAAGAAAGGGCTTGAAGATACCATCCTCAAGACCAACCTGGAAGCGGTCAAGGAGATCGCGTACCAGACACGCTTGCGGAACCTGGGCGGCATCATTATTGTCGATTTTATCGATATGGAGCGGAAGGACTCCAGAGGGTCCGTGTTTCAGGCGCTCCTCGACGCGCTGAAGCGGGACAGGATAAAGACCTTTGCCTATCCGATCAGCGAGCTGGGCCTTGTCCAGTTGACGAGGAAAAGGACCAGGGAAAACATCGTGACCATGCTGACCGAGTCTTGTCCCACCTGCGAGGGGTCGGGCTATATAAAATCGCGGTACACCATATGCTACGAAGTGTTGAGAATGCTCCGGGTCTTATGCAGAAAGGGTAGGGTGAAGCAGTTCAACGTCCACCTCGCCCCTGAGGTGGCGCGCCTCCTCGTGGAAGAGGAGAAGACATCTCTGGAATATCTCGAAAATAGTTTCGGCACGAAGATTAATATTATCGCTAATTCTGCGTTCATCGTAGATACTTTTGAGGTGAAAGCCGTGCAGTAGGCGGGGCGGATTCTTGTCGAACCCCTGCACGGCATCGTGAGGCGTGTGAACCATGGTGGAACAGCCGGTCCTGTCACCCGCCAAAGTGAACCTCTTCCTGAAAGTGACCTCGAAGAGGCCGGACGGATACCACAACCTCGTGAGCGTTGTCGATATCATCTCCATCTACGACGTGATGCGCCTGCAAGAGGCGCGAGACGGAGAGGTCGTCGTGAGGGACGACCGGGGCCTGATGCCCCGGGGTGCGGCCAATACGGTCTACAGGGCGATCATGCTCATCAAGGAGCACTACGGGATAGCGGCGGGCATGGTCGTCGATGTGGAGAAACATATCCCCATCGGCAGCGGACTGGGCGGAGGCAGCGGGAACGCCGCTGCGGTAATGAAGGAATTGGTGCGTCTCTGGGGTCTGCCGGATGATGCGTCCGAGCTTGCGATGATAGGGAGGCGGATAGGCGCCGACGTTCCCCTCTTCTTGTACGGAAAACCGTGCGTGATGAGGGGGGTCGGAGAACGGATAAGCCCTATCGATCTGCCTGTAATATGGTATATCGTCATCTATCCGAACGCCGTGGTCAACACCGGGGATGTGTATAAAAACCTGAGAATCGTGTTGACAAGAGACGAAAATGAAGTTACATTTTCGGGGAAATTTTCGTGTGTGCGTGATATTGTGGACATATTGGAGAACGACCTGGAAGAGGCCGCTTTTTTTCTATGTCCGCAAATTAAGACAATAAAGGAACGGCTGAGGAAAGCCGGCGCCCTCGGATCGCTCATGACCGGGAGCGGGTCTGCGGTTTTCGGCGTATTTGAAGATGAAACAGATACACGAAAAGCTTTGGAGAAAGTGGAGGGTCTAGGAAGTGTCTTCATAGCTCACAGCGTCTAGGAGGAGGTAGGTATGGAAATCACCGATGTGAAGATCTACCCGGTCAGTGAGAAGAAAGTGAAGGCGTACGCTTCAGTCATTTTCGACGAATGTTTCATCGTCAGAGATCTCAAGGTAATAGATGGAGACAGCAAGCTGTTTGTGGCTATGCCGAGCAAAAAGATGAAAGACGGCTCCTACAGAGACACCGTGCACCCTCTGAACAGCGAGACCAGGCAAAGAATAGAATCAAGAGTGCTCGATGCGTATGAAAGGGAACTTGCGAGGGTTATCCTGTAAATAATTGGGGTGTCGTCAAGCGGTAAGACACGGGTCTTTGGAGCCCGCATTCGGAGGTTCGAATCCTCCCACCCCAGCATTTTTTAACATTGCCGAGGCAACTTGTCAGGAGGATGGGCGAGTGGACAAATTGAAGATATTCACCGGCACTGCGCATAGAGAGCTGACGGAAAGGATATGCGCGTACCATGGGGTCCGGATGGGAAAGGCGAGCGTGAGCAAGTTCAGCGACGGCGAGATCCAGGTGGAGATCGAGGAGTCGGTGAGGGGCATGGACGTGTTTTTGATTCAGCCCACGTGTCCCCCGGTAAACGAGAACCTCGTGGAGCTGCTCGTCCTGCTCGATGCCTTGAAGCGGGCCTCCGTAGCGCGGGTCAATGTGGTTATGCCCTATTACGGCTACGGAAGGCAGGACAGGAAGGTGGCGCCCAGGGCGCCGATTACGGCAAGGCTCGTGGCCGACCTTATCGAAACGGCCGGCGCGACGAGGGTGCTTGCCATGGACCTGCATGTGGGACAGATCCAGGGTTTTTTCAACATACCGGTGGACCATCTCTACGCGCTGCCCGTTCAGCTCGACTATTTCACACATATTCTTCATGAAGAGGTAGTGGTGGTTTCCCCTGACGCGGGGGGCGTGGAGAGGGCGAGGGAGCTTGCGAAGAGGTTGAAGGAGACGTCCATCGCCATTATTGACAAACGGAGAGAGAAGGCCAATGTTTCTAAGGTGATGCACATAGTAGGGGACGTGAGGGGAAAGGTCGCCATCCTCCTCGACGATATGATCGATACGGGGGGAACCATTGTCCAGTCCGCGGAGGCCCTCGTAAGGGACGGGGCAAGCCGGGTCTATGCCTGCTGCACCCACGCGGTGCTTTCGGGAAACGCGGTCGAGAAGCTGAATAAATCGCCCATACACGAGCTCGTGATCACGAATACCATCCCCTTAAGCTCGAAGGCGAAAGAACTGGAAAGGGTGGCGGTGCTCGATGTCTCCCCTATCCTGGGCGAGGCGATCAGAAGGATACATAACGAGGAGTCGGTGAGTTCGTTGTTTGTGTAATATGCCTCTTCCTTTCTTTGAGGGGGTGGCTCCACGAGCTTAGCTCGTGGAGGGGGCGACGCTAGCCCCGGTAATAGCAGGATACATAACGAGGAGTCGGTGAGTTCGTTGTTTGTGTAATATGCCTCTTCCTTTCTTTGAGGGGGTGGCTCCACGAGCTTAGCTCGCGGAGGGGGCGACGCTAGCCCCGATAATTGTGTAACTACAGGAGGTCAGGTCATGGAAGAAGCACGCATACAAGCGGAGACAAGGGAGGGAAGGGGGAAAGGTCCTGCGCGCAAGCTCAGGATGCAGGGCGCCATCCCGGCGGTCCTCTACGGGAGGGACGTGGAACCCCTTGCCCTTTCCATTTCATCGAAGGATTGGAGGCTCCTTGAGGCGCATCTGAGGAGCAACGCGGTTATCAGGATGGAGCTGCGCAGCGCAGGAAACGTAGAGGAAAGGCCGGTGATGGTGAAGCACGTACAGAAGAGGCCCGTGGGCTACGCGGTGCTTCATGTAGATTTTCTGCAGGTGTCGATGGAAAGGGTGGTCCAGGTCGAGGTCCCCATTCATTTGACGGGTCAGTCGATAGGCGTCCTCAAGGGCGGCGTCGTGGAGCAGCACCTGCGGACGGTCATGATCGAGAGCCTGCCCGGCCAGATTCCCGAAAAACTCGACGTGGACATCTCGAATCTGGACATCGGTGATTCCATCCACATCAATGAGATTTCCCTCCCCGGCATCAAGCTCCTCGACCATCCCGATGTGGCCGTTGTAGGCGTTACTCCGCCTGAGGCAGAGGAAGTGGTGGAGGCTGTCGCTGCGCCGGCTGTGGAAGAGGCGAAGAAGGAGGAATAATATTTTTTGTTCCTCATCTGCGGTCTTGGCAATAAGGGTGCGGCATACCGGTATACCAGGCACAACGTAGGGTATTTCGTCCTTGACAGGTTTTCGGAGAAGATAGGTGTTCCGCTCTCGAAGAAGGTCGCCGGGTGCCTCGTGGGTGAGGCGGACGGCGTCCTTCTCGCCGTAGCCGACACCTTCATGAACCTCTCAGGCGGCCCGGTCTCCGCGTTGATGCGAAAGAGGCATATCCTGCCGGAGCAGCTTCTTGTCGTCCACGACGACCTCGATATGCAGTTCGCAAGGATGAAAATGAGGTGGGACGGGGGCGACGGCGGCCATAAGGGCGTGCGCTCCCTGATGGAAGCGCTTCACACGCCGCTTTTTTACCGGATAAAAATAGGGATCGGCAGGGACCCCACGATGCCGCCCGAGGACTACGTGCTCTCCCGTTTCAGGCCGGACGAGGTGGTTGCGCTTTTGCCGGTGTGCGAGAAAGCCGGTGATGCCATCAGCGTCTTTATGGCGGAAGGGGGGGAGAGGGCGATGAGCCTCTGCAACCGCTCCTGAAATTCTTTTCCGCAAGTGAATGTGCGGATACGCTCCGGCAACGTCGACCAAATTGTTTCTTGAGGGAACCAGCACGGCAACGTTTCAAGAGCGTCCCGCAGCTCCCCCAAACTTGTCGCGATTGTTCGGCGGGCTGTCGGTCAGTGGGGCTCATATTCACTATTTGTGTGACATAAAGGGACAATTGAGGACATATGTATTGGACACCATTGCCTCTAACGTTGTACAATGACGTATTACAGAAAAAAACACACACATTTATCCGGTGGAAAGGTTATTCGAGGGGGTACGGCACGGATTTTACGGATTTATCTTCAAAGACGCTGTTGACACCGAGTGAGGTCGCATTCTTCCTGAGCGTCTCTTTGAAGACGATATACCGCTGGTATCGCTCGGGAGTCATCGATGGTACCAAGGTGAACAGATCATTACGGATTTATCGGGAGTCCGTTCTTAAGATGATCGACGAGAGAAGGCTTAAGACTCCAGACTAATAACGTCTATAAGCCACTCCGTCGTGATTCCTGGACATTTCAAAAGGCATAGTTGTACCTGTCCCGCTGGAGTTTTGCGCCGATTTAGCCGGTCAGCAGGATTATTCCGGCATGCTTATGAATGCGGGACGAAGAGCCATGCGATTGGATATAACCATGAATACGAAACGCCCCGGCATTGTGACGAAGGGCGGTAGCCTATACACGATGCCATCGGCAGTACACACTTATACGGGGAGTGAGGCATGATGCGCGTTTGTTCGATACTTCTTCTTATACTTTTGCTTGCGTCCTGCGGCGCAATGGTACACAACCCGGTCCCGCTGACGGACCCTCGGGTCCAGGCGAATAGCTATCCACAGAAAGGGTATCGCATCCAGGCGGGCGACGATCTCCAGATCAGGTTCTTCTATAACCCTGAGCTGAATGACCAGGTCATCGTGCGCCCGGACGGCTTCATCTCGCTCCAGCTTATCGAGGAGCTGATGGTCCTCGGTATGACTCCCGGCGAGCTTACCGCAACATTAAAGCAGCGCTACGACCCGATGATACAGCGGAGCGCCATCACGGTCACCATGCGTGCATTTGCCGCGGAGAGGATCTACGTGGATGGCGAGGTGAATAAGCCGGGCTTATTTCCCCTGACGGGCAGGGTGACCGTGATGCAGGCCATCGCCCTCGCGGGGGGCTACAAAGACAGTGCGCGCCTCCATGAGATCATCCTCATCCGGCGCGGTCCTTCGAACGAGCCCCTGGCCATTCCAATCGATCTGTGGGCGATCATCAACGGCGAGAACATGGGCCAGGACATCCTCCTTCTCCCCTTCGACATCGTCTTTCTGCCGAAATCACCCATCGCCAATATCAACAAGTGGGTTACGATGTATATCAAGAATAACCTGCCCATTTCCCCCACCTTTGGGGCTTACTACACCGTAACCCCATAGGAGGCTCTCTATGATCGACCAGAGACAGGAGACAGGAGCGCAGGCCGGAACACTCAGGGATTTCCTGGCCGTCCTTTTCAAACACAAGGCAACGATCCTCGTCGTCTTCTTCAGCATTGTCGTCATCGTGACCGTCCTTTCCTTTGTCCTTCCACCGACCTACGAAGCGCAATCGAGCATACTGGTCAAATTCGGCAGGGAGAACCTCTACCGCCCGGAAGCGGGCAACAACGGCCCGATCATTTCCATGAACCAGCCAAGTCCGGAGGAGACCCTCAACTCGGAAATAGAGATCCTCACCAACGAAGACCTGGCGGACAAGGTGATCACCGCTATCGGTGTCGGAAAGCTTTACCCCGGTTTGGTTGAGCCGCCGTCCTGGCTTTCGACTGTGCGTATGTTCTTCGCCCCTAAAGGGGTCACCCCAAAGGATTTAGCGATCATCAAGTTCGGCAAAAAACTTACGGTGGAAGGCGTCAAGAAATCGAACGTGATCGACGTCAGCTTCCAGCACAAGGATCCCCGCCTGGCAGCTCAAGTGGTGAATCTCCTGCTCGACTATTACAAAGAAAAGCACTTGCAGGTATACAGCGATACCAAGTCGTCCTTCCTCGAGCAGCAGCTCGCGGAATACAGTCAGAAGCTCACGACGTCGGAAGATGCCCTTCAGACCTTCAAACAGACCCAGAGTGTCTATTCGCTCGATCAGCAGAGAAACCTCATGCTCGGGCAGCGCATGGAGATGGACACCGCCTACAAGGGAACGCAGACCAATATCCAGGAGCTGCAGGAGAAATTGCGTTCTTTGAAGGCGCAGTCCCGCGCGATCGCGGAAGACGACAATACCTTCACGTTTTCGGAGCAGGGGAAAATCCTCACGGATGCGAAAGCGAAACTGCTCGACCTTCAGCTCAAGGAACACGACCTCCTCATCAAATACAAGGAGGAGAGCCCCCCGGTCAAGGACGTGCGCAAAGATATCCAGATGACAAAGGACTTTCTCGCCGCCCAGGAAAAGGACGTCACCTCGAAAGTGAAGACAGGCAACCTCGTCTACCAGGAGACGGAAAAGGAGCGCATCAAGGCGGAAGCGGAACTTCGCGCCCAGGAGGCAAAGCTCGCCTCCCTCGGCCCGCAGATCGCCAGGGTTGACAGCGAACTCAAAAATTTTGACAGGCAGGAGAAACAGTTCCAGGACCTGAAGCGGGAGACAGCGACCAACGAGCACGACTACCTCACCTACAAAGAAAAATGGGAGGAGGCCCGCATTTCCGACGACATGAACCTCAAAAAAATGGCCAATATCTCCATCATCCAGGCAGCAGTAGCCCCGACGAAGCCGGTCAAGCCTAAGAAGTTCCTCAACATAGCGCTTTCCATCGTGCTCGGCGCTATATCCGCCCTGAGCGCCGCCTTCTTTTCCGAATATCTCAGCCACACCTTCAACACGGCCCGGGACGTGGAGCAGCACCTCGGCCTCCCCGTCCTCACCTCGGTAACGGCGGCACAGGGTAAAGGTTGAGTTGTTGAGTAGTTTGGTTGTTGCGTTGTTCACCACTCAACTGTATTAACCACTCAACTATTATTTGACCCACTCAACCACTCAACTATTATTTAACCCACTCAACAACTCAACCACTCAACTATCTTCCCTAAAAGCCATGTACACCCAATACTACGGTTTCTCTGAAAACCCTTTCAACATAACCCCCGACCCCCGGTTTCTCTACCTCACGCCGGGCCACCGCGAGGCGCTTGCGGCACTCGTGTACGGCATCAGAGAGAGAAAGGGCTTCGTGGCCCTCACCGGCGAGGTAGGCACCGGCAAGACAACGCTTCTCTACCGGCTGCTGGACAACCTGGACGAGAGGGTGCATACGGCCTTCATATTCAACACAACCACCACCTACAGGGAGCTGTTGAGAAATATGATGTCGGAGCTGGGGCTGCCCGTGACGGATGATGACACCTTCCTCCTTATCGACCGGCTCAATCACTATCTGATCGAACGCGCAGTTGCGGGCGAGATCGTGGCCCTCATCATCGATGAAGCGCAGAACCTTTCCGAAGAGGTGTTGGAGAATATCCGCCTCCTCTCGAATCTGGAGACGCGCACGACGAAGCTCCTGCAGATAGTGCTTTGCGGCCAGCCGGAGCTTGAAGCAAAACTCAACGCGACGGGTCTGAGGCAGCTCAGACAGAGGATAGCGATAATGCGTCGCATCGAGCCGCTCGGTGATGCCGAGTGCCGGGAATACCTGGAACACAGGTTGAAGATAGTGGGCAGCAATGCAGGCAGACTGTTTACGCCCGGCGCCATCTCCTTGCTCCGGACGCATTCCCGCGGGATCCCCCGCATCATCAACGTGATGTGCGACAACGCTCTCCTCATCGGCTTCGCCGCCTCACGCAAGAAGATCGATGAGGCCATAATGTTCGAAGTCATCAGGGACATGATAGGCGTCCTCTTTCACGATAAGCCGCCCACCCCGGCCCCGTCGCTCTCTGCACCCGAGCCGGCACTCCCGGCCATTCGCAAGCGCAACGCCATCCTCCGCCTCCTCACGTGGGTGTGGTATTGAGGGGAGTATAGGCTGTTGAGTTGTTGAGTAGTTGCGTGGTTGAGTAGTTGAGTGCCATGAAATCTGATTTCAGGGATTTAGAGGTGTGGAAGAAGGGCGCGGAATTAAGAAAAACCATATTTCAGATGGTAAGAGGCTTCCCTGCCGAAGAAAGGCTCAGGCTGTCGGATCAGCTCATTAGAGCTGCCCGCTCGATCACCGCTAATATTGCGGAGGGATACGGAAGATTCCATTATCAGGACAACGCACGGTTCTGCCGTCAATCCAGAGGTTCGCTCTTTGAATTACTCGATCATCTTGAAGTAGCTCTCGAATGCGGGTATATCGGTTTGAAAGAGCATGCCGCACTGAACCAGCGGAGTGAGGAAGTTCTGGCACTGCTCAATGGATACGTGAAGTATCTTGGTAATAGAAAAGAATCATTGAAGAGGACCGTTGAGTAGTTGAGTAGTGTAAGTCGTAATGACCAAGGCTAGGCCATGAAATCTGATTTCAGGGATTTAAAGGTGTGGAAAAAGGCTCGGAAATGAGAAGGACCATCTTACAAGTGGAACCCACTCAACTACTCAACACCTCCGGTCCAACTCAACTACTCAACTACTCAACTACTCAACTACTCAACCACTCAACCACTCAACCACTCAACCACTCAACTGTCCCACCTAAGGAGAACACATGAGTCGCACATTTGAAGCCTTGGAGAAAGCCGAAAAGGCCAACAACGCGCAGGCTGGCGCCCCAGTCACCCGCATGTTTGACTCACCGCCCGTCATCAAACAAAAGCCGCCCGGTCCGAAAGCCTCTGTCCGCATGACGGATGAATATAACCGCCTGAGACAGGGCATTCTGGCTGCGCTGCCTGACCTGAAGACGAGGGTGCTTCTTTTCGTCGGCTCGACATCGGGCGAAGAAGCCGCACCGGTCCTCGCCGCGTTCGGCCGGGTCCTCGCCCGCTCGGGGGAGCGGGTCCTCCTCGTTGATACGGACCTGAGACGCCCCATGCTCAACCAGTTGTTCGGCGTGAACGGAGGCCCTGGCGTGGCTCAGTTATTCTCGGGGAAGGCCGAGCTTCTTACCGTCATGAACAGGACGGAGACCGAAGGGCTTTCCATAGTGCCGGCGGGGAGCCCTGTTGTCAATCCGTTCTCCCTTTTCGAATCCGCAAGCATCGATGCGCTTATCGAGTCCATGAGGAAAGAGGCGGACTGGGTGCTCCTCACTGCGCCGCCGGTCAATGCCTATAATGACGCCATCTCCCTTGCGAAGAAAGTCGACGGTGTAGTACTTGTTGTCGAGGCTGAGCAAACGAGATGGGAGGTAGCCCAGAGCGCCAAAGAACGGCTCGAAGATGCCAGGGCCAACATCCTCGGCGTCGTCCTCAACAACAGGAAACTCCACATACCGGGATGGATCTATCGCCGCTTGTAAGGAGTTGAGTAGTTGCGTAGTTGAGTCGTTGAGTTGTGAGCGCACAATCAAACACAGCTAACGGCCGTTAAATAACTACTCAACGACTCAACTACGCAACAACGCAACGGTTCCTTGTCAACTACTCAACAACTCAACCACTAACAGTACCTAACCAACAACTCAACAACTCAACAACTCAACAACTCAACTATTACTCGTAACTATTACTCGGGACGCACTATGTACAGAAGAAAATTACTTCTCGACTCGCTGAAACTCTTCGATCTCGTTCTTATGCTGGCGAGCTTCGCCTTTTCGATGCTGGTGGTCTCCTCCGGCCTGCATTTCGGCTCTTTCCGGGAACTCCTCGCCATGCGCATCAAGCTTTCCAATTTCGTCATTTTTCTCGGCTTCATGATTGCCTGGCACATGATCTTCTCACTTTTCCGACTCTACCAATCGAGGCGCCTCTCGTCCGTCCACCAGGAAGCCATGGACGTCACCAAGGCCACCGCTGCCGCCGCGACGGTACTGCTCGTCGGAGCGATTGTCGTTCACATCCGCCTGGTCACGCCTATCTTTGTCATCTTTTTCTGGGCGGTTTCGACGTTCGGCACCATGACGAGCCGGTTTCTCTTAAGGTGGGTGTTGAGGCGGCTCAGGCTGCGGGGCCGGAACCTGAGAAACGTGGTGATAGTCGGCAGCAACGCCCGGGCCCGCGCATATGCAAGAAGTATAGAGTCCAGGCCGGAGCTGGGGTTCAGGGTAAGGGGTTTTGCGGATTTCGCTGAAAGGAGCACGCAAATAGAATCGGACGGCTACGCGTTCGTCGCCAATTTCGACAATTTTCCCGAGTTCCTGCGGCGCAACGTGGTCGATGAGGTGGTAGTCGCACTGCCTATGAAATCATTGTACCAGCAGGCGGCCCAGATCGTCGGACAATGCGAGGAGCAGGGTGTCGTTACACGGTGTCTCTCAGACTTGTTCAATATGAAGAGTGGCAGCGCAAGGGCGGAACAGGTCGAAGGGCAGCCGGTCACCACCATCACGACGGCCGGCATGGACGGTTTTTCGCTCCTCCTCAAACGGCTGATCGACTTTCTCGCCTCATGTGTTCTCCTCACCCTGTTGTCGCCGATTTTTCTGATCGTGGCCTTTATCATCAAGATAACGTCTCCCGGCCCCGTATTCTTCGTGCAGGAGCGTATCGGGATCAACAAGCGCCGGTTCAGGCTGATCAAGTTTAGGACCATGGTGTCCGATGCTGAAAAGAAGATTCATGAGCTGGAGCACCTGAACGAAGTGAAAGGCCCTGCTTTCAAGATCAAGAATGATCCGCGCATCACTGGTATCGGCAGGTTTTTCCGCAAGGTCAGTATCGATGAATTGCCGCAGCTCATCAACGTGCTGAAAGGCGATATGTCTCTCGTCGGCCCTCGCCCGCTGCCTGTCCGCGATTACGATGGCTTTGATGCGGACTGGCACCGCCGCCGCTTCAGCGTCAAGCCCGGTATCACCTGCCTCTGGCAGTGCAACGGCCGGAGCAACGTTTCCTTCGATCGCTGGATGGAGCTAGATATGGAGTACATCGATAACTGGTCACTCTGGCTAGACGTTAAAATCCTTGTCATGACCATCCCGGCAGTCCTCAAAGGTTCCGGCGCTGCCTGAAGTACCGTCCGCTAGTGCTAGGGGGTCCGCCCTGCGGGCTAGGAAGTCCGCTTCGCTCGGAGGAGAGGGCTCATGGAAATTAAGTACACCAATCATCTGAAAAATAGGTTAAAGTTAAGGCAGATAGATTATGATCTCCCGAAAAAAATATATGGCGAGTCAAAAGAAAGGTACTACGACACGGAAACGGGGCACTATGTGGCGGTGCTGGGTGTCGACATGTATGGTAAAACCAGAGATGTCATAATTGTCTATAGGACTGAGAGCGACAATGTGCGGCTATTGACCATCCATCCTTTGAAGGCAGGGCAAAAGGAGGCTAGAGTCCAAACAGGAAGATGGAGGAAAGCGGAATGAACGATTTCAAGGTCCATTACGATATGGAAGAGGATATCCTGTACCTGGCCAAAGAGGGCAATGAGCAGGAAGTGGTTGAGATATCGCCCGGAGTGAATGCTGAATATGACGCCTCCGGCAAACTTATCGGAATAGAGGTCTTTAGAGCATCCTCCCTTTTCAAGGATGTTTTGAAACTGATGGAAAAGAAACTTCACGCCGCCTAACGCGCAGCGCAGTCGCCCTATCGTCAACGGGCGTCTCTCATGATTCTGTTCCTTCGCCTACTCAACTACTCAACAACGCAACTACTCAACCGTCCTCCTAGCGGAGCGATCTTCCTAGCGAAGCGGTATGAACCTACTCAACTACTCAACGTCCTCTATTCCGAGGCCCAGCGCGAAAAGTTTTTGAGAGGAGAATTTCCATGACAGGTGGGACGGCATTCACCCAAAAGAACACGATGCTTGTGACGGAATTCGATAGGTATATTCTTGAACATCCCGAATCGGCGGAACAGATCCCCGACAGTGCCCTTGTTGTAATGCAAATTGAGGGAGACGAAGAATTTAACAAATGGGCGAGGGAAGCTGCGCAGAAAGCGGCGGATGAATCAAACCCTCGCGTCTATGTCACCGTGACGGAGCTGAAACCTGTGCGTTCGCGTATTGAGAAGCTTAAGATTGAATTGGCGGCATGAAGACAACGCAACCACTCAACCACTCAACAACTCAACCGTATTCAGTCAACTACTCAACTACTCAACCACTCAACAACGCAACCACTCAACCGTCTTCCCAGCGGAGCGATCTTCCTAGTGAAACGATCTTCCCTCTTCCATCAGCCTTTAAATCGCCCTACCGCAGCGAAGCTGCTGCGGTTTGACCGGATATGCCTCTCTATCCCATAGCCGGTCAAGGCATACCCATCCGCATTTATCAAGGCCCTTATCCGCCCTTATCTGTGATGAAAAACGCAACTATTCAACCGTCTTCCCAGCGCAGCGATCTTCCTAGTGAAACGATCTTCCCTCTTCCATCAGCCTTTAAATCGCCCTACCGCAGCGAAGCTGCTGCGGTTTGACCGGATATGCCGCTCTATCCCATAGCCGGTCAAGGTATAGTCATCCGCATTTATCACAGCCTTTATCCGCCCTTATCTGTGATGAAAATTGCAATCCTTTATCACAGATGTACACCGATGAATGCCGCGAGAGATGTACACCGATGAAGATCCATAGCCGGTCAAGGCATAATCATCCGCATTTATCACAGCCTTTATCCGCCCTTATCTGTGATGAAAA
>Ga0187864_10002357_pt1 | contig 16533 bp, 10 predicted proteins | sample June2016WEW_11_4_FD_132985 | JGI IMG/M metagenome (GOLD analysis project Ga0187864, IMG submission 132985) | Peatland microbial communities from SPRUCE experiment site at the Marcell Experimental Forest, Minnesota, USA - June2016WEW_11_40 | ecosystem: Environmental > Terrestrial > Soil >...
ACGATGAGCGCCGCGTTGATTCTTCGCGAGGCCGACGTAACCAAACTTGCCGCATGACCACTGAACCTTGCCAAAAAAACAAGATGCCACAGCTTTGCAATGCAGAGACAGACGCGGAGAAGACGTATAAAGACGAACTCTTCTCGGTTCTTCTCCGCGATCTCCGTGTGCTCTGCGGTTAAAGATTGGATTGAAAGGGTAATGAATCATGGCGTTGCAATGATCGTTAGAAATGTTGGGACGCCGCGGGTGGATGGAAAAAACCTTCAGAGTATTTCGGGATCCGAAAAAATGTTTAAGAAAATCCCCGGATTTGTCCAAAACGCGTCCAAACCTTTCATCTCCTGGCCCCTTTAATAGAGGGACGTGCAATTTCCCATCACCGATCGCGTTAACCATCGGCCAAGGTGCATCTGTGTCCAGCGACTTCGACTCTCATGCCGTCTCCGACCCATCGATTCCCGATGGAGATCCCCGGCCCGTTCAAAACTTCTCAGGGACTTTTGAGACAATGTGGGAGCTGGACATAAATCCGGATGATCCAGTCATGTCCCCGACCCGACGCGCACCAGGCGGTCCCGGACTACCAAAATAAAGGGATCGATGAAATGGGCGGCTGTCCCTATTGTCAGGCACGAGGCATCCATCTAGGCGATGATGACCAAGGGTATGTATGATGTTTGAATGAGCATCAAGCAACCGCTCGACAAACTTAAATCGTTTAGCACGAGCCTGGCAAGAGATGCCGAGACCGGTAAAGCGACGAAAGATACCAGATTCATGCCTGATCTCATGTTTTCGCACGAGGATTATGGTTCAGCGTCTTTGTCCGGAGACGAGGCCCGCACGTTTCAGGAGATTGTCGAAAGCCTATATGGCAATCTCACCGGGCTTGCGAGCAAGAGAACAATAGCTCACCTCGTTGAGCGCGCGATCTTGAAGACGGTTGACATACGGCATAACGCCCCCGACAAGTCGGTTGAATCGCGGGCTACGGAAGCCGTTGATGAAGTTCGCCTCGCTTTAACCGCAAAACCGATCAATTGGCGCTGTTGCGTCCCAATCATCGGTATCAAACCACCCAATGAAACTTGGAATATCGGAAACATTGCCATTACGCATACCGATAGGGCGGACGGGATTGATTTTTTCGGGCAGGCCGAGGCTATCACGGATCAGACGCTGCACCCGGCGGAATTCAAGGAAGAGATGAAGCGCCAACACCGAGAACAGATCATCGCGGTTCCTGGCAAACCGCAGGTGATTGCGCTCACCACCGTCCAGGCGCTAGATAACGACGCCGCATGGGATTTGGCGAAGCGCCGGATTCGCTTCGTGCTGGATTGCCTAACCTATGCTTTTAACGCGACTCATGGTCCACAATACGATCATTACGAGTTGAGCGATGACCAGCCGCGCCGGCACTACCGCGTGGGCCTTGTTGTCAATATCACAGATCACTCAAGGCTCAATGTACCAAGTGAATTGGTCGGTCCGCTATTAGCTGACGCCGACCTGTTCAGGACCGAGCTTTCATCGCACCCTTCAATCGGACGCCTTATTGAAATACTGTCTGCATCCCATAATACGGAACATGAAGAGAGGCTTCTTAACGCGATTCATTGGGCCGGGCGCGCGACAAATCAGCGGAGGCCCGAGGAATCCTTTTTGTACCGCGCGATTGCTCTCGAAAGCCTGATCCTAGGAGGATATGGGCAAGAGTTAACGCTTCGCCTTTCTCTTTCTGTCACGCATCTCCTAGGTGATAGGCTCAGGGACAGAAAAATGTGTGAGTCTCAAATAAAGAAGTTATACAGAATTCGATCGAGCATTGTGCATGATGGCAAATACGAAGTGGACCCCGTGGATCAGTCCAGACTTAGAGCCTATTTGTTTCACTGCTTCGATCGGCTCCTGGCTGACGAGATATTCAACGGCATGAAATCCAAAAAGGATTTGGATGAATGGTTCGAATGCGCATTGAGGGGCGACCACCGAGCGCCGCCGACGCCGAGCTAGAATGAACACGCCGACGCGGATTTTGCTCGTGCTGTTGGAGAACCAGAGAATGCGGCGCAAAAAGCGGCGCAGCATGGGCTGGAATTGCCTGCCAGCGACTCGCAATCGTCCGGCGCTCAAAAACAGAATCGCCCGGCCGTGCCGAGGGATTCCCCTACTTGCGAAACGGTGCAAGTCACCGTGAATACCCCCAAGGGGAGTCGAACCCCTGTTCTCTGGGTGAGAACAAGATGTTCTGGGCCATTAAACGATGGGGGCCGGAATTATTCGATTCTCAGGACCAAACCAATCCCATGCAAGGACAATCACCCGTCAACCAAGCACTCGCTCAATCCGGGCGAGGGTCATGCGGATGCGCGCCAAGCCTCCCTGGCTCCAGCGCCCCTGGCATGTTGGTGATTCTCAAGCGCCGACGGTCTTGCGCGCGCCGGAGGTTGCTCATCTGTTGACTCTAATTCCGTTTTTCGTCGGCAGAAAATGCGCAACGGGAGCCGCCGCAATCGGATGGATGACCGGCGGCGCGGCAGTGACCGTTTGCGCCGCGGGGCGCGCGGAAGTCTGGCTCGACCCGGCAATGCTGGCGAGGGCGGTTTGTATGTTGGCGTTGAAGCTTCCGGCATTGATTCCCGGGTTCGGATTGCCGGCCGGATCGTCGCCTACAACGCCTTCGAGCAGCGGAACCGCCGGAACTGGGACCAGAGCGGCAAAGTTTTGCCCGGGCTGCAACGTGCGCGTCACCTGGGTGCTCTTGATGAGCGTGACGCCGTCGCTGGCGAAGTAGTATTCATTTACCAGCGAGCCGTTGGCGTAGACGTCGAATGTGAATGACGTGGCCGCGCCGGAAATACTTTGCGCGGCTATGCCATAAAGCCCAGTCGGGAACGCGCCGCTCCAATAGGCGATTTCCTCACCACCGGTGGGGCCGCCAACATCGGCATAGGGGATATGGCCGCCGCTGGGGGAATTTTGATAGCCATAGCCCGGATAGAGGAATTCGCCTTGCTGGAAGCCGTTGAGGATGTTTGTGAGCGGGTCGCCCTTGTCCAGACCAACCTCGAGGGCCAGATCGGCGTTGCCGGTCCATCGCAGGACCAGATCGAGCGAGCCGGGAAGTCCGGCGGGCAATTCGGAATCGAATTGGGGCCTGCCTCCGGAGACGACCGGAATGTTGGCCACAGGGTCATAGGATAGAACGGCCCCGCGAGCGACTTCAGAGGCGAGAAGGGCCTGATCCGCCGAGGAAAGGGACGGGGCATAACGCGGGTCAACCACGGTTTGATTGAGGGCGGTTTCCGCCGCGCCGCTGGTGCCGGCGAGCGCCTTGGCAAAAGCGCCATTTTTTCTGCCGACGGAAACGGTCGCGCGGTTGTAGGTAAAGGCAGCCCGGCCGGTGAAACTGATCGCCTCGGGCATAAACGGCGGCTGGTCAAAAAGGCTGACGGTCGTGCCCCTGACGGCGAGCGTGCTGCTGGGGCTGATGATGCTGGCTTCATGCTCCAGGCCGGCCGCCTGGATGTCGTAGTGGGTGCGGCCATACTTCATAATCAGATCGGTGGTGATCTTGTTGCCGTTGCGAGCGGCTTGTTCGACGCGCACGGTGCCGAGGCGATCCAGGGTGAAGGTCTGATCGGGCGGGATGACGCAAGTGACGGAGCTATGAGGCCCGGTGCGCAGCTCAGCGCCTTGGGAGATGAGCATTTGCACGGCGGCGGCGCGCCAGGGCTGGCCCTCGCCGTCGCGGACCTGCACGAGTCCATTCACCGAGGTGATGTAGATTTTCATGGAGCCATTGGACTGCGGCTGAGAAGTGGGCCCCGACGGCGCTGCAACTGCCGGGGCGGCAAGGGGAGCGTCGGCGGCATACGCGGTGGTCAGGCAAAGGCATGCCACGAAAACGAAACTGATGGCAAGAGGCAGATACCGCATATAGACCTCACCTTTCATCGGCTGGGAACATTGGCGGCGACGGATATTTGAGAGTCATCGATTTTACCGATCACGCCGACAAATTCAGCGCCGCTAAACGTCTGTTGGGGGCTGCTGGGTGGAAAGATCCCAAGATAAACCAATTCGCGCAGGGCGTAACGGGGCGTGTCGCCGAAAACGAGCATCGCCCAGCCGCCGCGAATTCCGAGGACTTTTACCACGACCGTCGCCAGGGTCCCGCGCTCGATGGCGGTGTCGGCGGGTTCGTCGAAGGAGGCATTAAGCATGCCGCGCGACTTTAATGTCGCGACGCGTTGGGCGTAGTTGGCGGACCTGTCGTGGCCGTCCACGTCGAGCAGGATGCCATGGAACGCGTCGTCGTTGCTGGTCAGATGGTGATTGGCCAACTCGTGCCAGAAACTGAGCTGCGCGTCGGCATCGTCGCCGGGAAATTTGGCCACGACCGAGTGAGCGACGTGAGCGGATTGACAGCCCGCCGAGAGTGCCGCCAGCGCGCAGGCGCCGGCGACGAACGCCGCGACGGTGTGCTTGCGGATTCGTAACAAGGCTCTTTCGGCGAAGGGCGTATTAGAAGGCAAATGTGGCTCCGGTATACAGGAATTGTCGGGCCCTGGGTTGCAAAAATGCCGCCGGATTTCCGAAGAATGCTCCGTAACGAGCGGTCAGCGTGACGTCGCTGGTAATTTCCCAGTTGACGTAAGCGTCCGGCTCCCAGCCAAGGAACTTTACGCCCGGCGTTGTGGGCTGGTCAATCGGGGCCTGGGAATTTTCCTTTGCAAAGACGTACACGTCGGCGCCGACCTGAAAACGGCGGAATATATCGCTGGTGGGAAATGGGAACGTCGAGGGACCGACCCTGAGGACCATCAGATTGGATACCGCCGAGCCGAACGCCAGGCCCGTGCTCAAAAGCCCGAATGCGTTAAAGGCCCGATCGGTTGTTCCGGGCGCGTTGCCGTTGAACGTGGTATTGGTGAGCCCGCGGTCGGTATCCCCGCTGGCGACGATGCCCTCGATGGTCACCCGGCTGTTATTCACGTCCTGGGGCACGTAATCGATCTTCGCGTCGCCGGCATAGGCCAAGATATTGTCGCGCGTCTGCGGGACCGGAACGAGCGTAAAGCCGCTGACTTGCGAGCTGTCGGACAGGTCGTTGCCCCCCTCGACCACGGCCTCGATTCCATATCGGACATGATCGGACAGCGGGCCGGTGGAGCCGACGCCAAAGTAGTCGCTGTTATAGCTATAGCGGGTGGCGATGGGACCGATGATGGACAAATTGCGATCGTTGAAATCGCGCTGGACAAGTCCGTAGATGTAGGGATGCTGCTGACCGACGGCGACGCTCAGCATGGCGCCGAAGAATCCTCTGCGGGTGTTGTAATCAAAATCGGGGCGATCCGGCTCGAAGTCAACGGTGCGCGTCGGGGTTACGCCGGCGACGCCGGTGATGGCGGCGGACCCGAAGCTGACGGACGGCATCACGCCGTCGACGACCTGCGCCATCACCAAGCCGTTGGCCCAATAGACAAGGTCTCGGCCGCCCTCAAAAGCGATGTCCTCATCGATGTGCTTGCCGTTATAGGCGGCCTCGTATTTCTGCAAGTCAAACTTGTAGAAAGCCCGATCGTAGTCGCCGTTGGGGTCGATGAGCCGGCTGCCGAATCCGTCAAAGCTGTCGCCGGCGTTAAAGTCATTGTATTGAAGGCGTCCGAGGAAAAACACCTCGTTGGCGCCGTCGAAATTGATGTGGAGGTAGCCGACCAGGTCGTACTCGCGCAATCCGTGGTTGTCGTGGTTGGAATCGTCGATCGAGTAATACTGCGGGGAGAAATAGCCGCCGTAATCAATCAGCGCGCGTTGGCCGGGAGGAATGTCGGGGTTGACGAGTAGACGGGTGTCGATCTCAAATTGTTGGAGTTGCTCGATGCGGTTTTGTTGCTGGGCCGCCCGTGCCGCCTCGTTGCTCTGCGCGGACGCCACGCCGCAGAATAGCGCCAGTGCCGCAAAAACGACTCCTGCCCAAAGTGGCCGCATGAACCGTTCCTTCCTTAGGGGTGCAAAGTGGCACAAACCCACCCTAAACTCCAAGCCCGCGGTTGGCGCGGCGGTAAGTGGCCCGGACAATACCGGGAAGCGCAATTTGATGCAAATAATTCTTTCACCGCTTGCCATTTTTCAACGAAACGCGGATGGATCGCCGGATGAAAGTCGTCCGCCTATACTCCAATATGGAAAGCAAGAAGAAAACTGAGCAGGCGACATTCGCCGCGGGCTGCTTCTGGGGCGTCGAGGCGATGTTCCAAAAAGTAGCCGGGGTCGTGGCGACCCAGGTGGGCTACGCCGGTGGGCAAACCGCCCGTCCAACCTACAAGCAGGTATGCAGCGGTCGCACCGGACACGCCGAAGCGGTGCGGGTTACCTACGACCCGGCGAGGGTCGGCTATCCCGAATTGCTGGATGTCTTCTGGAGTTGTCACGATCCAACCACCGTCGATCGCCAGGGGCCTGATGTGGGATCGCAGTATCGCTCGGCGATTTTTTTCCACGATGCCGAGCAGGAGCGGCTGGCGCGTGCGTCGGTAATGGAGGTGGACGGTTCGCGCGTGTTCAAACGCAAGATTGTCACCCGGATCGAACCCGCGGACGAATTCTATCCGGCGGAGGATTACCACCAGCAGTATTTCGAAAAGCAGGGGAGCGCCGAGTCATGCCACGTGGGGGTGGCGACGGTTCATACGAAGCTCGCCGCCGATGCCGCGGCCAAGCGTCAAGCGGCGGCAACCCAACCGGCGAGTTGCGCCGCGGACAAGCCTGACGCGGCGTGCGGGGTGGGTCATTGGCAAGTCAGCGACGAGGAACTTCGCGGCCGGTTGACGCCGGAGCAATACGCCATCGCGCGGCAGGCGGGCACGGAGCGTGCGTTCAGCGGAAAATACTGGAACGACCATCGGCCCGGGACCTATCGCTGCGCGGTCTGCGGGCAGGAGCTGTTTGATGCCAGGACAAAGTTTGATTCCGGCACCGGTTGGCCGAGCTTCTTCTCGCCGATCAACCCGGAGGCGGTGATCGAGCGGGAGGACGGCACGCACGGCATGGTTCGCACGGAAGCGCTTTGCTCGCGGTGCCAGTCCCATCTCGGCCATGTTTTCGACGACGGCCCCCGGCCAACCGGCAAACGCTATTGCATGAATTCGGCTGTTCTCGATCTCGAAGCGGATGCGAAGCAAAAAACCTAGCGCACGCGGAAACCTGGACCGCGTCTCCGCGGTCGCATTTCATTTGGCGGCAATAGTTGGGAACATTATCTTGTCGGAAAACCAGGATAAACCAGCTTTGCAATGCGGGCTGGCGAAGTCCTCGCAAATGCTTAAAAAGACATTCCAGTGTCATCGCCCGCTACTGAATCCAGGCTTGGCGAGAAGAATCTCAAGCCCCGCCAGTCACTTGGAAATCCAATTGATCTGTTGGAGGAGCAGGATCCCGCCCAGGTATCCTTCTGGCGGTTTTTGTGGCCGAGCATTGAACGCTATCGCTGGCTCGTCCTTGCCGCCTTGGCGCTCAACGCCTTGCACGGCGTTTCGGTCACCTTCCAAACGCTGGCGCCGAAATACCTCATCGACCAGGTGATCCTGGCCACGGGAATTACCCACCGCCAGCGCTGGCAGCGATTGGGGATCCTGCTGGGCGTCTATCTGCTGGCGTCTGTTTTTGGGCGAATGCTGGTCTGGCACGCGGGCTATCGCATCTTCACGTACGTTCGTGAAAAAGTCCTCTTCAACGTCCGGGCCAATTTTTTCAGGCACGTGAATCATCTGTGCCTGCGGTTCCATCGGACGCATCACAGCGGTGAATTGTTCAGCTACCTCTTCGGCAGCCCGCTGCTTCAGGTTCAAAACTATTTCCAGCAATTCACGTTCGCCGCCCCCGGCGCCCTGTTCATCGTCATCAGCACCATCATCTGGGTGGGAATGTGGGATTGGCTGCTCACGCTGGTGCTGATCGCGGCGGTGGTGAGCACGGCGTGGCTCATGCACCGGACGCGGCGGCGGATTCAGAAGCTGCACAGCGAATATCAAAAGACGGAAACCAAGGTCACCGGATTCGTGGCCGACCTGCTGCGTGGAACGCGCGACGTGAAGCTCTACGCCATGGAGGACAAAGTCGCCGCCGATTTTGAGGATCGGGTCTGGGAGATCGGCCGCAAAAGCTATATCCGCGACGTGCAGTCGCATATCCAGTGGATGAAGCACGAGACGCTGGGCTACGTCAGTTTCGCGATGTTGTGCGTGGCGCTGGTCTGGCGATATTTCTACGATCGCTCGCACAAGCCGCCGGATCAACAGGTCACGATCGGCCAGATACAGGCGTATATCGCGGCTTTCACGTCGTTGCAGGCGTCGCTGACGGTCCTGTTCCAGATGTCCACGTTCAAGGCGGGCGCGCAAGCCGGCGTCGAGCGAATCAGCGCCGTTCTCAAAACCGCCACGACCACCCCCGATCCGATCGGCTACGAAGCCGCTCCCCCGCAAAAAGGGGACATCAACCTCTTCAACGTGACGTTCGGCTACGAACCGGATCGGCCGGTGCTGAAAGGCGTCAATCTCACGATCCCCTATGGACAGCGCGTCGCTTTGGTCGGGCCATCGGGAGCCGGCAAAAGCACGATCACCCAGCTTCTTCTTCGCCTTTATGATCCCGAACAGGGCGCGATCCTGATCGGCGGGCTGAACATCCGGCATTGCCAGGGGCCGGAATTGCGCCATCGGTTCGGGGTCGTTCCGCAGGACCCGTTCATCTTCCGCAGCAATATCCGGGACAACCTTTGCGTCGCCAGGCCGGAGGCGACGGAGCAGCAAATCCGCCGGGCCTGCGATCTGGCGAACGCGTGGGAATTCATTTCCCGATTGCCCGATGGCCTGGACACGCCGGTGGGGGAGGGGGGCTCGACATTATCCGGCGGCCAGCGGCAACGCCTGGCGATCGCCCGCGCCCTTCTGGCCGAGCCGGATTTCTTCATCTTTGACGAAGCCACCAGCGCGCTGGACACCGTGAGCGAAGGGCAGGTTCAACAGGCCATGGAAAACGCCATCGCCGGCAAGACGGCGCTGATCATTGCGCACCGCCTGGCGACGGTGAAGAATTGCGATCGGATTCTGGTGATCGCCGACGGACAGATCGTGCAGGATGGGAGTTACGATGGGCTGGTGGGGCAGCCGGGAATGTTCCGCGATCTGGTTCAGGGGCAGGTGCTCAAAAGCTGAGGCCGCGATTATCGAACATCCAAAGAACGCGCTCCCCTTCGGGAGAACGCGCTCCCCTTCGGGTCGCGGCTAAACGTCTGATTGGGAAACCGCGACCACCAGCGCGGCGCAATCTTGCAGGCGAGGGCCCAGGCCTGCCGGCTCGATCCGGCAGGATGCTGAGTCCGGCAAGGATTCGGTGCGGAATCGGTCGCGGACGATTTCGACCCACGGCTGGCCGAGATGCACGGCAAGGCTGCCGAGCAGGATGGCGTCGGGCCGGAGCAGATCCGCGAGGTTGGCGCAAACCTCGCCGACGGCGCGGGCGTTGATCGCGATCACTTCGGCGGCCTCGCGGTCGCCGCTCCGCCAAAGCTCGGCAAGTTCCTCCGCGGCCGGTGGAGCGGACCAACGATGAGGGAATCGCCAGGCGGCGATTTTGCCGAGGGATGCGCCGGCACAGAATGATTCGACGCTGCCTCGTTTGCCGAAGGCTTCCGGGCCGTCTTCGCGGTAGCGGGCGTGGCCGATTTCAACGCTCTTGCCGCCGGAGCCGCGGTAGATCTTGCCGCCCAGGACCAGGCCGGCGCCGAAGCCGGTGCCGCAGGTGAGGTAAATGAGCCTGGATGTGCCGCGGCCGGCGCCCCAATGAAATTCAGCGAGGCAGCAGGCGGCTGCGTCATGTTCGATCCTGGTCGGCAACCGAAGTTGCTGCTCAAGGATGGATTTGAGGGGGATGTCATCCCACCCGGGGAGATTGGGCGGGGATTGGATGATGCCGCGATCGGCGTCCAGCGGGCCGCCGATGGTTGCGCCGAGTGCAACGATCCCGGCATGACTTTGCATGAGCGTGCGGGCGTGGTCGCACAAGTCTTGGATCATGGGTTCGGGGCCGCGCCGGGATTGGCTTGACCATTGCTGGCGGTTGATGATTTGACCCTCGCGGCGGCCGAGGACAGCGGCGCATTTTGTGCCGCCGATGTCCAATCCGAGAAACAGGTCGTTAGCGCCCGGCATTTGTTCGGGAAAGAATTTAACCTGCCGCGTCGCGGAACGCACCGGCGAGCTTGGCGAACTCTTGGGCTTCCCACCACCCGTCGCGATAAAGGACGCGGTGACGCAAGACGATTTGCCGGCCCTTGGCGAGCGTCATCGGCTCGTGAAAGAGAAAGGCCGCACACATCAGGTCGTAGCCTTCGCCCGATCGACAGTACCAAGGCATGGGGCTACGAGGATTGTCGGGATGATCGATCATGCCGACGGAAATCCTGGCGTCGGGGTGTCCGTCAACCAGGCCGCGCAAGAGGGCCCAGGGATGCGGCCGGCCGATGATGTTTGGGGCCGTTTGCCCGTCGGGCAGAAGATAGTGGGCTGCCTGAACTAGCCGCGAGGCGCGAAACGCGAGACCGCCATAGCCGCCCCAGGTGGTGTACGGCGTCCGATCGAGCAAAAGGTCGTGAAGCGCTTCGAGCGTTGATGTCCAGTCGATCTGGCGAATTCCGTCGGGCAGGGCGGTGAAGGCGATGGTGCGGCGCTCGTGAATGACCGGGCCGGTCGCTTGCGACGTCCATTGAAGTGGGTGAACGATTCGCAGGCTGTTGGGCGCGGACAATTCACATCGCGGCTGGCTTTCGGTCTTTTGGATCCCAAACGGCGGACGCTCTTCCCAGAAATTGGATTGATTGACGAATTTGATGGCGAACCAGAGGCCCCGATGCCAGACGTGGTCGGGCATTTGGAATCCGGTGATCTGATGGCCGGCGGGTGTGCAAAGAGGATGGAAACAGGGCTTGGGGAGCGTTTCGTCAAAGAGATAGCTGGCGGCGAGCGAACCATCGGCGAGATTGATGTCGATTCGGCTATTCCAGGCGTGTGTGAAAGACAGGGAGTTCATCGTCATTGGTGAGCCGCCCTCCTACGATTAGCGGGGATCCGCGACCAGCCGGATCGGCCCCAGCAAACCGCTGGGAGCCGGTTGGAATTGCGCAGCGGCTTGCGGCACAAAGCGCTCGCCGAATCGCTTCACAACGGCGGGGTAGTCGTAATTGGGAAACCCGTGGCCGGCCAAATAGTTCACCGCGGTATTTGCGACATCAATGCGTATGTCGTTGTCGCCGGGCCTGAGAAGCTCCGTGATATCGAGGCGATAGGGGGCGCACCAAACCGATCCGGCGGGTTTGTCATTGATATAGACAACAGCGGCATCGCGCACCGGCGCGTCCAATTCGGCCAGGAAGCTCCGCGAATCCGTATTTGCGGGCGCTGATGGGGTGGCATCGCCTAAATCCAATGTCAAACGTGACCCTCCGCTGAGCGCCTCGGCGGAGGCGGTGAAATGATTTGTATAACTGGCGATGCCGGAGCAGTATTTCGTCGCCGGATCATCGGTCCAGGAATGGAGATTTCCAACCGGCGTGGGTTTGTCGTCCGAGCCGAATTGAACGCTCCAGCCGGAACGGAGTTCGACGACTGATGCGCGGGCGCTGGGCGGTGTTGCGGCTGAAGGAGGGCTCACTCGATTGCTGAACAGCAGAATCATCGAGCCGTAGGGCGGCAGATCAAGGCCGACGCGGGTGTAACCCTCGGGATGTCCAAGAATGTGCAGGGGAGTGATCCGGCCGGTCATCGGGTCCAGGCGCTCGGCGCAGACGGATTCCTGGCGGAAATCGGCGGTGACGGACTTTGGTTGATTGGCGGTGTTGGCGAGGAAGTAAATCTCTCCGCCATCGATATGGCGGCGGACGAAGCCAATCTCGGGAGAGGCCGGAGCGAATTTGACGTCGGGACGAGACCTTTTTTCGGCCAGGGCCTGGGCGAGCCGGCTTTCATCCTTGACGAAGAGACCGGGGGCGCCGGGGTCGTCGAACAGGCGTTTCACGATCGCATGAAGCGCGGTTTGATTCTCCTCCGTCGCTTTGTAGCCGGGCACGAGCGATGGCAGGCGGCGCGTGGCGACGAGCAGGCCGTTGTGTTTCACGAAATCTTCGAGCTTCCGCAGGGTTGAAAGTGGGATTCGTTCGACGCCGGCAAGAATCACGGTGCGATATCGCGCGGTCTGTCCGAAACTCAGCGTTCCCTCTTCGACGCGCCCGCGGGCATCAAGCATGCCGTCATCGAAGAAGTCGAAACTGTAGCCGGCGTCCAGAATCGCGCCGACGATTTTGTCCCCCAGGCATCGACCGATGCCGTCGGAAAGGCTGACGTGGCCCGGGGTGAAATTCGCCCAGGCATCGTCGTTGGCCAGATAAAGCGCGATGTCGTTGGCGGGCGTTCCCTGCCGCATCATAAAACTGACTCGCTGCAAATAACGATTAAGATCGGGCATGACGATGGACCAGGGGTTCTGTTCGTCGAAAACGCCCGCTGCGTAAAAACTCCAGCCCGGAAATCCAACGCCCGGCGGAGTGTACGGCCAGCCGTGGCAGATGATCTGATTCACGCCCTGGAGGAAATGCAGATCGGCTTCGGCCTTGATGTCCAGCGGCGTGGCGCGAAAGACCGGGGAATGAATCCAGGTGAATGTTTCGGAAGAACAAACCGGGACGCCGAGCAGATGGCAGGCCGAAGTCGCGTATCGTGTGGCGCGGTAATTGTGCCATTGGAATCCCTCGCCTTCGGGGAGATCGGCATAGGCGTAGCTGTAAAGCCCCACTGACGGCGTTCCGTAAGCCTGAATGCGGAAGCGCGTGTGGTGTTTTAGCGCGAAACTCCGCATTTGCCCGACGAAATAATCATTGCAGAGTTCCGTGAGCGTTTTGCCCCAATCGTGGCGGATTTCCAAAGTTTTAGGCCCGAATTCGCCGGCGAGGGCCGGAAGCAGCGGGCGAAGGTCGTAGCCCCGGCGTTTTTGGAATTCATCGAGAAAATGATCCGTCCAATCTTCGCCGCGGCTTTCAAGGCTGTCGCAGAATATCGCATAGGGGATGTTGGGTGCGCAGGCGGCGACTTCAGGCTCGGCCACGGATTCAATGAACTTTCGCACAGCCGCGGCGGATTGGTGATCGATGACATACCCCTCAGCCCCGAAGGCCGGGCGTTTCACCTTCATTCCCGTGTGACTGGAGAGGAAGAGGGTGACTTGCTTCGATGACGGCTGTGTGGCGGGGAACTCGGCCAGAACTGTTTCGCCTTCTCGAAGCTGCGGCGCCGACGGCTGGCTCGCCGCATCGCCGGCCCGCAGGACGCGCAGGCAGCCGGCGGCATCCGCGAGCGACACCGTCGCCCCGCCGTACGGCCAGCCGCTGCCGATCGTCAGGTCCATGCGCAAGTGCAACTCCTTCGCCTTGGCCGCCGTGAACTTCAGCGCATCGAGGAATTCCCCGGAGAGGAATTTCAGGTTGACCAGGCCGGGAATCTGACCGTCCGTCGCCAGGGGATAGGTCGGCTGGACCTCGAATCCGCCGAAGCCGGCCTCTTTCATCATCTGCATTTCATACTCAAGCTGCGCAGGCGTGACGGCCGGGCCGAACCACCACCATCGAACCATCGGGCGCGCCTCATCCGGCGGCTGAGCGAAGGCTTGGCGCAATCGATCCGGGTCCTCCATCAATTCCAGCGGCAGTTCAGCAGCGGCTTCCAGGCCGGCGCCGCTCACGTTGCGAGTGCGCAAGAACGCCCCGGAAAACCCGGTCAAATTGAGGTTGTCAAGGTCCACGTTGACGGCGTTGGTCAGAAGAATCCCGCGCCGGCAGACGCCGGTGATGTTGGACAGCGATAGACCCTCGATGGGTTTCAGCGGCAGGGTGTGCGAGGCGTCGAGAAGGGTCCCGCAATTCACGACCGCGTTGGAAATGGAGATGTGGCGGACGCGGGGGACCGAATCGTCGCCGGCCAAAGGATCAACGCCCACGATGCCGGAATCGCGCGGATTGATGCCGAGGAAAACGCGGGTGGACGCCTTGAGATAGTTGGCGGAGATGTTCTGGAAAAATCCGCCGCGGCCGGTGCGGCCTTTGATGTAGATCGCATTGGCGCCCCGGGTGAAGTTGCAATTTTCAATGCGGATATCGCGGATTCCGCCGGACATTTCCGATCCGATACCCACGCCGGCGAAGCCGCTGGCGAGCAAACAGTTGCTGATGGCGACATCTTCGGTCGGCCGGTCGAGCCTGGCGGCGGCGGCGCCCCGGCCGGATTTGAGCGCGACGCAATCGTCGCCGCTGTCAATGTCGCAATTGGCAATGCGAACGTCCGCCGTCGAGTCGACGTCGATGCCGTCGCCGTTGCCCATCGTGGTGCGGATGGTCAAATTCCTCACCAGTACGTTCCGGCAATCGAGCAGGTGAATGGACCAGAGCGATCGATAACGGTCGGTGAAATCCTCCAAGCGGATGTTCCTGCAATTGACCAACTCCACCATCAGCGGCCCGCGCGGATTACGGAGCCTGCCGATTTCGGCGTCGCCGGCGAGAGTTCCAGGACCGTCAATCGAAACGTTGTCCGCATTCTGGGCATAGATCAGCGAGCGATGGCCCTGGACGGTCGCGCCCTCGTAGCGCACCGGGATCAGCGGATAATCGTCGGGGTCGGGGCTTTGGATGAGGACAGCGCCCTTTTGCAGATAGAGCGTGGTGTTGCCGCCGAGTCGAACGCTGCCGATGAGGTAATGCCCCGGGGGAACCACCACCGTGCCGCCGACGGCTGCACATGCGTCGAGCGCTTTCTGAAAACCTGCGGTAACGTTTGTCTTGCCGTCACCGTTGGCGCTCACTGCGATGTCCGCGGAAGTTGCCGCGATTGCGGGGCGCGCCAAGAGGATAAAAGCCAGCAACATCGCCGCACTACAGAATGAGTTGGCGGGCGTAGCGCTCATCCTTGGCCGGTCGCCTTTGCGAATGCCGAATGCCGATTGCCAAATGCCTAATGCAAAGGCAAACACTTGGGCCCTTTCATTCGGCATTTGGCAATCGGCATTCGGCATTATTCCAATGTGGCCAAAAATGGGCGTTACACCCGACTTGGCGCTCATGGGATGAGTTCGGTTGCTTGGCATGGGACAACCATGGTAAGATGGCAATTGATGAAAATCACGTTTGATGATGCTATCATTACCGCGCATAATCAGCGGTGGCGGTCGCCTGCGGGCATGATGGGCCACGAGGGATGAAGCATGTCAATTACCACGGTTGCCAAGCGAGCGGGGGTTTCAACATCCACGGTTTCACGGGTAATCAACAACCATCCGCGTGTGGCGCCTGAGACGGAACGATCGGTACGAAAGGCCATGCAGGAACTGGGTTACACGCCATCGGAGCGGCGTCCGGGTCCGAAATCGGCTGGGCGACTGAAGACGGAGAAGAAGAAGGCCGCGTTCCTCGTGCTGGGGGCGTCCGGCCAGCAAGCCACGCCGGCGTTCGCGGATTTGCTGCGCGGGGTATCGATGGGCGGGGCGGACAATGCGATGGATATCGCAATTCATTTCGTGCCCAATCCGAACGATATCGCCACGGCGATTCTGGATCAGCCCATCGACGGATTGCTCTTGCACGGGGCCAGACCCAATAGCGAAATTGAATCGCGGCTCAGGAAAGTCCCCGCGGTCTGGCTCATGGGCAATCGACGCCGCCCCGACTGGGGCGACCAGGTGATGCCTGACAGTTATGAAATCGGCCACCTCGCCGCCGACTATCTTATTTCCCGTGGTCATCGGCAGTTGGCGTTTCTCAATCTGGACGCAGAGTTCTGGCCGTTCCGGCTTTATTGCCAAAGCTTTACAGCCGCCGCGACCGACCGGGGGATGTCGGTTATCGCCGTGGAACAGACGCTGGAGGATCATCCGCCGGACTATTGGCATCGCCACAGCCCGAAAGTGGTAACCGAATTGGTGGAGAGATTCTTGGCCCTTTCGCCGCGGCCGACGGGCATTTTCGTGGCCGACGACATGCAGGTGGCGGTCATTCAGCCGGCGCTTCAGGCGCACGGCGTTCAGCTCGGCCCCGGTCAAACTGAAATCATTTCGTGCAACAACGAAGGCGCTTTCCGGGTTGGACTGTCCCCCCAGCCGGCGGCGATCGACATTCGCGTCGAATCCATCGGCCGCCGGGGCGTTGAGCAACTGCTTTGGAGGCTCGCGCACCTGAATGTGCCGGAACGTTTGATCTGCACCATCGAGCCGAGGGTTGTGGATTTTGAGATTCCGGCCACGTCTTTTGCCGGGCAATGAATTCCCTGAAATATCGTGGGAATAAAAGGGTGCGTGACATAATGCCACGAAGTTAGTTCATAAGTCCGCGCCACTGCGCGCCTTGTGATCGCTCGCGCCAGCCATGGCCTTCTGCGAGAATGGTGTTGTTCAACGACATCACTCATCAACAGGAGGCCACGG
>Ga0187864_10002362_pt1 | contig 16499 bp, 15 predicted proteins | sample June2016WEW_11_4_FD_132985 | JGI IMG/M metagenome (GOLD analysis project Ga0187864, IMG submission 132985) | Peatland microbial communities from SPRUCE experiment site at the Marcell Experimental Forest, Minnesota, USA - June2016WEW_11_40 | ecosystem: Environmental > Terrestrial > Soil >...
CGTCGAGACCCAGCCGGAGGCGGAGATCAGCCGGGCCATCCGAGAGCTCGTGTCCAAGCTGGTCCCCCAGGAGCAGGCGGCCCTGGCGGGTGGGGACAAGAAGCGTCGTCGCGGCCTCTTCGGCCGCTAGTGTGGACGAGGGCTCAGCTCGCCGGGGTCACCGGGTCAGGAGTCGCCGGCGCCTGCGCGGGGCGGGCTCGGGTCCGGGCGGAGCCGGCTCCGCCGGCCGGTGGACCCCCACCGACGGCGCCAGGATCTCCGCGAGGGCGGTGACCGCCATCGCCACCGAGCTCTGCGGTTGGGCGAGGGCGAAGGGCACTCCCCGGCCGATGGAGGTGGCCACGACCCCCGGGTCGTAGGGGATCTCCACGGTCGCCGCCGTCTTCAGGAGCTCCTCCGCATAGGCCCGGGCCAGCTCCCCGGCCGCCTCCCGATGGTTGATCACCAGCATGAAGCGGCTCGAGTCGACCTTGAGCACCCCCATCACCGTCTGGAGCAGCCGCGCGTTCTTCACCGCGGTCGCACTCAGGTCGGTCACCAGCACCACCTTGTCCGCCATCTCGACCAGGTCCAGGCTGATCTCGCTGAGGTGGGGGGCGGTGTCGACCACGATGCAGTCGTAGGTGTGCCGGAGCTCGTCGATGAGCGCCCGGAGATGCTGGGTCGTGACGTAGTCGGCCAGCTCGGGGCTGGAGGGGGCGGCCAGGACCCGGACCCCACCGGGGCCGTCGATCATGACCTCCGCGATCACGTCGCGGTCGGCCACCGCGTTGTTCGCGGCGAGGTCGGAGATGGTGCGCTCGGGGCTCACGTCGAGCAGCACGCCGATGTCCCCGAACTGGAGCGAGCCGTCGACCAGCGCCACCCGGTGGGAGCGGGCCAGCGCCACCGCGCAATTGACGGCGATCACCGACTTCCCGACCCCGCCCTTGGCGCCGACCACGGTGAAGAGCCTCCCCTCGCTGGAGGGCGTGGCCGCGGTGGCCCCGGTGGCCCCGGTGGCGCCGGTGGCCGAGGTCGCCGGGGGCGTCGCCTTGCGCAGCAGGAAGGCATGGACGCGGCGGATGGCCGACACCAGCTCGTCGCCACCGAAAGGCTTCTGGAGGAACTCGCGCGCCCCGGCCAGCATGGCCCGGCGGAAGGCCTCGTTCTCGACGTCCAGGGAGAGCAGGATCACGCCGGTCCCGGGCAGGTACTGCACCAGCATCTCGGTCGTCTGGATGCCGTCCATGCCGGGAAGCCCCGCGTCCACCACGGCCACGTCCGGGCGGGTGCGCAGTGCCTCCTGGAGCGCGGTGTCGCCGTCCTGAGCCACGGCACACACCACTAGGTCACCTTCCTGGCTCAGACGCCGGGTCACGTTCTCGATGATCCGTGCCGACTCGTCGGCGAGCAGCACGCGGATCACGGCCGAGCCATGCTCAGCCGCGCCCGACCGAGAAGCGCCGGCGGTTGGTCCGAGGGCGGGGACGCTCGGCCTCCTTGGCCTCCTTGGCCTCCGGGCGACCCTCGTTGCCGGCGATCAGATCCACTAGCGCCCGGAACTGCTTGCTGAACTCAGCCTTCGGCTCCGCCGTGACGATCTGGCGCCCGTTGTCGATGCAGTCATCGATCCGGGGTTCGAAGGGAAGCACCGCGGCCACCCGGAACCGGAGGCTCTCCTCGACCTCGGCACGCTGGAAGGTGACCTTGGCCCGGGTCTGGTTGAGGACGACGGAGATCTTCTCGCGGTCGACGCCGAGCGACTGGAGCAGCTTGAGGGTGACCTTGGTGTCCTTGATGGCGGGGAAGGTGAAGCTGGTGACCACGATGATCTGGTCGGCCATCTCGATGGCCTCCAGGTTCCGCTCCTCCAGGTGGGACGGCGTGTCCACCACGATGTGGTCATAGCCCTTGGCCAGCTCGCGCAGGATCGCCCTCAGGTTGGCGGTGTTGACGAGATCGGCGAACTCCGGGCTCGTGGGCGCAAGCAGGGCGCGCACCCCCTCGGGGCCGGTGGCCATCACCTCCTCGATGAACTCGCTGTCGATCTGATCCCCCTGCTGGGCCAGGGCATCGATGGCCGTCGGATGACTCTCGACGTGGAGCATGACGGCAACGTCACCGAACTGGAGGTCGAGGTCGACCAGGGCCACCCTCTCTCCGTCGGCGGCCAGGGCCACCGCGAGGTTGGTGGCGATCAGCGACTTGCCGACCCCACCCTTCCCCGAGAAGACGACCACGAGCTCGGCGTTGCCGCCCGGGTGGCGCCGCGGCAACCGTGGTCGCACCGGTGCGATCGGCTCGGCATCCGGCTCGGCGGGCACGGGCGGCGCGGGAACCCCAGGTGCCGGCGCGGGGAGGGTGGGGACCCGCGGCCAGGCCGCCTGGGGCGCCGCCGCGGCGGGGGCCTCAAAGGCCGTGGTGTCGAGCTGAAAGACGGGAACCGAGGAGGGGATGATCGGCTCTTCGGGGGCCTGCTCCTCCGACCCGGCGACCCCGGTGGGGGCCGCGGGCGGAGGCGCCGCCACGGGCGGCTCGGGGGCGGGGAGAGGCTCGGGTGCGGGGAGAGGCTCGGGGGCGGGGAGAGGCTCGGCGGCCGCGAACGGCTCGGGGGCGGGGAGAGGCTCGGGGGCGGGGAGAGGCTCGGCGGCCGAGAACGGCTCGAGGGCCGAGAACGGCTCGGGTACCGAGAAAGGCCCGGGTACCGAGAAAGGCCCGGGTACCGAGAGAGGCTCGGGGGCCGGCGGGAGGCCGTACTCGGCCTCCGGCTGTTCGGGCCAGAGCACCCGCGGGGTCATGCCGGGCCACGCTGGCGGCAGCTGCTCGACCTCCTCCGGCGGGGGCGGCTGGGCCACCGCGCCGCGGATGGCGGCGACCAGGGACGCCGGATCGGCGTCCTCCCCCACGGTCGCGGCACCCGCGTCCTCCAGGCGGGCGATGAAGAGCTCTTCGGTGGGGTCGACGACGACCATGACCCGGAGCTGCGGCGAGCGCGACGCCAGGTAGCCCGCCAGTCCCACCGTGTCGAGGCCGCCGAAGCCCGTGTAGAGGAGGACCACGTCGGGGAGGAGCGCCTCCAGGTCCTCGTCCAGCTCCTGAGGATGGCGAATGAAGCCGACTAGGCTCACCTGATCGGCGTAGCCGGCGAGCTTGTCCAGCTCGGCCACCGCCTGGGGCGCGTCGCTGGCGATGACCACTCGCACGGCACCGCCCAAGGGACCGTACTGCATTGGCCGCATGGTACGTCGAAAGCACCGAACCGGGATGCCCGCGGCTCACCTCCCGGCAGGCGAAAAGAAAAGGGGAGCCGCTGGCGCGGCTCCCCTTTTTCCGGCGAGGCCCTGCGATTACGTGCCCAGGGCGTTGCTGATGTTCGAGAAGACGTTGTTGACCTGGTGGCCGACCACCTGCAGGATGACGATGACAACGATGGCAATGAGGACCAGGATCAGGGCGTACTCAACCATGCCCTGCCCCTTCTCGTCCTCGAGCTCGCCCTTGCGAACCACGAGCCCGCGAAGACGCCGGTAAAGATCGGGCAACATAGTGGCTTTCACCTCCTTGTGGTGCATAGACTCACCGCTCAGGGGAGCGGCTCTTGCAAACTATGGGCGGATCGCCCATTCCTGGAATGCGCGAAAAGCGAAGGGACGGTAACAACCGGTCACACAACGCCGCCACCGGCCCGCAGGCGACCGGAGTGACCCTGGGCGGACTCCCAGCCGCCCCTTTCAACGGCTCGGTGAAGCCGCCGGAGGCTGTCGCCGGCCGGTGCTAAGGTCATCGTCATGGCCTCGTGGAGCCGGTCGAGACAGCGTGCCGCGATCCCCGGGGTCCGCGCGGAGCAAGTCGCCGCCCGGCTGGCGGACCTCGCCGGCGATCAGGTCTGCACCCAGCCGGGCTGCCCGAGAGCCACCGGGATCGCCTGCGAGTACGTCGACCGCCGCGGCCACCACTGCCGGACCGCCTGGTGCCCCGAGCATCGCCTGGTCATCGATGGGCGGGTGTACTGCCGGCGTCACGCCGGGGTGGTCAGCGCCCTTCCGGTGGGCTACGTCGGCCATACCGCACCGATGCCCGACCTCGAGACCCGCGCGCCCTCGCTGGTGAGCTGGGTCGCCCGTGAGGTCGATGCCGATATCCGGCAGCTGCTCCTCGCCGGGGACCGTGACAGCCACGCCCAGCTGATCACCGACCCGGTCTACCTCGTCTTCATCGGCCGAGATCGGCGCCGGGCCTGGGAGCGGGCCTGGAAGCTGGTGGACCCGGCCGGGGACAGCCTGCGAGTGTCGCTCCTGGTCGAGGAGGCCGCGGACGCCGAGGTCGCCATCCGGGTGGACTTGGCCATCGTCGAACGGCTCGCCCCTCCCTGGATCGTCCAGCGGCTCCATGGCGCCCTGCCGCCCCCGGAGGTGGACGCCCAGCGGCGCAAGGACTTTAATCGCCGCATTCTCAGCATAATCAGCAAGGGGATGGAGCGTGAGGGTCGCGGCAGTCCCGGCGCGCCCGTGGTTCGCGGCGCCCCGGAAGCGGCGCTGCAGCCGCGCTGATCGCCAGCAGACGGCCATCCTCCATTATCCTGTTGGCCGTCCGCGTATCCTGGTGGCCGTCCGCGCCGCCGCCGGTGCCAACCGTCCAGAATCATCCCCACAGAGAGTGATGCCGACCACCTCCTCCGCGAAACCAACGTCTCGTTGCGGGCTGGGACCCCAGCCGTGAGCCAGCGGCGCATCCTGGTCGTCGACGACGACCCCCGGCTCCTCCACATCGTCGAGATGTACCTCGGGATCGAGGGCTACGAGGTCCGGACCGCCTCCAATGGCGAGGAGGGTCTGCGCGAGGTCGATGCCCAGCGGCCCGACCTCATCATCCTCGACATCATGATGCCGGGGATGGACGGGCTGGAGGCGTGCCGTCGCATCCGGGGCAACCCGGCGACGGCCGAGATCCCGGTCCTGATGTTCAGCGCGCTCTCCGGCGACGACGACGTCGAGCGAGCTCGCCTTGCCGGGGCCAACCACCTCATCACCAAGCCGTTCAACCTGGTCGGGCTCGGGTCGGTGGTGCGATCGTTCTTCGGCTCCGACCAGCCGGTGCCTGCCTGACCGACGGACCCGAGCCGCAGCTCAGGAGACGCTGCCGTCCAGGTGGTTGTCCAGGTTCCCGGGCAGCGCCGGGCCGAGCAGGGTGTGGATCCCGGGCTCCAGGTCGACCACGACCTGGGTGAGGAGCCCGTGGTCCACGGCGACGGTGACCGCGGTCCGGGTGGCCGGGGGCGTGGTTGAGGTGGACGCCGGGGCGTCGGCGACGGCCTGGGCGACCAGGAAGAGCACCCCCAGCTCGACGACGCCGACCACCAGGCCGGCGGCGAGCCCGGTGACCCGGTCGAACATGACGATCACCGTCCGCTGGATCAGGTCGGAGTACAGCGCGGCGAGGATCTCGACCATCACCACGACCACACAGAAGACCCCGATGAAGGCCCAGGCGTTGGACATCAGGTCGCCGGTGCTGACCGTCGAGGAGAGCGGGTTGCCCACGTAGTACGCGGCGATCGTGCCCGCGAACACGCCGATGAAGGTGAGGGCACGCCGGACCAGGCCGTGGCGCCAACCCAGATAGCAGTTGGCGACCACGACGATGAGGAGAACAAAGTCGGCGGTGGCCTCGTTGAGCCCGTACGCTGGCACGGCAGCCGCGAAAGTAACACGGCCCGTCCGCCCGCGAGCGGCTGCCAACGACTCTGTGACGGTGCTGTGGCTGAGGGGCAATAGCGCGGTCCCGACGGGAGATCCGGCTGTGGATCGGGCCTGCCCCTGATACCATCGCGGCCAGGTCGCCTGACAGGTCATCCCCGAGGAGCCCGGTCCGGAGAATGGAAAGGAGTTTCATCGCCCGCCTCAGCGGGGTCGACGTCTCCGGTCGCAAGACCTACGACCTCGTCGACGAGCCCACCGGTGACGACTACCGGGCCCTGCTCCTCTGTGCCCGCTCCCAGTGCGACACGGCGGTGCTCACCGTCGACACCACCCGCGACCTCGACCCCTCGGGGCGGGCGGTGGTGGAACGGCTCGCACCCGAGCTCCGTTCCGAGAGCCGGAGCGGCGACCTGCGGCTGCTCCGGTACGAGCTGAGCCAGGCCTGCGTCGATGTGCTGGGGGAGGCGCCGGGGCTCTTCGCCTGGAGGCAGCCGGGGCTGCCCGAGAACCTCTGCCTGCTGCGCCAGGACGGGAGCCCCTGGATCGTCTCGATCGCCGCGGAGCGGATCGGGTACGTCGAGTTCACCCCGTTCGAGAAGCTGCTGCTCGGTCGAGCCGCACCCGGGCTGGCCGCGGTGCTGGCCCACCAGGGCGCGCGAGACGCGATTCTGGCCGCCTTCGAGCGGCGTCTGGAGGACGCGGCCGAGGCCATGGAGGCCGATCTGCTCGTCTACGCCCGGTCGGTCGCGGAAGACGGGCGGGACGGCGTCGTGGCGGCCGTTCGCGACTGGCTGGGGTCCGGCGAGCTGGTGAGGCTCGGGGCGGCGGTCCACCTGGTCGCTCGGCTCGGGCTGACCGAGCTCGGGCCGGAGCTCGGGCGCCTGGCCGAGGCCGCGCGTCGGGACCAGCTGCCCGGTCCCACGGTCTACCGCTCCAGCCCGGTGCTCCGCGAGCGCTGGCGGATCCGCTTCGAGCGCAGGCTCGGCGAGGCCACCACCGTCCTGGAGACGATCAGGTCCGGGTGAGCCGGGCGGCCGCCCGAGTCGACCGGACGGCGCCGGGTCAATGGCCCCCGCTGAACTCCTGGAAGACTGCGAGGGCGGCCGGACCGAGCAGGACCACGAAGAGGGTGGGGAAGATGCAGCAGGCCATGGGGAAGAGCATCTTCAACGGCGCCTTCTGGCCCATCTCCTCGGCGCGCTGGCGCCGCCGGCGCCGGATCTCCTCGGACTGGATGCGCAGCACGTTGGCGATGCCGACCCCGAGTTGCTCGGACTGGATGATCGCCTGGATGAAGCTGTTCAACTCGTCGACCTTGTTGCGCCGGGCCATGTCGTCCATGGCCTCGAGGCGAGGGCGTCCCAGGCGGATCTCGTTGAGCACCTGGTTGAACTCGGCGGCCAGGGCGTTGCGGTACTTCTCGCAGACGCGACCCAGCGCGGCATCGAAGCCGAGGCCGGCCTCGACGCTGATGGTGAGCAGGTCGAGAGCGGAGGGGAGGGCGCGCAGGATCTCCTGCTGCCGGGCCCGGATCCTGCGGGAGAGCAGGGCGTCGGGGACCAGGTATCCGACCACGAAGCCCGCCGCCGGACCGATCAGCAGCTGCGGCATCGGCATCTGGAGCAGGGCGCCCGCGCCGAGGCCGAGGAACGTCACCAGGATCACGGAGATGATGCGCAGCACCAGGTAGCCGCCCACCGTGAGCCCCCACGGCCGGCCTGCCAGGTTGAGCTTCTCCTGGAGGGCCTGGGTGCGCTGCTGGTTGTTGCGCGCCGCCAGGCGGCGACCCCAGCGGTCGAGGGTGGGACGGAGGACCCGCTCGAAGAAGGGCAGGGTCATCTCCACCTCGGCGAGGCTCTGGACGGCCCGGCCCGATTCCGTGAACTGGGCCAGCCGTGCCTCGAGCAGGTCCGCCTGCGGCGAGCGTGCGGTGTGGGCCCAGAGCACGAGCAGCATCAGGGAGCAGGCGGCGAGGGCTCCGGCGAGCGCGGCGATCATACCTGGATCCTGACGATCTTCTGGATGATGGCGGTGCCCACCGCGATGCTGAAGACGCCGAGGCCCAGCAGCACCCAGCCCAGGGACTGGTGGACCATCGGTGCGAAGTACGTCGGCTCCACGAAGAAGAGGAAGAGGGCCAGGCCGACCGGTAGCAGGGTGATGATCAAGCCCGACATTCGCGCCTGGGCGGTGATGGTCCGGATCTCACCGTGGATGCGCACCCGCTCGCGGATGGTGTAGGCGATGGTGTCCAGAATCTCGGCCAGGTTGCCCCCGACCACGCGCTGGATCTGCACCGCGGTGACCATCAGGTCGAAGTCCTCCGACTTGTTGCGCTGCACCATGTGCTGGAGGGCATCGTCGACGGGGATGCCGAGGGCGATCTCGCGGGTGGCTCGGCCGAACTCCTCCGAGATGGGCGGCGAGGCATTCTTCGCCACCGTGGCCATCGCCTGGGCAAAGGAGAGGCCGGCTTTCAGCGCGTTGCTGAGCAGGATGATGGTGTCGCCGAGCTGAGCCTCGAAGGCCCGGGTGCGCCGGCCCTGGCGGAAGCGGAGGAAGACCCCGCTCCCGATCCAGATCACGATCGGACAGGGGATGAAGGCGAACACGGTGCCGAAGCGCAACCAGAAGATCCCTCCCACCACCACGCCCACCCCCGCGACGATCAGCATCCACTCCGAGGACTTGAGCCGGAGCCCGGCCTTCTGAAGGTCCTCGGCGAGCTTCCCCGCGTACGAGCCGCGGTTCACCAACGGGTTGAGAGCATCGGTGAAGCTGTCCAGCAGGTCGCGCAGGGGGTTGCCGGTCTTGACCCGCTCCGGCTGAACCGGGCGCTGACCATCCATGTAGGCGCTGAGCCGCCGGGCGACCTCGTCGGCCTCGGTCCGGCTCCGGGCGGCGATCAGCGCGACCCAGCAGAGCAGGGTGCAGGCCACCAGGACCGCAGCGAGGAGGGGCAGGAAGTCGTTCATCACCGGTGTGGTGAGGTTTCTGAAGCTCCCCGGCTCATCATCCGCCGAGTGCCTGCGCCAGCTGCGACGGGGTCACCGGCTGGGTGTCACCAGAGGGCAGGTTGATGGTCACTGGGGTGAAGGTCACCGTGTGCGGGGTGACCGTGTCGTTGACGGTGAAGCTGCCGTACTCGCTGGTCGGGCGGAGCACGTACTTGAGGACCACCGGGGCGGTCCCGGGGCTGGGCACCGTGCTCCCCGACGGTGTGGTCGACTGGGCGAAGTCGCCGGAGAGGATCGCGCTGATCATCTCCGCCTGGTAACGGGGCATCTCGACCACGAAGTAGGCGGGCGCGGAGAGGGTGGCGGAGGCGGAGGCTGCCGGCGAGGCGCCGGTCGCCGCGCTCGCCGTGTAGCCCACCTCCAGCACCGGCACGTCCTGGAAGGCGTAGGTCACCGCGTGGTCGTTCGGGTTCGGGCCACCCAGGTCGGCGATGATGTCGATCTGGTCGCCGGGCTGGATGTAGTAGCCCACCGTCATCTGGTCGACCGAGGAGCCGGCGGCGCTGCCGCTGGCCGGGATGGCCAGGGCCACGTAGCCCTGGGCGATGGTGAAGGGCCCGGACGCCGCCGAGGTGCCCGCTGCACCCGTGGTGGTCAGCAGCTGCGAGGTGATCGGGGTCCCGGCACTGACCGCGACCGGGACGATCTTGCCGATGAGCTGGTTGCTGGCCGTGTACGAGCCGGCGGGCTGGTCCTGCACGAGGTAGGGATGAACCACCAGGTTGCTCGCCGTGAGCTGCGAGCCGGCCTCGATGTTGGTGGCCGCCACGACCACCGAGACGGTCGGTGTCGAGGAGGTCGCGGGGGTCGACGACTTGGAGACGGCCAGGTAGACCACCACGCCTGCGAGCAGGGCAAAGAGGATGCCGCCAACGAGAAGGATCCGGTTTTGAGGCTTGTTGGAGGGGATCGCCACTTGCTTTCCTCTGCTGGGGCCGCGCCGCTGTCAGCCCGGGTCGGGTGCGGGGCGGGACACGGATGGTTGGGGGGATGCCTTGCGCCCGAGTGTGAACGAGACCGACCGGCCGGGTGTCGCCGTCCGGTAACGAATGGGTGCGCCTTCGCCACCGTGGCATTGCCGTTTCATGGGTCGATCCGCCCGGTGGTCTGGGCGCGCATGAGCAGTTCGAGGACGTCATCGCGGTAGGGCGCGATGGTGGCGATTTTGCGGAAGATCCGGAGGGCGCCGCGGGTGTCGCCGCGCAGCCGGGTGAGGCGGGCGATCCGCTCCAGGTATGAGACCGCCAGGTCGATGTCCTGGTCGTCGATGCAGATGTCGGCGAGACGTGCCAGCGGCGGTTCGTAGACAGGGTCGGCGCGCGATGCCGCCAGGTAGCAGTTGAGCGCCGCGTTGCGCTTGCCCAGGGTGCGGCATCGATCGCCGGCGTCGAGCGCCAGCTCGGCGACCGCCTGGCCACCCAGCTCCTGGGCCGCCTGCTGCAGCAGCGCGGCGGCGTCGTCGCACCGCTTCTTGTGCAGCTTCTCGTCGACAGCCCCGCGCAGCGCGACCAGGTCCTTCTCGGCGACCTCACCCGCCGCGAAGGCGGAAGCGGCGGGGGCGGCGCCGGCGGGCGGGGCCAGGTGCAGTTCCACGGCCTCGGGCTGCCGCACCGACCAGCCCGCCGCGATCTCCGGGGGCGGGATGATGCGCTCCGTCTTCTGTGGCGCGGGAATCCAGCTATCTGCCGGGGCCTGCCACCCCTCGTCGAGTGCCCCCGGGGCCTGGAAGCTGGCCGGTGCGAAGTCCTCGATCCCGGGGTCCGCGCCGGCCGCCGGTCCGGGGCCGGGACCGCCCTGGCCGGTGGCGCTCTCGGCGCTCGGCCATGGGGATGACCAGCGCGCCAGGTCCTCGAACCGGCTCTGCGACACCGGGTCGGTGGAGGAGGGGGCCGGCCAGGATCGGACATCCTGGAACCGCCCCGCGTCCGGGGCCGCCGCCGCCGCCCCGGCATCCGGTGCCGGTGGTCCCGGGTGCTCGAGGAGGTCGCTCTGGGTCTCGCGCCCTCCCCGCAGGCTCGGGGTCACCGGCTTGGGCCAGGTCGAGGGATCGGAGAAGGAGGCCCGTCGGGGCCGTGGATCGTCGCGGTTCTCCAACCCGTCCGGTTCGCCCGCCCCGAACCGGCGCGCGGGTGGGGGCCCGGTCTCATCGGGGGCGGGGCGGTTGGTGAGCAGGTCGTCGGGATCACCGATGTGGAAGCTGAACTGCGGCGGGGCCGACGGGGCGGCCGGCACGATGTTCCCCGGATCCTCGTCGTCCACGAGGGGAGGGGCGGCCGCGAGCCGGGCGTCACCCCCGGTGAGCTCGGCGAGCGGGCTCACCGCGTCGTCGTTCTCGAACGGGAAGGCGGAGGGCTCAGCGCGCGCCGCGCCGTCGTCGCTCTCGGAGCCCGAGCTCATCGGATCGGAGTCCTCGAACGGCGAGGCTGTCGGGGTGAACCCCCGGTCGTCGCCGGCGACCTCGGTGAGGGTCGTGCCCGCCTCCCCCTCGACGGCGAAGGACGACGCGGCGGTGGCCACCCGCGCGCCACCGCTCAGCTCGGTGAACGGGGCGCCCATGAAGGGGGTGCTCGCAGCGTGGAGCTCGGCCGGGCTCGGGGCGGCGATCTCGTCGGCGCCGATCAGCATCGCGCCGGCGTCGTGCGAGAGCGGGGGAAGGGGCGGCTCAGACCGCGTCATGTCGCCCACCGCGTCGAGGGAGAGGAGGTACTCGTAGACGTGGCGTCGGAGCCGCTTGCTCAGCGCCGGGGCGACGTCGACGGCCCCGGAGTCGGCGGCGAGCTGGGTGGCGGCATCGACGATGGAGAGCAGGCTCACCTCGTCGAGCCGGCCCAGGCGGACGGCCTCGGAGAGTCGCTGCTCGAGCAGGTCGCCGAGCCCCGGGACGTGGGGCGCGACGGTCGCGACGCCATCCTGCCAGCCGCGCCGGATCATCCCGAGCGTGTCGTAGCTCATGCCGTCGTCTCGCCGGCGGGCCCGTCGCCCTCGGTGGCGCCGTCCTCGTTGAGGATCTGCCGGACCTTGCGGATGCCGTAGAAGCCGATCACGCCCACCAGCAGGAGGATCAGGCCCCAGAAGCCGAGGGTCTGGAGGTAGCCCGCGACCGTGCCGCCGCCGGGGATGATCTCGAAGACCCGGTCCGCCTCGGCGTTCGCGGCTCGCTTCAGCGTCCACTGGTCGGGCATCGCGTTGTAATCGCCCTTGGTCCGCACCAGCACGTCGCCGCTCTGGTCGTGGCTCAGCCAGACGATGCGGTGAACGATGGTCAGCTTGGTGTCGTTGGGGTCGGGAAAGACCAGGATGTTGCCGACCTGGAGCCGGCTGGCCGGGAGCTGCTCGGTCACCACCATGGAACCGATCGGGATGGTCGGCTGCATGCTCCCGGTGACCACCTCCTCGAGGTGGTGGCCGGTCACCACCAGGCCGACGACGATCGCGCAGAAGATCGTGACCAGGCCGAGCGCGGCGGCTATCAGCAGGTTGACGACGTGACCGGCGGCACCACGCCAGATCGGGTGCGCCGGGGCGGCCGACGGGAGGGGCGGGGTGACGGGGAGCTGGAGGGGCGCGATGGTCAGCTCCGCGGCCGGCGGCGGGGCGGTCTCCGTGGCCGGGGCAGGCGGCTCGGAGCTCTCCGTGGCTGGGACGGGTGGCGCGGCGCCTTCAGCCGGAACCATCTCCACCGGGGCGGTGCCGGTCTCCGTCGCCCGCCCGGCGAGCGAGACGGCCCCCTGGTCCAGTGCCGGCCCGATGCCGTCCCTGGCCGCGACCTGAGGAGACGCCGGTCCGATCGCGGCGAGCAGCCAGGCGGGTGGCGTCGACAGGGTCGCCGGGGCCACCGGGACCGCGGGGATCGCCACGCGCAGCATCCGGGAGACCCGGGCGGCGTCGAGAGGCGAGGCGCGCCGGCAGGCCACCCGGAGCCGGCGGGTGCGCGCCGGCAGAGCCACGGAGGGGACGGTCGACGCGACCTTGAGGCGGGCCAGGAAGGCCCGCCGCCGGGGGGCGGCCGCCGGGACCGGCAGGGCGTCGGCGAACCGTGGCGGGGGGGCCGGCGCGGGTGGAGGTGGCAGCGCCGGCGGCGCGGCCGCCGGGGCCCCCTCGGGGCCGGGCAGCCGGATGATGGTGGCCTGGGGTGCCCTCCGGCGCTCGCGTCGGGGAGCTCGCGCGCGCGGCTCGGGGCTGCCGGCGGCGAGGCTGCCGGTCGCGGACTCGAGATCCGCGACGACGTCTCTAACGAGGTCGTGCAGCTCCTCGGGGAGCGTCACCCTCACGTTGCCCACTGCCAATTCCCCTGCTGCACCCGCGCCGCTCCGGCGGCGGTTCGAGCCGGCTCGCCCAATTGTCGATCGCCCTGGCCGACGGCTCGTGCAACGGGGCGCAACGAATCGGTTGCGGTCCTCGGGGAGGGCGGAGACGGCACGACCGCCGGTCGGGGTTACCCGATGCGGCGGTCGAGTGGGGAGCGGAGAAGGGGACGGTGGGTGGGCCACCGTCCCCCTCAAGGACGCTCAGGGGCTGTCAGGCTCCGTTCTGGCTCCAGGTGAAGGCCGCCGTGCAGGTCGAGTCCTCATCGGTGCTGAGGTGCGCAGCGCTGGCTGGCAAGCTCAGGCTGAAGGTGAAGGTGTTGCTGGCACCGGTGACCCAGGTGCCGTTACTGCCGCTGTCGGAGATGTTCGTCGAGGGCAGAGCTGAGAGCGGACCCGAGTACACCGTGGGGTTGGTGGTGTTCAGACCGCTGATCGTCAGCGACAGGTCCCCGCAGAGCGTGTTGTCCAGGCTGGAGTTCCAGCTGGTGTCATCGCCAGTCACGACGGCCGATGCCAGGGAGAGGCCGAAGGTGGAGGACTCGCTGCCGGTGTTGGTGATCGTCACCGTGCCCACCGCGTTGGGGCCCCAGCCTGGCTCGATCCCAGAGGCGTCGAATATGAGGCCGCAGGGCCCGGCCTGGTCGGTGCAGGTCTTCGGGGTGCCGAGCGACACGGTGGCCGTGTTGGACATGTGGACGCCCAGGGTGCTGGCGGTGCTGCCGTTGTTCTGGGTGTAGGCCTGCCATGCCGCCAACCCGCCCCATCCGATCAGAGCAGTGCCGGCCAGCACCAGGACAAAGACCATCCCCGCGCGCAGCTGCCTGCGGTCGGAACGCTGTCGGCCGATGGACATGGGAGACCTCCAAGAAGATGTGGTGGGCGCCCCGCCTCGGTGTTGTGGCCGAGGCGGTGGCTGCGGCGCGCTTGGTGAGGGCGGTGCCGCGTCTGCCCTGTATGGATCGGGGAAGAGAAAGGGGCCGGGAGAGGCGCTCTCCCCGGCCCCCTCAGATCATGGCGATGAGGGTTACGCGCTGGCCTGGGTGAAGAGGATGTCGAAGGTGCAGCTCGAACCCAGGACGTCGTCGTTGCTGCCGAAGCCACTGACGGCACCGACCGCGAAGGTGTAGGTGCCGCTGTCACCGTACACCCAGGGGGAGCCGGACGTGCCGTCGCCGTTACTGGCGAGGAGATCGGTCGGCCCCATCTGGGTGCTGAGGGGCGCCGTCTCATAGGGAGTCTGGTGCGGGGTCTCGTTGTCGGTCACGGTTAGAGTGAGGTACCCGCAAAGGTTGCCGTCGCCGCTCTGGACAGGGCCCGGAGCCGCGGGCATCGACATCTGGAAGGTGCTACCCAGCGAGCCGGTGTTCTTGATCGTCACCGTCCCGCTCGTTCCATTGAACTCTGACGTCAGGGCCATGTCGCTGACGATGACCGCGCAGTTGCTCGACGCGTCCCCCACGATGTTGGTCGAGCCGCAGATGACAGACTCGCCGGCGGTGTTGGTGTGGGTCAGGGTGCCGACCGCGAAGGCGTTGCCGGCGTTCTGGGTGTAAGCTTGCCATGCGGCCAACCCGCCCCAACCGACCAGGGCCGTGCCGGCCACGGCCGCGCCCATCACCAGGGCCAGCCGGAGGGATCGCTTGCTCTTGCGGGTTTCCATGATCTTCGTTCCCCTATCTGAGGTTCTGCTCGTTCAGTGCAGATAGTTCAAATGCACTAGACGTGACTGGGTCAGCCTAGGGGGGTCGATCTCACGAAACCCTGCCCCATCCCGCCACAGCCGGGTAACGGGTTGAGGTTGAATTGGTGATGCGTTAGCCCCGTCTGTTCCGTTCACCTCGAGCCCGCAAAGGTTCGAGAGGGGAGGGGGAGGGACGTGGAGAGGCCGGAGCAGGGGAACCTGCTCCGGCCTCTCGGGGATCGTGTCGGTGAGTTAGGCGGCCGTCTGGGTGAAGAGGATGCTGAAGGTGCAGCTCTGTCCTGCGTCCGCGTAGTTGGTGGCGAAGCCGGTCCCGGCCGCCACCGTGAAGGTGAAGGTGTTGCCGGTCGCGCCGGTGCCGGTCCCGGCAGTGCCGTTGGGCGACCAGAGCGCGCTCGGGGTGCCGGCGTCGTTGTCCACGGCGGTAGCGCCCATGGTCGTGCTGAGGGCGGTCGCAGCGTACGGGGTGCCGGGGGCTCCGGTGGAGAGGCTGGTCACCTTGAGGGTGAGGTCACCGCAGAGGCTTCCGCTCGGCGCCGACGGCATGCTCATGGAGAAGGTGCTCTGCAAGGTGCCGGTGTTGTCGATCTTGACCACGCCGGTGGCCGGCAGGACGTTGTTGACGGGGTCCGCGCCGGTGATCGTCATCATCGCTGAGCACCAACCGGGGCCGGTGCCTACCGGGGCCACGCCGATGACGGACGCGCAGTTGGAGGTGACGTAGTTGTTGTGCAGCAGTGTGCCGGCGGCGACGCTGTTGCCGGCGTTCTCGGTGTAGGCGTTCCATGCCGCCAACCCGCCCCAGCCGACCAGGGCGGTGCCGGCCACGGCGGTGCCCAGCACCAGGGCTACGCGGAGCGATCGCCTGCTCTTGCGAATTTCCATGATCCTCGTTCCTTTTCAGGCCGTCTGGCCGTTCCGGCCAAGTAGTTCAAATGCACTAGGCGGTTCTGGCCAGCGTAGGGGGGAGCTGCCACGGAACCGTTGCGGAACCGGCCACAGCCGGGTCACGGAGCCCTCCACCGCTGTAACACGATCGACCGGTGTGACCGGTTATGCGACCCACGGCGCTCGGGGCCGGGAGGACAGCGAAAGGCCGGGCAGGTTGCCCTGCCCGGCCTCTCTGGGGCGTCAGGAGGATCAGGCCGCCGTCTGGGTGAAGAGCAGGCCGAAGGTGCAGCTGGTGCCCTGGTCGGCGTAGTCGCTGGCGAACCCGGTGCCCGGGGTCATGGCCACGCTGAAAGTGTCCGCGGTCGCGCCGGTGCCGGTGCCGGCCACTCCACCGCCGGTCCAGCTCAGGCTGGGGGTCGAGGCGTTGCTGTACAGGCTGACCGGAGTCGTCAGGCCGGCACTGTTGAGGGCGGTGGTGTTGATTACCGTGCCGGTGTCCGGCGCGGTGGAGTTGAGGTCGGTCACCTTGAGGGTGAGGTCGGCGCAGAGGCCGCCCGACGCCGCTGCCGGCAGGTTGAGGGTGAAGGTGCTCTTGAGGCTGCCGGTGTTGGCGATGATGATGGTGTTGGTGGAACCGGTCCAGGTCGCGGGATCAGCGTTGGAGACCGAGATCGTCGCGGCGCACCAGCCGGTGCCGCTGGTGGGGATGACGCCCAGGCTCGAGACGCAGCTCAGGCCGTTGGCGTGGGCGAGGGTGCCCGCCGCCACGCTGTTGCCGGCGTTCTCGGTGTAGGCGTTCCATGCCGCCAACCCGCCCCAGCCGACCAGGGCGGTGCCGGCCACGGCGGTGCCCAGCACCAGGGCCACGCGGAGCGATCGCTTGCTCTTGCGGATTTCCATGATC
>Ga0187864_10002364_pt1 | contig 16485 bp, 12 predicted proteins | sample June2016WEW_11_4_FD_132985 | JGI IMG/M metagenome (GOLD analysis project Ga0187864, IMG submission 132985) | Peatland microbial communities from SPRUCE experiment site at the Marcell Experimental Forest, Minnesota, USA - June2016WEW_11_40 | ecosystem: Environmental > Terrestrial > Soil >...
TACAACCCGAAGGCCTTCATCGCCCACACGGCGTCGCTGGGTCAGGCTTTCGCCCATTGCCCAATATTCCCCACTGCTGCCTCCCGTAGGAGTCTGGGCCGTGTCTCAGTCCCAGTGTGGCTGATCGTCCTCTTAGACCAGCTACCCGTCATAGCCTTGGTGAGCTTTTACCTCACCAACAAGCTGATAGGCCATGGACTCATCCTCAAGTGATAGCCTCATCCGAAAATAAAGCCACCTTTTACCGCGTTGCTTGCGCAACGTGGTCTTATCCGGTATTAGCCCCACTTTCGCGGGGTTATCCCAAACTCGGGGGGAGATTATCCATGTATTACTCACCCGTCCGCCGCTCTACTCGCCCCCGAAGGGACTTTCGCGCTCGACTTGCATGTGTTAGGCACGCCGCCAGCGTTCGTTCTGAGCCAGGATCAAACTCTCAATTAGAACTTGACACCTGAACTGTTAAAATAGGGGCCTAACTATTTTTTGTTGTCAAAGAACAAATAAACATCACTGCGAGTTGTTATTATAATCACTTTTCAGTGAATGTCAAGAGGCCTTTCAAAGAACCTTGTGACGTGCATCAATCGCAGACCTGGCTATTCTACCAGTCTTCTGCCTCTGTTGTCAAGCACAAAGTTTCATGAGGACCCTTTGACCGCACATTCATACGGTGGTTATGATAACCCATCGACGGCTTCCCGACGGACCACGCCGCGTTGAAGCCTCTACCCGTGACATCTCGCATGACGTGTCAAAGAACTTACTACTCACCCTGACGTACAGGGAGTCTAAGTATACGCTTATTCATTCCTATGTCAATAGATTATTTCTGCAAAAACGAAGGGCGGGGGGTGACCCCCGCCCTTCGACCGCTTTTGCCTGACGTCTCCGGCTTTAGCCCTTGATAATCCTCGGCAGCATCATCTGGTGCTGCGGGCAGATCGACGTCGGGTTCTGGTAGCAGCAGTTCGCGAACGCGACGAGATATTTCCTCAGGTCCGACATCTTGACCACCTCGTCCACGAGCCCCGTCTTCGCGCAGTACGCTGGCCTCGACTTGTCGTAGTACTCCTTGACCGTCTTGTTCATCTGCTCGATCACGGGGGCAAGGGATTTCCCCGCGTCTTTCTCCTTGACGAGCCGCCTGGCAAAGCTCGCCACCGCGGCCGTCTCGCCGTGCATGACGTATATTTCGGTGGTCGCCGTGCCCAGGGTGAAGGCGTTGTTGTTGTTCGCCTGCGGCCCGGCCATGATATAGTGGGCGGCCGCCGTACCCTTCCTGAGCACGATGGCCATCATGGGAGAGTCGTTCGCCTGTTCGATGGAGTAGATGAGCGACTGTCCGAGACCGAGGAGCTCGGCCTTTTCCGCATAGTCGCCCACGTCGATGCCTGTCGTGTCCTGGACCCAGACCATAGGCACCCTGTCCCTGCCGCAGAGCGTCACGAACTCGTTCACCTTGATGAGCCCCTCCCGGTAGAACTTACCGCCGATGCCCGGATAGGGGGCGTACTGCGGATAACCCCTCGGCAGCATGCCCTGTTTGTTCGCCACCACGCCGATGAGGAACCCGTCGACCTTGACGAGACCCGTGTACAGCTCGGGGCCGTATTCGGGACGGAACTCCATGTGCTCGCTGCCGTCCACAAGCCTTGAGAGGAACTGGTAGACGTCATAGGTCATCTTCTGGTTGAATGCCACGATGTGGTAAAGATCCTGGGCCGGGAACGACGGCTCGGCGGCTTCCGCCACCCTGAAGAACTTGCTGTTGTAGGCCGGCAGATAAGCGACCCATTCCTTCACCGCGTCGAGGATCGCTTCTTCCGTCTGGAACACCTGCTTGAAGAAGCCTGTATTGTCGTAGTGGATCTCGACCCTTCCCGGAGGTATGGACTTGAACTTTCTCGTGGCGTCGATGATCTGCTCTGCCATACCATCGTCGAAGTAGCCCTTGGGGGCCATGCCGCTGACGATGCCCGCACCGCCCACGGCGATGTTGCAATCTTTGTGCGCGAGGAGCAGCGTGGGGCTGATGCCCTGGTAGCCGCCGCCGGCCGGGTTCGTCCCGTAGATGGCCGCCAGCACGGGGATGCCCAGCTTGTTCAGCTCGGCATGCCTGAAGAACGTGGTGCCGCTCCCCCTCCTGTTGGCATATACCTTTTCCTGCTCCGTCAGCTTCACGCCGCTGCAGTTGACAAGCCAGACGAGCGGGCAGTGGAGTCTTTTCGCGATATCGGTGACCCGGAGGATATTGTCCGCCTGGCCCGCGATCCAGGCGCCCGCCATCACCTTGTTGTCGAACCCGATGATCACGGCCCACCTGCCGTTTATCCTGCCGAGGCCGTCCACGACGCCTGTCGTGCCCGAGTCTTCCTCCATGGGATCGTACAGCATATGGAGAGGGGCCCACGTGCCCTTGTCGAGGATGTAATCGAGTCTCTGGTGGACTGTCCACTCGCCCCTCTTGTTGAGCGTCTCGGCAGGCAGCCCCGCCTTCTTCTTCTCGTCGAGGAGGGCAGCGATAGCCTCTTCCACCTTCTTGATCTCCTCGGCGTTGGCCGGATTCTCCTTCACCGGCTTGCCGAATCCCTGCATCTTCTCAAAATAAGGTCTCATTCTCATCCCTCCAAAGGCATATTTTTTGATAGTTAAGATTTTCACAATTATATTTTCTGAAGCCCCTGCTTGTCAACATAAAACGGCATCGCACACAGGACAGGGGTGCATGCAGCCACCCGGTTCCGCGAGCTTTCAAGTCTGATTGTGACGATTTTCTCACCAGGGCTCCGAAAGAAAGCATAGGTCGTATAGGACCTACAGGACCTATTAAAAAAAGGCTCTTAGTGCTTGAACAACCGCTGGCCGGTGAAGACCATCGTCACATCGGCCTCGTTGCACGCCTCGATCACCTCAAAATCCCTCTCCGAGCCGCCCGGCTGGATCACGCCGGTTGCGCCTTCCTTGATCGCCGCGTCCACGCCGTCCCTGAAGGGGAAGAAGCCGTCGGAGACAACGGTGGCGCCGAGAAGGCCGCCTTTCTGCGCCTTGGTGTATTCCTCGATCTCCTTGAGGTCATCCATTCGCCTCAGTCCTTTTTCCGCCTCAAGCCGGAACACGGCATAGGGCACGCCGAACTTCTTGAAGACCTGGCCGTCCGTGAACTTCGTGTACGCCTTGAAGACGGCGATCTCCACCACGCCTACCCTGTCCTGCTCGCCCGTGCCGATTGCGACGGTCGCCCCATCCTTGACGAAGAGCGCCGAATTCGAGCTGACCCCGGACTCCACGTACCAGCCGAATAGCATGTCGTCCAGCTCCCTTTCTGTCGGCGCCCTCCTGACCTTGTAGACCTCGCCCTTGTACGTCGTCTGTGCGGCTTTCAGGTCTTCCTTCCCCTTTATGGCGAAGGGCTGGGATTCCTGGATGATGAGGCCGCCGTCCATGAGGGCTTTGAAGTCGATGATCCTCCGCGTCTTGTACTTCCGGAGTCTCTCGATCTCCTTTATCTGAAGGATCCTCAGGTTCTTCCATTTCTTGAGGATGTCGAGGGCGGCTCCTTGATAATCGGGGGCACAGACGACTTCGAAGTAGTACGGGGACATCAGCCGGGCCGTCTCGACGTCGACGGCGTGGGTCAGCACCACCGCGCCGCCGAACGCCGCGATCCGGTCGCACCAGAACGCCTTCTCGAAGGCCTCGGCCGGCGTCTGCCCGTATGCGGCCCCGCAGGGGTTGTTGTGCTTCATGATTGCACATGCCGGCTTCGCGTCGAGGAACCGGAGGATATTGAGCGCGTTGTCCACATCGGTCAGGTTTATCTTGCCGGGGTGCTTCCCCACCTGCAACTGGTCCTTCTCGGTGATCCTGCTCACCAGCCCCGAATCGAAGTCGAAAAAGCGCACGTCGCCCAGGGCGATATTGCCGTTTACCAGCTCGTACAGGGCCGCAGGCTGGTCGGGGTTTTCACCGTAGCGCAGACCCTGCTCGACCTCCGCCTTTTCCCCCGCGTCGTAGATGCTCCACACCTTCTTGCGATAGGAGAGGGTCTGCCCGCCCATATCGATCGTGATGGTGTCGGGGAACCTGTCCTGCACTACCTTTTTGTACATGTCTTTGATGGGTGCCATTAATCCTCCTTATGATGGGAAGCGGCGGCGTCTAAGGCGCATCTTCTCCCCACCTATCTCATTAAGACCCGCAGCGCCTCCACCATGGATTCCACGTCCAGCTTTTCTTCTCTCAGGATATCCTCCGTCTCGCCGGAGAGCCCGTAGTCCTTGACGCCGAAGCGCGCCATCCGCCCCCTGTACCCGTGGTCGAGAAGCCATGACGCAACGGCCGGACCTATGCCCGTTTCCGGGTTGTGGTCCTCATAGGTGACGATGCAGGGGATAGTGAGGAGACCGGCCATCGTCTCCGCGTCGATCTCGGTTACGCAGGCCATATTGATAACCGCTACGCATTTTCGCGTCGCCTGGAGGGCGGCCCTTATCCTTATCGCCCTGGCGACCATCCCCCCATAGGTGATGATGGCGGCATCCGCGCCTTTGCGGATGACGTCCATCCGCCCGTAGACGAACCGGTAGCCGTTGCTGAAGAACAACCCGCCGTCTTCCGCGCGGGCGACCGGCCACTGCGACCTGCCCATGCCTATCATGAAATTCCCGCACTCCCCGGCCGCATACCGGACTGCGCGGTCGGTCTGGTTCGCGTCCGCCGGGACGACCGGCTTGAAATGGTAGAGGCTCCGGCTAAGGCCGATATAGTCGATGCACTGGTGTGTCTTTCCATCCTCTCCCACATCGAGACCGAGATGGGTGAGGACGAGCTTCAGGTTGGTCTTGTTGATATCGTTCAGCCTCTGCTGGTTGTAGACCTCATCCATGCCGAAGGCGCCGAAGGCCGCGAAAAACGTGAGGATGCCCATGGTGGAGAGGGCCCCGCCCACGGTGGCCGTGTTGTGCTCCTGCACGCCGCCCTGAAAGAAGTAATCGGGAAACGCGCGGGCGAACTCGGCGGACTTGACGGAGGTCGCCAGGTCGCAGTCGAGCACGCAGACCGGCGTGCCCCGGGGAATGTTCTTCTCTCCTATGTCTTTGAGGGCCTTGCCGAAAGCGGTCCTGTTGTCGATCTTGTCGTCGTCCGTGTAGGTGAAAGGCGCGCCGGTGTCGATCGCCGGGGGCTCAAGGTTTTCGACCTCGGGCCGCCATTCCCAGGCGCCCTTCCTTTTCTCCCTGTAGTAGTCGGTCCTGTCCTCGATGCCGAGGACGGCCGCCGCATCAGTCATCTCCTTCCGGTTCAGGGGTTTGCCGTGGTATTCGGCCTTTCCTTCCATGAAGGGGATGCCCTTTCCGATCACGGTGCGAGCTGCGATGCAGACGGGGTTTGCCAGCTTTCGGGCCTGCCGGAGCGCCTTGTAGAGCGCGCCCGCGTCATGGCCGTCCACATCGATAACGTCCCACCCGTCGGCGATATAATCCTTGCCTATATTGACCGGCATTACCGCATCGGTCGTGCCGCTGATCTGGATGCCGTTGACGTCGATCACGACGGTGATATTCGAAAGCCCGTACTTGTGCGCGAACCGGCGGGCCTCGGCTACCTGCCCCTTTGCCTGCTCGCCGTCGCTCATGAGCACGTAGACGTGGAAGTCCTCGCGGCGCACTTTGGCGGCCAGGGCGAGACCGCACCCGGCGGAGAGCCCCTGGCCTAGGTTCCCCGTCGACCAGTCTATGAAAGGAATGCCCTTGACCACATGCCCCTCGTAAGGGCTTTTCGCCCGTCTGAAAAACGCGACCACCTCGTCGACAGGCAGGTAACCCAAACGGCTGAGGCTTGCATAGACGGCGGGCGAGGTGTGGCCGTGGCTCACCACTATCCTGTCCCGGACCGCCCCCGATAGATTTGCGCACGAAAACACCACAAGGCAGATATCAAGAGACGACAACGACCCGCCGGGGTGGCCGGATGCGGCCACGCTCGTCATGCTGATGATATCGCCCCGGGCTTGCCGGGCCAGCTCTGTGAGGCGGGCGATCTCGTCGCCCGCCAGGCTTTCACGCTCAAATGACATAGTTGCCTCCCAACCAGTAATCGCAGTCTTCCCTCAAGAGACAGCGGGGGCACTCGGGCTTCCTCGCTTTGCACACGTACCTTCCGTGCAGGATCATAAGGAGTGAAAAAGCCGTCCAGGCGTGCTTCGGCGCCAGGGCCTCCAGGTCCTTTTCGATCTTTTCCGGGTCCTTCTCCGCAGTGAGGCCGATGCGACCGCTTACCCTTATCATATGCGTGTCGACGATCATGGCCGGTTTCCCGTAGGCGAGCCCCACGATCATATTCGCCGACTTCCGCCCTATGCCCTTGACCGTCGCCAGGGTATCGATGTCATCGGGGACATGACCCGCAAACCTCTCCTTCAGCTCGCGGGCGATACTCTTCAGGCTCCGCGCCTTGTTCCGGTAGAAGCCGGTGGGCCTGATATCCTCTTCAAGCTGTTCTTCCGGCGCAGCGAGGTAGTCCTCCACCCTTCCGTACTTTTTGAAAAGTTGTTCCGTCACGCGATTTACCCGCTCGTCGGTACACTGGGCGGAAAGCACCACCGCCACGGTCAGCTCCAGGGGGTTGTGATAGGTGAGCTCGACCCTGGGCGCCCCGTGCATGGTCTCCAGCCGCCCGATAATGGCCTCAATGTGTTTTGCCATGTCTCACCTCCAGAAAGAGGTCCCTGATTTCCGGAACGCCGCGCGTATTGACGACGTCGGCGGCCTCCAGCCAGCCCTTCCTCGCAATGCCGACACCATAGAAAAGGTCACCGAGCCCGCCGGCGGAATGGGCGTCCGGATCGATGGCGATCATGACGCCCTGCGCTTTTGCGGCCAACAAATGGCGCCAGTCGATATCGAGACGGTAGGGGCTCGCATTCAGCTCGATGATTACGCGTTGTTCAGCCGCTGCCTCGATGATGCGCCCCATATCCACCTGGTAGCCGTCTCTCGCGAGGAGGAGCCTGCCTGTCGGATGGCCCAGTATGGTGGTGTAAGGGTTGTCCATCGCCCTGATGATCCGCGCCTCCATATCCCCCCGGCTCATAGTAAAGCCTGAATGGACTGACGCGACCACGAAATCGAAGCCCGCAAGCAGCTCCTCGTCATAATCGAGGCTTCCGTCCGGAAGGATATCGCTCTCGATACCCTTGAAAAAATGAAAATCCGGGTGCTCCGCGTTGAAGGCGTCGATGGCCGCCCATTGCCGCCGCACGTCATCCGGCTTCAGGCCCCCGGCGTAGTAAGCGCTTTTGCTGTGATCGCAGACGCCCACATACGACAGGCCCATCTCCCTGGCGCTTTGCGCGATGGCCGGAAGTCCGGACATGCCGTCGCTCATGTCGGTATGAACGTGGAGCGCACCCGCCAGGTCCGCCAACTCGACGAGCCGGGGAAGCGTCCGCGCCTCGGCCGCCTCTATCTCGCCCATATCCTCCCGCAGCTCAGGCGGCACATATGAGAGGCCCAGCCGGCCGTACACATCGGCTTCGCTCTGCACCTCCCAGGGGCGCTCCCCCTCACACAAGCCGCGCTCGGTGAGGGCAAGACCCCTTATCTGCGCCAGGGCCCGGAGCCTCGCGTAATGCTCCCTGCTTCCGGTAAAATAGACGAGGGCACAGGGAAACGACCTTTTGTCCACCACCCTTAACGTCGCGGTGATCCCCTCGGACGTCCGGCACGAAGTCTCCGTCTCGCTTTCCGCGAGCACCTCCTCCATCCACGGCATGGAGGTGAAATATCGCGATACGCCGGTGCGATCCTCCGCGCCGACCAGGATATCGATGTTCCTGACGACCTCTCTCTTTCGCCTGACGCTCCCGCAAATCTCGACAAGCGCATCCGGGTGCGCCCGACCGAAGATGGCCGCAAGATCGGCGGCGAGCGGGTATGCCACCCCGAAGAGGAATTCCCCCTTGTGGCGTGTCAAGAATTCGATGCCCCGCAAGATCCTGCCTTGCGTCTTTTCGCCGAAATGCGGAAGGCGGACGAGCCGGTTTTCCTTGCACGCGCACTCCAGATCGGCCAGGCTCGTGACGCCCAGCTCCTCATAGAGCGCCTTGATCTTCCGAGGTCCGAGGTCCTGCACCTGCAGGAGCTCGAGGAGCGTGACGGGGAGCCTCTTCTTCAGCTCCTCGTGATACGCCATCTTTCCTGTTTCGTGATACTCGATGATCTTGGCGGAGAGCGTCTCCCCGATGCCCTTGATCTCCCTGATGCGCCCCTGCGCGATAAGCGAATCCAGGTCGTCGAGGCCCGCAAGCACCTTCGCGGCGTTGAAATAAGCCTTTGCTCTGAAGGGGTTATCTCCTTCGATCTCCAGCAGGGCCCCGATCTCCTCCAGGATGGCCGGAATCGATCTTCGCTCCATCGACTATTATCATACAAGGGGGAAAACGATGTCAACAAGAACCGGGGTGGCAATTTCTTTGGAATAGGTCCTATAGGTCCTATTATTAAGTTCGAGGGGCCGCTCATGGTATAATAGTCTGTGACGATAACCAGGCAGATAGAGGCAAGATCGATCCTTTCGAAGTCGGGCATCGACGGCATCACTTACTGCGTCAACCCCTATGTCGGCTGCTCGCATGGGTGCGCCTATTGCTACGCGAGCTTCATGAAGAGGTTCACCGGACACCGCGAGCCGTGGGGGAGTTTCGTCGACGTGAAGGTAAATGCACCCCAGCTCCTCGAAAGACAGACGAGGAGGGCAGGCGCCGGTACCATTATCCTCAGCTCGGTGACAGACCCCTACCAGCCTGCCGAGGCGGGGTATCGCGTGACGAGGGGATGCCTGGAGGTGCTGCGGGTAAGGCCCTTACCCGTCAATATCCTGACCAAATCCCCCCTCGTGCTGAGGGACCTCGACCTGCTCAGGACCTTCGACAATCTTTCGGTAGGGATCACCATCACCACGGACAATGACGCAGTGAGGAAGGTATTCGAGCCGGGCGCGCCGTCCATAAAAGCGAGGATCGAGGCCCTGGAGACGCTCCATAAAAACGGCATCTCCACCTATGCCTTTATCGGCCCCGTGCTCCCCATGGACCCCGAGGTCCTGGCAGGCAAGGTCCGGCCCCACGTAGATAGGGTGCTCATTGACGGAATGAACTATCCGTAGAAAACAAAGGACCTCTACAAGCGGCAGAAGCTCGATGAGTGGCTCGACGGCGTTTTCGTTGACGGGGTCATCGAGCGGCTTAAACACGCCTTCGGGTCACTGGACGTGGAGTGCTGTTGATCGCCAAAGATGCCAATGGAAGATGGACGACCGCAACGCTTCGGACGATATCCGATCTTTTCAGAGGAAGCGGCCATTATTCCCGCATCACTATCAAGAAAAAACAGGTTGTGTCTGCGCCAGGACCGACCTCACTACATTGAGCGCCTCCTCTTCGCCATAGGGCTTGTCGAGGAAACCGTCGACCCCGTATTCCTTCAGCTTGTCACGCTGTTCTTCGGTCATGAAGCCGCTCGATATCACGACCTTCGGAGAGGCCGGCATGCCTCTCAGCCTTGCCAGCACTTCTTCTCCCTTCATACGGGGCATGATCATATCGAGGATCACCAGGTCTATTGACGCCTTCCTGCTTTCAAAGAGGGCGACGGCTGTCGCCCCGTCCTCCGCCCGCAGCACCTCATAGCCTTCCCGGCTAAGGAGCCCTGCGAGCAGCTCCCTTACAACCTCCTCATCATCGACCACCAGTATCGTCCTTTTCCTCAAGTCCGGCGCGGGCTGGGCAAACTCTTTCAGGGGCTCACTCACGGATTCCGTGAACGGAAAATAGAGGGTGAAGGTCGTCCCGGTCTCGCGTCCGCTTTCCAGCTCGATGAATCCGCCGTGGCGCTTTACGGTTTTCTGGACCAGGTAGAGCCCCATGCCCAGCTTCTTATTCTCTGTTTTTGTCGTGAAGTAGGGCTCGAAGACCTGTCTCCTGTAGTCCTCTTCGATGCCGGACCCTGTATCGTGGATCCTCACTACCGCGAATCCGGCCTTGTCGCCGACCGCCTCCCGCGATGTCTTTATCGTCAGCGTGCCGCCCTCCGGCATGGCGTCCTTGGCGTTGATGCACAGGTTGAGGAAGACGTGCTGCAGCTCGCCCGCGTCGCCCGTGATGGGCGGCAGCGACGCCTCGAACTCCTTCTCCACGTTGATGGTCCTGAAGCTTTCCCGCACGAGAAACAATACATCGCCGAGCAGCGAGTTCAGGTCCACGACATCGACAGTCTTCGCCCTTTGCCTTCTTGAAAAATTAAGAAGGTGCTCGGTCAGGCTGGCCGCCCTTTTCCCGGAAGCTTCGATGACCTCCGCATACCTGGCAAGCGGCCCCTCTTGGGGCGCCATCTTTTTCATCAGGGAGGCATAACCGAGTATGCCCGTCAGCACGTTATTGAAATCGTGCGCGACACCGCCCGCAAGCTTGCCTATGCTCTCCATCCTGCCCCTGTACGTGTTCTCCTCCTCCTCGACCCTCTCGTCGACGACGTCCTTGAGGACGAGGCTCTTGAAGACGGTCCTGCCTTTGCCGTCCTTTATGGGGTAGCTCTCCAGGCTGTAAAGCTTGTACTCGTCGCCGCGCCTGTGGTGCAATTCTCCCCGGAGGATCAGGTCTTTCCCGAGGAGCGCCTTCTCGATCCCACCCAGCACGTCCTCGACCCGCTCCCCGACGAGGTCCTTCTCCCGCATAAACTCGCTCCTTGCGGTCCTGTTGGCGAAACAGATGCTCCCCTTCTCGTCGACGAGGAACAGCGCGTGGGGGAACTGGTCGATGACGTTCTCGATGAGCGTCTTCGTGGTGGCAAGCCGCGTGTCGAGCTGCCGTATTTTTGCGTCCTCCGCCGCCTTGAATTCATCTATGCGCATGTTGAGCAGGATGAAGCGGTTCATAATCTCGCAGAGCAGTTCGAGATCCCTCACGGTATTGGCGTCGAGGGTGATCGACTTCTTTTTCCCGAAAAGGAGATAGCCGAAGACATGGATATTCCGCTTCAGGGGATAGACGTAGAGCGTGCCGTAGCCGAAGGCGCCCTGAATGACGGTAGGGGAAAAGACCTGTCCCCTTCGCCGCTCGATCTTCTCCCAATCCACCGCTTTCAGGCTGCCGTCAATGGAAAAAAACTCTCCGGTCCCGTCGCCCCTCATGACGAGCTGGCAGGCATCGAAGATCGTCTCCTCGACAAACACTTTCGGCATGTGGGCGAGAAGGTCCTTCTCCACCTCCACGTGCTGGAACATCTTGAGGATGATCGAGTAGTTGCTGATCGCCCGCTCGAAAAAGTTCCATTGAAAGAGGAAGGACTCGGCGCCGAGCTGATGTGCTGCCATCACGCCACCCCCATGAGGTCGCTGACCCTCTTTGTTTCGGCCTTGATCAAGTCTGCCTCTGTCCGGAGGATAATTCCTTCGACACCGAGGTCGGCTGCGGGGTTTTCGACGAACCTGTCGGCCTTCGCGACCAGGTTGACAAGCGGCTCCCCTGTCTCCGCTCTCCAGTGGTGCTTTTGGATGACCGCGGAGAACTCCTGGGGGAACCTCCACTTCACCGCCATGAACCGGCCTACCTCCTGATGGTCGATGCCGAAGGCCCCGCTTTCGAGGGAGCAGATGTCCGTGCCCGTGCGCTTTGCCTCCTCTATGAGCTTCCTGTAGCGGTCGCCGTACATGAAAAGGGGCACCTTGCCTATGTCGTGGAGGATCGATACGGTAAACACTTTTTCCCGGTCCTCGGTCATCGTCTTCCCGGCCAGGACCTTCGCCGCGCATGCAACGGAAAGCGTATGCGTCCAGAGGAGCGCGAGGTCGGCCTGGCTCAGCTTCCACTGCTGGAGCATCTCCTTGAGGAAAACGAGACACATGACGATCCTTCTTATCTCGTCAAAACCGATGGCCACCATGGCCCTCTCCAGATTGGTTATCTGAGACCCCCTGCCGAAATAGGCGGAATTTGCGATGCTGATGACCTTTGAAGAAATGGCCTGATCATACCTTACCACATTGAAGAGCCGGTTAAAAGACGAATTCTCGTCCGCCAGAACCCGGAGCACTTCATCGATGACCGTGTTGAGGGTCGGCAGGACTTTCAGCGTCTCCACCTTTTCGAGCACGTCTTCCCTGAGCGACAAACTCCGCATGTTACTGTTATCGATAATCGGAAAAAAAAATTAAGGGGTGGGGGACAGGTTTAATCTTTTCTTATCACGTGAACGGCGGTAGCCTTGAAGGAGACCGTGACGCGTCGCCCTTCCGCGAGCTTCAGCAACTCACGGGACTGCATGGTCACATAGGAGACGAGGGGAAAGCCGCAGTCGAGGCCGACCTTCTGGTAGAACCCCATGGGCGTGACCCTGGTCACCGTGCCGGGAAAGACGTTCCGCGCGCTCGTGACCGGTCCGCCGTCCTCCCGGATCGTCCCGGCCTGCGCTGAAAGAGTGACGTTTTCCGGCCTTATGTAGAGGATGACGTGGCTGCCCACGGGAAAAAAGCCGGCCGATTCGACCTCCCTGTCCGACACGGAGACCGTCACGGTATCTGGTCCGCTTTTCTTTATCCGCCCTTTGAGCATAGTGCCGGCGCCCACGAAGGAGGCGACAAACTCGTCCACGGGGGCGTTCAGCACCTCTTCGGGAGGACCGGCTTGAAGGATCCGGCCCCGGTCCATCACGGCTATGCGGTCGGAGAGCCGCACGCTCTCCATCAGGTCGTGAGTGACAAAGACGGCGGTCGTCCCCGTCGATCTGACAACCGCCTGTATGTCCTCGATCAACGGCTCGCGGCTCCTGGGATCAAGCGAGGCGAACGGCTCATCGAGGAGCAGGATGTCGGGGCGGATGGCAAAGGCGCGGGCCAGGCTGGTCCTCTGGGCCTCCCCGCCCGAGAGGCTCCGGGCCGAGCGGTCCGACAGGTGGCTGATGCCGAAGCGGCTCAGGCTCTCCGCCACGGCCTGCCGTATCGGTACCCTTTTCATGCCCCGTATCTTCAACCCCGACGCCACGTTCTCAAAGACGGTAGCGTCGAAGAGGAGGGGTTCCTGGAACACCATTGCGATGGCGCGCCGGTAGGTGAGCACAGGGCACTCGGGGCCCACCTTCCGTCCCCGGAAGAAAAGATCGCCCTCAAAAGGTTTCGTCAGATACGAGACGGTCTGGAGGAGCGTCGTCTTTCCCGCGCCGTTGGGACCGATCAGGGAAAGCACCTCCCCCTCCTCCACGGTAAGGGAGGGGACATCGACGATCACGCTTCCCCCCCTTATCACGCGAAGGCTCCGCCCTTCGATGACCGCACCCGCACGGCTCACCGGGGCCGCTCCTTTTGTTGGATATGGGTAAGCACCAGGTTGACGGCGAAGGCGAGCACAAGAAGGATGATGCCGAGGGCGATGGCCGTATCGAAGTTGCCCCGGCTCGCCTCCATCACGGTCGCCGTGGTCAACACCCGGGAATACCCCTTGATGTTGCCGCCCACCATAATCGAGGCGCCTACCTCCGAGATGACCCCGCCGAACCCCGCCATGACGGCTGCGAGGAGCAGCAGCCGGGCCTCTTTGGTCAATATCCATACCAGTTGGAGCCTCGTGGCCCCGAGGGCGAGGATCTGGAGCCTCAGCTTCTTCGGGAGCTGCTGCATGGCGGCAAGGGTGATGCCCATGACGATGGGGGTTGCGATCACCGTCTGGGCCAGGATCATGGCGCCCGGCGTATAGAGCATCCCCAAAAAGCCAAGGGGGCCGCTGCGCCAGAGGAGGATGGTGACGAAGAGGCCGACCACCACCGGCGGCAGACCCATCCCCGTGTTGATGAGACTTACGACGAAGCCTCTTCCAGGGAAGCGCGTCAGGGCGACCAGGGTGCCGGCAGCGACGCCGATCACCAGGCTCACGAGCGTCGCGAGGCCCGACACCCTGAGCGACAGCAGGGTGATGCCTATGACCTCGGGGTCACCCGTGACCAAAAGCCAGAACGCCTTGCGGATCCCCTCGACGATCAGTTCCACTTACTCCCCCAGGTCCTCCACGCGCTTTCCCGCATCGGGGAAAAACAGGGGCGACCCGAATTTATCCACTCCGAGCGCCTTGATGACCGCCTGTGTCTCCGGCGACACCATGAAATCGGCAAACGCCTTTGCGCCGCCGGCGTTCACCTTGGGCCACATGGCCGGATTGACCTCTATCACGTGGTAGATATTGAGCAGGTCCCTGTCTCCCTCAACAAGTATCGCAAGGTCGAGCCGCTTCTTCAACGCCAGGTAGGTCCCTCGGTCGGCGAGCGTGTATGCCTGTTTTTCCGAGGCGACGTTGAGCGTCTGCCCCATGCCGAGGCCCGTCTGCCGGTACCATTTCTGCCCCTCGGGCGCGATCCCGGTGATCTTCCATATAGTCCTTTCCTTTGCGTGGGTCCCGGAATTGTCCCCCCTCGACATGAAGAGCGCCTGTGCCCCCGCAATCCGCCTGAACGCTGCGGTTGACGACGTCATACCCCTGATCCGCGCCCGGTCGGCGGCCGGCCCCACCACGACAAAGTCGTTGTGCATGACGAGCCGCCTGTTGACGCCGCAGCCGGCGGCCATGAACGTTTCCTCCGCGTCGGGTGAGTGCACGAGCAGGACGTCGGCTTCCCCCTTCTGCCCCATCACCATGGCCTGGCCCGAGCCGACGGCGATGGTCTTCACGAAATAACCCGTCTTCTTCTCAAAGAGCGGGATCAGCACATCGAGCAGACCGGAATCCTGCGTACTGGTCGTGGTCGCAAGGATGATGTTCTTCTGCCAGGCGGGGGTCTGCTGCGCCCCGGCGGCTGTGGCGAAAAGCAGCGCGCACGCTATAAATAGACCACACAAGAGACGCTTCATCTTTCTCCTCCCTTTATCTTTTATCTGTTCGATCGGCACTCGCCCTTCACTCCCAGATCAAGGATACCGTGGGCGAAAGCTTAATTCAACCCAAAAAGTGTAGTTGCGCACAACCCGCTTTTCTTATATACTTCTCCAGTGGAAATCCTTTCAGCGAAGGAACTTTCGCGGTATCTCACAATAAACGAGAAGAAAGATTGGCCATGGTGACCCGCGTCGACATACACGCGGACAAGGGGACCGAAGAGATCCTTGATGCCGCGTTTTACGCGCTCTGCGGCGGGGTCTGGATCGAAGACGAGGCATGGGGAGTACGGATTATCTGCTACCCGGCGGACCCTGACCGGTTCTGCGCTTACGTGGCTGACTCAGGCGTGCCGGTCCGCCTGCTTACCGCGGAAAAGGAGGAGGAAAAGGATTACGTCGCCCTCGTGCGGCGCCGTTTTACGCCCGTGAAGGTCGGTGACCTGACCATCCTGCCGCCCTGGCGCAAGCCCGGGAAGCGGGGGAGGACCATAGTGATCGAACCTGGAATGGCCTTCGGCACGGGCAGACACGAGTCGACAAAGCTGATGGTAAAAATGATGGACCTCCTGCCCATCGAGGGAAGGAGCGTGCTCGATATCGGGTCCGGGTCGGGCGTGCTTGCGGTCAACGCGTGGCTGCTCGGCGCGTCTTCCGTCGCCGCCCTCGACCACGACCCCCTGGCCTGTGATGCGATAAAGAAGGGCTGCAGCCTGAACAACGCCCCCGGTGTCCTGATGATTTGCGCGGACATCGCCGCCGTCAAGGGGCGCTTCGACATCGTCCTCGCCAACCTTGATTTCGCCACCTTTTCCCTGCGGGCGGCGGAAATTACCCGAATGGTGGTCCATGAGGGATACCTCGTCATCTCAGGGATAGAAGAGCAGCACGCAAAGGGCCTGTCGCCCCTGTTCGAGCCTCTCACCCTCCTCCGGCACCGACGCCTGGGCGACTGGCATGGGTTTGTCTTCCAAAAAAGGTCGAGCCTGAAAAACGCTTTCGCGCCAGCTTCCCTATAACGTCTCCTCACCTTCCTCACCACGGCAACGTCGCTCCCCATTGCCTTGCTGGGTCGCACCACCCGACCGGCTGATGCGGGAAGGGTGTACAAACTAGCGCAAAAACGGACCTTTTTGCCATTTTTTACTGCGTTTTACCCTCTTTTTACCCTCTTCAGCACGGATTGTTCACTAACCGTCTCACCACCTCTTTGCTGATTCCCTTCTCTCGCAAGCCTTTCCTAAGGGGGGTTTACGATTGTGTACGAAAGTTTACGGTTTCAGGGGGGGGTAGGGTAAAGAGAATGTTGAATTATAAATTATAAATGCTGAATAAACGGCCACGGTCTGACGCGGGTATCGCGACCGGACGTGAAAGCGCCCGGCCGGGTAGCACCGCCATCGGATGCGGCTGTTGGGGTTCAATTGTCAAAGAGCGGCGCCGGTTTACGGGACCTTTCGAATCCGGCTCAAACGGGCCGGGGCAATGCCCGGCCTGATAAGATTTTCCTCCTTTTCCCGCTTCCTGTCAAAGTGACAACCGGGGATGTCAACCAGGGGTGACAAGGAGGCA
>Ga0187864_10002366_pt1 | contig 16478 bp, 18 predicted proteins | sample June2016WEW_11_4_FD_132985 | JGI IMG/M metagenome (GOLD analysis project Ga0187864, IMG submission 132985) | Peatland microbial communities from SPRUCE experiment site at the Marcell Experimental Forest, Minnesota, USA - June2016WEW_11_40 | ecosystem: Environmental > Terrestrial > Soil >...
AATGTTTCAGAACCGGATGGCACTAACTACAGGTCGTGCGGAACCCGCGACTGGCTCAAGGTCGGCGTTCCGTCCTGTGCCATTGCACACGCCAGACCTCCCGTGGAAATCGAGGCTAGGCCACGATGCCGACACTGTTATCGACGAGGGGCTGCGCGGTGCGGCGGACCCGGCCGTTGTGGATGCCGCTCTTGCCACCGGCCGGATACTGTTCACGCTCGACAAGGGTATTGCCAATCTCCAGCGCTACCCGATTCGCCAACATGCGGGAGTAGTCTTGTTTCGACCTGACACCTCGGGACGAGGCGCCGTCATCGCGTTCGTGCGCGAGAGGCTAAGCACAGTGCTCGAAATGGACCTCGCCAACCGGCTGACCGTCGTCGGACCGTCTCGCATCCGGTTTCGTTAGGCTCCGCGCCTGCCCGCTTTGTCCGTCGCCCGCCTTCACTCCTCAATCCCCCACCGTTCAGGCTTCCGCTTGCGGCGCTACTTCTTCCAACGAGTAGGCCGGCAGCGCAACTTCGTCGAAGCCGCGGCGGACGGCGCCCGACCATTCGACGGCGCTTTCCGCGTCGATGGTGACTGGCCAGGCATCTTGGGAGGCCGAGGGACGCAGACGGAAGCTGACGCGGTTTTCGGTTCGGCCGGCCTGAATGATCACCAGCCGCCGTTGGTCGCCCGCCTTGGCGCGCACCAGCACTTCGCGCGCCGCCGCCGCGCCAGCCGGACGCCGCAGCGCAAGGTGCAACACCGCCGATTCGCGGCAAGGGCGGACGGCGCGAACCAGAAACAGCGGCTGCCGCAATTTGGCCGGCACGGGCAAATAACCTGCCGCCAGCGTATCCTCCCCGGGAGCCGAATCCTGGCAGCCGATTCCGTCCGCGCATTCGGTGGGAATGGCGGCGGGGTCGGCGCCCGTCTCGATCTCGAAGTCGTCCTCGGTGGCGTCCGCGCTGTGAAACGAAAGCGAGAGCTTCAGCCAGACGTTGGACTGAACCTGCAGCGCGAACCGGTCCGCGGCGCCGATGTGCGCCGGCAGCCGCAGGCTGCGGGCATGCCAGCGCAGGTCCTTCAGCACCACCACGCCGCGCGCCCCGCACCAGGTGACCGCGGCCGTCCCTACGGTGCCCGGCCGGCACTCGAACGACATGCCGAAGGAAAACCTGCCGCTCAAAGCGCGCCTGGCGCGAAATACGATGGTGGCCACCGGTTGATCGGCGGGTTTCTCGATCTGAAAGCGTCCCTCAGGCACAACACCCTCCGACGGAAAGGAGCGGAGCGCTCCTCTAAAGTCTGGCTGTCAGCTTTCCCAGGTGCGGCGCCGACGCCACTTCCCTTCCATCCACCAGGATACGCAAACCGCGGCCCTGGCCGAACCGGCGCCCGGTGCGGTCCCACACGATGGTTACCAGGTGGCCGTGGTATGGCGCCTGATCCAGACAGAACCAATCCCAGGCCGGCGGCGCCAGGGGATTCACCTCGATGGTATCGTCGGCGCGCGGGCGCAATCCGGCCAAGCCGGTAATCACCAGGTCGGCGAAGGCCGAATGATTGTAATGGTCGCCCCTGCCGTAATATGTCTCCTTGCGGATCTTCATGGCGCGCGCCTGCCACACTCCCGTGAACGGGTTCAGGTCCTCGTCCACCCACGGGATGGTTCGCCCGTCATCGAGCTTCAGGTGCTGGCCGGCGGTATAGGCTTGGAAGGTTTTCCAATAATCGTCGCGCGTCAGCCCGGTCTGCATCCCACCGAGCAGCACATTGGCGGCGGCGCTCAAGGTAAGCGACGTGGCGAACGGCCAGCTCGGGCCGTTCCACTGGCAGTCGTCGCCGGTGTCCGCAATCCGAAATCCGGGGGCGCGCTGCTCGGCGGTGGTCATCCCGTAAGGCGCGTAGAAGCCTTTCGGATCCGCCAACTGCTTCCAGGCCTCTTCGTAGCCTTTGCCGGGTTCCGGCAGGTCGAAATACCAAGGCGTAAAGCCGATCGCTTCCCGCACGCCGGCGAATCCGCCCGATTCGAGCACGGTTTCGAAGAACCGGTCCCGCGGGTTCCAGAGCCTCTCTTCCGTCAACCGGCGCAACCGGCCGGCTTCGGCTTCGTACTCGCGCGCCACGTCATTCCGGCTGGCGAGCCTCGCGATAGCGGCAATCGCGCGCGCGTTGCCGAACATATAGCTATTGATGGAGGGCCGAATGTTCTTGACCCTCCGGCCGCCGCTGATGGATTCTTCCATGCCGTCGGAGACGTCGCGCTGCCAGAACAGCCCGTCCGGCAAGCGGCGCTCTTCGACCCAGGCGCGATAGTCGGCGATGAGCGAATCGAGCAGCGCCACCAGGCGGCCGCGGTCGCCATCTACTTCCCAGCGGTCGTATACCGCCGCGGCCAGCCAGCCTGAGAACTGGTGAAAGTGAGGCTGCAGCGTGCCATCCGGCCCGCCGTGCAGCCAGAAGCGAATGTAGTCGTCCAAGTATTTCGGACTGCGCAGCCAGCGTCCTTCGGCGATGTGCAGCCCAAGGGCGCAACTGATGGCGTTGTGTTCGGTCGCGTGCTTCACCGGCCGCAGAAACTCGGTGATCAGGTACCCGTCCGGCGTAGTTTCAATGTGTTTGCGATAGGCCCACCAGCGGTAGTAATACGTCTGCTCCAGGCTCGCATCGGGACAAGTGAAAAACGGCGCGTTCTCTTTGAGCCAGTCCCAAGCCTGCGCGTCGGCGATTCCACCATCGATTTCTTCGGCGTCGTCGCGGTTGAGCGCGTCAATCCAGTGACGATAATCTTCCATTTGAAGAACCGCCGGCGCGGCCCCCACCCACGCGCACGACAAACCGGCCAGCAGCGCCAAACGAATCGGGAATCCCGACGGCAATCGTCGCACTTCTGCATTATGTCGCAAGTCACAACTTTCGCGGAGATGGGCCGGCGCTATATGCCCTACTCGCCTCCAGCAGTTCCGGCGCCCCCAGGACGAGGTTGCCAACCACTTGCCCGCTTTCGAGGAGCGTGTTTGCTCGCGCCGCCTCGAGCAGCGGAAACTCACCGATTGTACCGCTCTCGAACGGACCGCGCCGGCAATTCCCGAAAGCGGCTGCGCTACCATCGGAGAATGCGGAAACTCTTGCTGTTTGTCTCCATCGCCGCTTTCGCCCAAGGCCCCCGGCCGCCGCAAGGCATGCAATGCCCGGAACGCACCCTGGTGTTCTTTGAGATCGCCGCCAACCCATCCAAAAGCGCGGAATTCCGCCAGGAGCATTTCGCCTACGTGCTCGAGCTCCTGAAATCCGGAAAAGTGATCTCCGCCGGCCCCATGGCGGACGGCCGCTCGGCCGCTATGCTGTTCGCCACCAAGGATTGGGCTGAGGCGGAGGAAATGATCAAAAAGGAGCCCTTCAACCGCGAGGGGATCTTGAAAGTGACCAGCCACAGCGTTTGGACCGCCTGCGAGGCATCCCGGTAGGCCAAGCCCGGCCCGGATCTTGTGCAGTTGCCCCCAACCGTCCGCCGGTCCATCGAGTCCCGCGCCGAAGCGGTAGGTTTCGCGCCGCTGGCGAGGGCCGCCGCGTTGCTGTCGGACGCGTATCGCGAACAGCGGCCGCAAGACCTGGCCCAAATCCCGGCGGAACTTCGCACCGCGGCCTACCTGGCCATCCGCATGCCGGCAACTTATGCCGCGGCCCTTCACGTTCTGAGCGAAGTGCGGCGCCGCCTGGGCGATCGCGTTCCCGCCAGCGTGCTCGATGTCGGGGCCGGCACCGGCGCGGCTTCGCTCGCCGCGCGCGCGTCGTTCCCCGATGCGGCCGTCACCATGCTGGAACGCGATGGGGATTTCGCCCGCGCGGCGGCGGAATGGCTGCCGGATGCTGCGCTCCTCTCCGGAGACATCGCGCGCATGAAAGAGCTGCCGCCTCACGATCTGGTGATCGCCGCGTACTCGGCGGGCGAAATGGATCCCAGCGCGGTGTGGCGATTGTGGGACGCGGCGCGCGTGGCGCTGGTCTTGATCGAGCCCGGCACTCCGCGCGGATTCGCCGCCATCGCCCAATGGCGCGCCGGTTTGGTCGCGCGCGAAGCGGCCATGCTGGCGCCCTGTCCCGGCTCCGGTCCCTGTCCCATCCAGAACCCGGATTGGTGCCACTTCGCGGCCCGCGTGGAGCGTTCTTCCCTGCACCGCCGCCTGAAAGCCGCCGATCTCAACTACGAAGACGAAAAGTTCAGTTACTTGGCCGTGGCTCGCCATCCGGTGGAACTCCCGGCGGCCCGCATCGTGCGAAGGCCGGAACCGAGGCCGGGTTTGATCCGGATCGCGCAGTGCACCCCAACCGGCATCGAATGGCGCAACGTGACCCGCCGCGACCGCGCGGCTTTCCGCCAGGCGCGGCACGCTGGGTGGGGTGATGAGGGGCTGGGATGACGCGGCAGAGCCGGAACCAAACAGGAGCGTAGGCGATGGACTCCGGCAACCGCTCCCTCAGGGAGCGGTTGCCGGAGTCCATCGCCTACGCTCCTGTTTGGTTCCGGCTCTGCCCGGTCAAGGAGTGGTCGACGGGAACGGGTTTCCCCAGCTCGGTGAACCACCCGAGTACCCCACACCCTTATGTATTGACCGATTTGTGCCGATACGTTTAATGAAACAGTCGAAATTTGTTCTAACCGTGTCTTTTTTCAACAAGAAAGATTGATTCGATGGCTGGAAACATTAGAAAGATGATCGACACCACTATCGAGAAGCGATCGAGAGGTAACCAGACCCTGGCGTTGACCACCAAGGCCAAATTCATCCTCAAGGGCCTTGACCCCGACCGTTTCCAATCCACCTCGCCCGACGACCCTGCCGTTCTCGAGAAGGTTAAAACAATTGCCGCCGAGATGGGAGTAAGCCTCTAGGATGACGCGGAGGAAACATCAGATGCCAATCAAAACAGCCTTTTCCCATAAAGATCTTCCCGATGTCGTAACCGATCTGAAGACCCAATATGGCGGTCTCGAGCCCCGAACCGTGATTTTCTTCGCCTCGTCCAAATACGACCCCGTCGAGCTCAGCCGGCGGATGCAAGCCGCCTTTCCGCAAGCCTCGGTGGCGGGCTGTTCGACGGCGGGCGAAATCGCCAGCGGCAAAATGATCGATGGCTCGGTGTCCGCCATTTTCCTGGATCGAGAAATCGTGGGCCAGTCCGCTTCCGCCGTCGTCGACAATCTCCGCGAACATGTCCGCGTGTCCGATGCATTCGCAAAAATGGAGCGCGATCTGAATGCTCCCGTTTCGTCCTTGGATATCGAGAAGTACGTCGGCATCGTCCTGATGGACGGTTTGAGCGGCGCCGAGGAAGCCCTGATGGAAAAAATCGGGGACCGGACCGATCTCTTCTTCGTCGGCGGATCCGCCGGAGACGACCTCAAATTCCAGAGCACGCACGTGATGATCGATGGCAAAGCCTACACCGACGCGGCGTTGCTGTTGATTTTGGAGCTGAAAAGAGGTTTCGACATTATCAAGACCCAGAGCTTCCGGACCACCGGTAAGACTTTGCTCGCCACCCAGGTGGACGAATCTCTTCGCCTCGTATCCGAGTTCGACCACCGGCCGGCCCTCGAAGCTTACGCGCAAGCTCTGGGCGTCGCGCCAGAGGAAGCTGCGGCGCAATTCATGAGGCGCCCGCTGGGTCTGATGGTCGACGGGGATCCGTTCGTGCGCAGCCCCCAACGTGTCCATGATCGTGGCATCCTGTTCTACTGCCAGATCAAGCAGGGAATGGAGCTTGAGGTCCTCCAGGCCACCGACATCGTGGCCCATACCCGCCAAGCCATCGAGGCTCGCAAAGCTACCGATAAGCCTATCTCCGGCATCATCGACTTCCAGTGCATCCTGCGCAACCTGCAGCTTCGAGCCGAGAACCGGTGTGACGATTACGGCGCCATCTTCGCCGGCATTCCGACGGCCGGCTTCAGCACCTACGGCGAAGCCTACCTCGGCCACCTCAACCAAACTTCGACCATACTTGTGTTCCGTTAGGTCGGGCAAACGTGGCCCGCCGGGTGGGGCAAGGCCGTGCCGCCGGCCGTGCCTCATACCAGCCATTCCACTTCTATATCGCGCGCCCGCCTGAGTGCTCCCGCCCTCCTCCGCGATAGAATTGAGATTACTCTACAGGGCTGAGGTTTCGTGTCTCGACTGGTATCGCGCCTCACAATTTGTTTTTTGCTTCCGGCATTCGCCCGGGCCGCCGACGATGGCCTCGAATCGCGGATCAAGGCCGTGATGACGGCCTACGCCCTGGCCGAACGGAACGCCGCCGACCCCATCGATTCCGAGCAAGTGTTCTACCAGGGCGCCATTCCAGGCTTGCTTCGCGGCCTCGATCCGCACTCGGTCTTCTTCGATCCGGGCCAGTTCGAGCAGCTCAAGAAGATGGAATCGTCCACCCAGAAGGGGTTCGGCAGCGTGGTGTCTTTGCTGCCGGGGCGGGTCACCGTGCTGCAGGCGCTTCCCGGTACGCCTTCGGCTAAGGCCGGTCTGTCGCCGGGCGACGAAATCCTGGCGATCAACGGGTACATCGTGGCGCGCCTCGATCTCGACCAATTGACCCAATTGCTGGCGGCCTCGCGCCAGCGCCAGGCCCAGCTCGACGTGCGGCGCCCCGGCAACTCGCGGATTGTGCACATGGTGCTGGTTCCCGAAGAGATGCAATCGCCCAGCGTGGAGCGCGCGTATCTTCTCGCCCCCCGTGTGGGCTACATCAAAGTGTCGAGTTTCGACGAGGGCACCGGTCGCGACGTGAAGGCCGCCATCGACAAGCTGGGGGCCGATCAACTGTCGGCGCTGGTGCTCGATCTGCGTAACAACCCGGGCGGCGTGGTCACGGCGGCGCTCGAAACCGCATCGCTGTTTCTGTCGCCCGGACAGAAGATCTTCTCGGTGCGCGGACGGAGCGCGACGGAAAAGGCCGAATTCGTTCCGCCCAACGCCAAGCCGTACGGATTGAAACTGGCGATCCTCATCGACGCCAGAACCGCCAGCGCCGCGGAAATCGTCACCGGCGCGATGCAGGATCATGACCGCGCCATCGTGCTGGGGGAAACCAGCTACGGCAAGGGGCTCGTCCAATCCGTTTTCCCGCTTAGCCAGGGCGCGGGTCTGGCGCTCACCACGGCTCTCTACTATACCCCCAGCGGCCGCTCCATCCAAAAGCCGCTGGATTCCCATTTTCAGCTCGGCGGCGCCACCGCGCACCCCAACCAGCAAACCGGCTTCACCACCGATAAAGGCCGCCAGGTGACCGGCGGCGGCGGCATTCAGCCCGATATCGCGGTCGGTCCGGAGCCCATCAACCGCTTGCGCGCGGCCATGGAAGCCAGCGGATCGTTTACCACCTTCGCCACCCAGTATCTGCAGATCGACAAGGTGACCGAACAGTTCGAAGTAACGCCCCAGATTCTCGACGAATTTCAGGTCTTCCTAAGCCAGCGCGACATCCAGCCCGGCGTGGCCGAGTGGTTGAATGAGCGCGATTACGTCAGCAACCGGCTCAAGACCGAAATCTTCAACCAGGCATTCGGTGTCGAGAAAGGCGACCAGGTGGAAGCCCAGCGCGACCCGGTGATCCAAAAAGCCATGCAGGAATTGGCGAAGTAGGACAGTTCCGCCTGCTCATGACCAGCTCCTTTTGCTGCCGCGACGAATTTTCGTGGCGCGGGCCTCCGGGATCGGGATAGGGGGAAGGATCGCTCCTCCGCCCCTCCCACACCACCGTACGTAAGGATCCGTATACGGCGGTTCGAATGGTATTGGGATCAGGGAGGAACTTGTGCAGTGCTGTGCAAGCCCTATGCTTCCTGACAAATCTCAAACCCCTGTTCCGCGATGCCGGCCACCAGGATGTCGGAGTCATGCCCGTGCAGGCGGAAGATCTGGCGCACCAGGTCGCAGACCGATTCGTGGCCGCGTTCGAAGAAGACCAGGATCGACGGGCCGGCGCCGCTTAGGGCACAGCCCAGGAGGCCGGGGGCGCGGAGCTTGATGATTTCGTCCAGGCCGGGGACTAGGGGGACACGGTACGGCTGGTGGAGGCGGTCTTCCAGGGTGGCGGGGAAGGCCCAGGTGGCGCCGGCGGCCAGGGCGGCAATCAGCAGCGATGCGCGCTGCACGTTGAAGACGGCGTCGGCGCGGCTGTAGGTCGCGGGCAGAACGGCGCGAGCTTTGACGGTGGGAAGGTCAAAATCCGGCACCACCACGGCCACGCCGAAACGCTGCGCCAGCTCGATGCGCACGGCGCGGGCAACGCCGCCGGAATCGATGGCGCTGGCTACGATGCCGCCCAGGGTACAGGCGGCGACATTATCGGGATGGCCTTCGAGGCGCGCGGCCTCGTCCAAGATGCGGGCCCGTTTCCAGCCCAGATCGAGCAGGCAATCGGCCACTACCACTCCCGCCGTCAGAGCGGCGGCGCTCGAGCCCATTCCTTTACCTAGCGGAATGTGGTTCGAGATTTCGAGCTCGATGGGCGGCATGCGCTGGCCCAGGCTTTCGGCCACGGCTACCGCGGTCTGCCAGATCAGGTTGTCCGGGCCGGTGGGAATCGAGGCGGCATCGCGGCCGCTGGCGCGAATTTCCAGCGCGGTGCTATGGCGAAAGCGGCAGGTGAGATAGACGCCCAAGGCCATCCCCAGGGCGTCGAAGCCGGGACCGAGATTGGCGCTCGAGGCCGGCACCCGGACGGTATACCAAGTCATAGTCGCAAGCGAACCGGCAGGCGCCGCGCGCCCGGCGGTTACCGGATCTCGAGGATTTCCTTTTCCTTGACCTTGGCTGCCTGATCGATCTTCTGCATGAAGGCGTCGGTGGTCTTCTGGATCTCGTCGAGGGCCTTCTTTTCCTCGTCCTCGGTGATCTTCTTGTCCTTCATGAGCTTCTTGACGGCTTCGTTGCCGTCGCGGCGGATGTTGCGCGTGGAAACGCGGTGGTGTTCGGCGCCCGCGTGGAGCTTCTTGACCAGTTCCTTGCGCCGCTCCTCGGTCAAGGGCGGGATGGGCAGGCGAATGAGCTTGCCGTCGTTGGAGGGATTCAGGCCCAGGTCGGACGCGCGAATGGCCTTTTCAATGGCGCCGATCCGGGAGGTATCCCACGGCTGAAGGGTGATGAGCGACGGTTCGGGAACGTGCAGGTTGGCGAGTTGATTGAGCGGCGTGGGCGTGCCGTAGTAATCCACCCGAATGTGGTCCAGAATGCCCAGCGAGGCGCGGCCGGTACGGATCGAAGCCATTTCGTGCTGCAAGTCGGAAAGGGCTTTTTCCATGCGGGTCTTGAGGTTCGCCTCGACCTCTTTCACCGAATTAAAGGTTGTGCTGGGTGCTGCCGGCTGTTCAGTTTTCATAGGGCGGTTGCTCCGAAACCCCGGTCGATGAAATCACCGGTTTTATTGAATCCTGGTTTTATTGAATCACGGCGCCGACGGGCTCACCCATCGACATTCGCATTATACACCGGATATTCAAAATAACTCATTTAAAATGTGCAAGTTGCTGATTCTGGATCAGGCCAAAAAGGCGAGAATGCCCAAAAGTGCCGGACTGCGGTGCGGGTACGGCACATCGGGAACGCGGGATTTTCGGGTGATTCCGGTCAAGGGGATGGGTCCCATAGCATGCCTTTCACCCCTTCTTCCGCAACGGATCCCTCGGCTTATACCCCAGATCCTTCGCCAGCACCTCCACCAACCGGCTCAGCACCTTCGTCCGCGCCCAGTTTTTGTCGTTGCCTTCGATCAGCGTCCAGGGCGCCGCCGTGGTGCTGGTCTTCACCAGCATTTCCTCGACCGCCTCTTCGTAAGCACGCCACTTGTCGCGGTTGCGCCAGTCTTCGTCGGTCAGCTTCCATGCTTTGTAGCCGCTCGATTTGCGTTCTTCGAAGCGGCGCAATTGCTCTTCGCGCGAGATGTGGATCCAGAATTTGGCCACCGTGGCGCCGAAATCGCGCAATTGCCGCTCGAAGCCGTTGATCTCTTTGTAGGCGCGCTTCCATTCTTCTTCCCTTGCGAACCCTTCCACCCGCTCCACCAGCACGCGCCCGTACCAGGAGCGGTCGAAAATGGCGATCTGGCCGCGCTCCGGCAGCCTGCGCCAGAACCGGTACAAATAATGCCGCGTCTTGTCTTCGCCCTGCGGCGCGCTGATGGGGTAGACCACGTACCCGCGCGGGTCCAGCTTTTCGGTGGCGCGCTTGATGGCGCCGCCCTTGCCCGCCGCGTCCCAGCCTTCGAAGACCAGCACCACCGGCCGTTTCTTCATATATACCTGGTAGCCCAGCTCGCGAAGCTGAATCTGCCGCCGGGTAATCTCCCGGACGTACTCGGGGCGTCCCAGTTTGCGCGTCAAATCCACGGTTTCGAGCATTAGCGCCCTCCCTCGCCCGCCGCTTCCATGGCTGTCTCCATCGCCGCGCGCAGATCGGCGTCGCTCTTCTGCGCTTTGGCCGATCCGCTCGCGTCCGGCGCGTCCGGCCCCAGCCGCTTCTCCAGCGCGGCGATCACCGTGTCGAAGATCTTTTTTCGCGCGTACCATTTCGAAGTCGCTTCCACAATCGTCCAGGGAGCGTATTCGGTATCGGTTCGCTCCAGCATCTCCTCGGCGGCCTCCAGGTATTGGTCCCATTTTTTGTTGCGCGCCCAGTCGGCTTCGGTCACCCGCCAGGCTTCCAGCGGATCGGCTTCGAGCGCCTTGAACCGCTTCTTCTGTTCTTTTCTGTCGATATGCAGAAAGAACTTCAGAATCACCGTACCGTCGTCCGCCAGCAGGCGCTCGAATTCCACGATGTCGCGATACGCCTGGCGCCACGCTTCCTCCGGAACCGCCCCTTCCACCCGCTCGCTCAGCACCCGCTCGTACCAGCTATGGTCGAAAAGCAGCATCTCACCCCGGTTGGGCGTCTTCAGCCAGAAGCGCCACAGCCAGGGATACTGTTGCTCGTGGGTTCGCGGCGCGGTGATCGGATAGAGCCGGAAACCGCGCGGGTCGAGGCGCTCGGTCAACGCCGCAATCGCCGTTCCCTTTCCGGCCGCGTCCCAGCCCTCGAATACCACCATGGTGGGAGCGCCCGCGTCCCAGCAGGCTTTTTCCAGATCGTAGAGCCGCAACTGCAGCCCTGGCAAAACGCGCTTGTATTCTTCCCGCGAAAGCTTGCGGGTAAGGTTGATATTTTCTAGCACCGTGCGTTTTCCTTCCTACCTGCGTTTTATCATGATAGTGGCTGGTGAGACTATGAGACGGCGTTTCGCGCGCGGTGTGCTGACCCTGGCGCTGGCGGTGGTCTGCCTGGCGCAGATTCCGCTGCCTCCCGAAAAAGAGGAGCCCGGCAAAAACAAAGACATCGTCTTGCCCAGCGGAAAATCCCAGCGCGATGAGATCCTGAAAGCCGAGCACCGACAGAACCTCAAGGATGCGGCGCAACTGATCGATCTCTCCCAGCAGCTCAAGCAGGATCTCGAAAAGAACGACCGCTACGTGTTCTCGCTCGACGATCTGAAGAAAATCGACGACATTGAAAAGCTGGCCAAAAAAATTCGCTCTCGCATTCGCCACGATTAGTCTGGCGGCGCACGCTCAGCCCGGAGACGCCACCGCCGCGCCCGTGCCTGCCCTGGCGCTGGTTGGCGCGGCCGACGCCGCTAAGTGGCAAGAGTGGGCAAAACCGTCCGGCTGGAAAATCCTGGCCGCGCCTCCCGATGCGGCCCCCACGGGGGCGGCGACTGCGGACGCCCGTCTGCTGGCGCTGGCGCAAGCGGTGCGCGATGCCGAAGCCAAACGCGAGGTCGATCCGGCTCACGTCTATCTGGCCGGCCGCGGGGACGATGCCGCCACGGTTTTCTACGGCATTTCGCGCCTGCCCGACCTGTGGGCGGCAGGTGTCGCCATCGGAGGCTCGCCCCAGCCCGCCATCGATACCGGGCGCCTCTTCACCGCCAATTTCAACCTGGCGCCCGTGCTCTGGATCGGCGGCAACAACGGCGACCAGGCTTTCGCTGAGAAATTGCAGGGCGCCGGCATGAACATCGAGTGGCGTCCTCCAGCCGGTCTCGCCACCGCGGCCGTTTTCGAATGGCTCGCCCATCGTGAGCGCTCCCAATTCCCCACCGACATCGATTGCGAAACCAACTCGCCCCAATTCGCCCACTGCTACTGGCTGACCCCGATGAGGTTCGACGCCGCCGAGCGCAACGACGTGCTGCCCTCCAGCCGCCTTGCCGCCGGTTCCGGCGCTTACCTCGATCTCGGCAGTTTCGGCTACAAAACCGACGATCCCGGCCCCGGCCTGCTGGTCACCTTCCTGCCCCGGAAATACAATGGCCCGCTCAAGGCCGGCGATCGCCTGATGGAGCTCGATGGCAAGCCCATCCAAAACCCCAGCCAGTACTTGGCTACCCTGGCCCGCATGAGTGAAACTCGCCACACGGCGGTAATGGTGGAACGCGGCAAGGAGCGCATTCGCGTCGAAACCAGCGTCATCGTGCCGCGCCGCGAAACCGTCGTCACAGCCCGCGTCCAAGGCCGCTACGATAGCGATCGAAAGCAGGTCCTGATCGTCAGCCGCATGGTGACCAAAATGAATGTCACCCTGCCGCCGCAATGGCTGCCGGCTACGCTGTTCTGGAACGGCCTGACGCTCGAAAACGTGGCTCAACCGGGCTGCGTACAATTGACCGTCGACCGCGAGTTGCTGCATGCCTCGCCCTGTCCGTAAGTCCCCGCCGCGCGATCTGGAGCGGCGCCTGCTTCGCGTCCCGAAAAACGCCCAGCGCGATGCGGCGTTCCGAAAGGCCATTCGCCAGATCCCGCGCGGCAAAGTGGCTACCTACGGGCAGGTTGCCGCCGCGGCGGGCTATCCGCTGTATCATCGCCATGTGGCGCGGCTCCTGCGCAATGAGCCGCCCGGCCGGTTGCCCTGGCACCGCGTGATCGGCGCCGGCGGCGAAATCAAGCTCAAGTATGAAGCCGGTATGGAACAGCGCATGCGCCTCGAGCTCGAAGGCGTCCGCTTCCGCGGTAAGCGCATCGATATCGAAACGCACCAGCACCATTTCCGCACCTGGGAATTCGAGTAGCTGTCAGCGAGCAGCGATTAGCTGTCAGTAGGTTCGCGGCAGGGGGTCCGCCCTACTGGCTATGCCCGCCGACCGCTTACCTGGAACTGACGACTGACAACTGATCACTGAGAACTGTAAACTGACAACTGATCGCTGAGAACTGTAAACTGACAACTTGAAGATCGCACTCATCGGCTACGGCCACGTCGCGCGCGCTCTCGTGCGCTTGATTCGCGCGCAGCGCCGCGAGTTTCCCTTCCTCGTTACGGGCATTCACACCCTGCGCCATGGCACCGCCGTGAATCGGCGCGGGCTGAAGGCTACGCCGAAGTTCGGGCCGCGAGCCGAATCGGTCGAAGCGTTCTTAGAGGCCGCTCGCGCCGATGTCGCGGTGGAGCTGACCACCCTGAGCCCTTCCGATGGGCAGCCCGCCATCGCCCACATCCGCGCTGCTTTCGCCCGCGGCATGCACGTAGTCACCGCCAATAAAGGGCCTATCGCGCATGCCTATCGCGAGCTGGCCGATGAGGCCGCGGGTCTCAGCCTGGCTTTTCGCTTCGAATCCGCGGTCATGGATGGCGCTCCGGTGTTCAACCTCTGGCGCCACACCATGCCCGGCGTGAAAGTGCTGGGCTTTGCCGGCGCGCTCAATTCCACCTCGAAAGTGGCGATCGAAACCATGGAGCGCGGCGGCCCGCTCGAAGAAGGCCTGGCTGCCGCGCGCGCCATGGGCATTACCGAAGCCGATGGCGCGTTCGATATCGACGGCTGGGATTCCGCCGCCAAAACCGCCGCGCTGGCCAATGTCCTGATGGACGCGCGGACCACCCCCCAGCAGATTTCCACCCGCGGCATCGGCCGCCTCACCCCCGAACGCCTGGCCGAAATCAACCGTCAGGGCAAGACCGTTCGCCTGATCAGCCGCGCCCGCCGCACTCCCCATGGCATATCTCTGCGAGTGCGCGCCGAAGTGCTCGACCGCGCCGATATCCTGGCCTGCGTTCCCGGCACCTCGAACATCCTTCTCTTTCATACCGACCTGATGGGTACGTTCGGCACCGTGTCCATCGATCCCGGCGTCGAACAGACCGCTTACGGCGTCTTTAGCGACCTGGTGAGCATCGGCGCGAGTGGGGCAGGTTGACAACTGTCGGTTGACAACTGTTGGTCACCCGCGGCGCATCACGCGGGGATGGAGATTTCCACTCCCAGGGCGCGGCAATCGTTCGCCACCATCTGGCGTACCAGCCCTTCGAACCCGGTCTGAAACTTCCAGCCGAAAACGCGCTGCGCCTTGGATGGGTCGCCTTGAAGGATGTTTACTTCCGCCGGGCGGTACAACTCCGGATCGGGAACCACGTATTTCCGGTAATCCAAACCGGCCAGGCGGAATGCCAGGGCGGCGAACTCGCGCACGGAATGAGTTTCGCCCGTGGCGATGACATAGTCGTCGGGTTCGGGCTGCTGCAGCATGCGCCACATCGCCCAGACATACTCCTTGGCGTAACCCCAATCGCGCTGGGCATCCAGGTTGCCCAGGCGCAGCTCGGTGGCTTTGCCGGCCGCGATCCGCGCCACGCCGGAGGTTATTTTGCGGGTCACGAATTCATAGCCGCGCCGCGGCGATTCGTGGTTGAACATGATGCCGCTCGAAGCGTGCATGCCATACGCTTCGCGATAGTTCCGGGTGAGCTCGAAACCCGCCACTTTGCTGATTCCGTAACTGGAGCGAGGGTGAAACGGGGTGCGCTCGTTTTGCGGAACATGCTCCGCTTTGCCGAACATTTCGCTCGATCCGGAAAAGTAGAAGTGGCAGCGGGGGGAAAGATTTTTGAGCGTGGACAGCAGGTAGTGAGTGCCGTTGATATTGGTCTGCAGCGTGGAGAATTCGTCGTCGAACGAGTAACTGACGAAACTCTGGGCGGCCAGGTGATAGCATTCGTCGGGCCGGACCTTGTCGACCACCTGATGCAGGCTGGCGTAGCTCTCGAGCGAAGCCGCGTGAAGCTGAATGCGGTCGCGAATCGCAGCCAGCCGGCGAAGGCGGTTCTCCGGATCCTCCAGCGCCACGCGCCGGACGATGCCGTGCACTTCGTAACCTTTATCCAGAAGGAGTTCCGAAAGGTAGGAGCCGTCCTGCCCGGTCACGCCGGTAATCAGAGCGCGTTTCAGTGCCATGCGCTACCGATGGTAGCACTGTGGGACAGGCCTCCCGGCCCTGTCATTTACCGGGGAGGGTTCAAGCCTGGGGCGCCACCGGCACGGCAGGCAGGGAGGACACACAGGCGCTAACTTAAGCTGTCTGGATCGAGCTGGCCAGCTTCTCTGAACGCAACCTGCGAACCGCCAGCGGCACAAGCCGGGGAGTCGGCGGTGTACACTCACGTGGATTGCGGACCCTGAGCGCGTTTATCGGTGCTGGTCCGGCGCAGCCTGCCTATCTGTTTGATTCTGCTTGGGCTCTACCTCTGAGGCAACAGCCCCGGCTCCCGGCGGATGGTCGAAGGTGGAAGGCGCCAACTTCTACGGGTCGCGCGTTACCCGATCGAGTGGTAAGCGTCGGAATTGGGGACTTGGGCGAGTGGTCGGCAACCTTGGCATGGTTGACAAACGGGATGCGGCCCACCACAATCAGCAAGGGAGACGGATATGAATTTCGGGAATTTACAGTGGCTTTTCCCGATTGTGGTTACTCTGCACAACGCGGAAGAAGCCATATGGTTTCCGGATTGGACGAAACGAGCTGGTCGTTGGCATGCCCCCGTTGCACCGGGTGTCTTCCGTTTTGCCGTTGCGGTCTTCACAGTCCTGGCTTTCGGTGTCACCTGGCTGAGCGCCATATCGGGCAAACAGACGGTCTGGACCTACTTGACTTTTGGGTATATGGTCGGCGTGTTGGCCAATGTGCTGATTCCGCACGTCGCAGTCTCAGTGGTAACGCGCAGATACATGCCGGGTGTTGCGACGGGCGTGGCGCTGAACCTACCGACGCTATCACTGCTGGTCGTCTTAGCCCTCAGGGAGGGGTACGTTTCTGGCTGGGAGGCCGTAGCGTACTCCGTAAGCGTGACCGGCATCGGGCTGCTGTCCATCCCGGCGCTGTTCAAATTGGGAAAGATCCTAAACCTGTGACCATGGTCCGCTGGGTGGCGTCCCTTTGCAGGCGGCGCCATTACGCTAAGCGGATCGCTTGCTGAAGGCCGAAGGCCGTCTCGTACAAGTGCCGTCGGCCTGAAACTCCCTGGATTTGGTTGAATTGGGGGGCGAACGGGGCGAAGGACGGGGCTGGAGTGAACCCCAAAACTGAGACGCAAAGTTAAGGACCAAATACATTGAATGGAGTGAGGAATGGATTTGGCCCGAACCGTGTACAGTCGCGATCTGAAGATCGCCGCCATGCGCGCCCT
>Ga0187864_10002371_pt1 | contig 16456 bp, 13 predicted proteins | sample June2016WEW_11_4_FD_132985 | JGI IMG/M metagenome (GOLD analysis project Ga0187864, IMG submission 132985) | Peatland microbial communities from SPRUCE experiment site at the Marcell Experimental Forest, Minnesota, USA - June2016WEW_11_40 | ecosystem: Environmental > Terrestrial > Soil >...
GACGACATTTGCCACCGGAAACGTGCCGCCCACCTACGAGACTATGGTGGGGGCTGCTGCCGCCTGAAAAAAACCGAGCCCCTCTTCGCCCCGATCGGGCCGCCCCAAATGTCCAAACTCCAGCGGCAGGCAGGATGCCTGCCCCACGCCGGCTCGCCAAGCTGGCGCAAATCGGGATAATCGAACCCAATAAAGTCCGCTCGGCAACCTGCCACCGCGCGACGGGCAAGAGGCTGTGGCAAGCCGCAGCCGGAATGGGTCTGGTTTTGCTGACCGGCTGCCGGGGCGCGCCGTCCATTAACCTGCTGGGTTCATTCTTTCCGGCGTGGATGCTCTGCATGGCCTTGGGCGTGGCGGGAGCATTCGCTGTTCGAGGAGTTTGCGTCAGGACGGGCATTGAGCCGCATTTGCAGCCGCGCCTGCTTGTCTATTCTTGTCTCTGGGGGCTGCTCACACTGCTCTCGTGGCTGCTCTTCTTTAGGAGTTGAAATTATGCCCGAAGAAAATCCTGTTCCAACCAAACCCGATTTGAGAATCCTTGGCCGAAGAATCGGCCTGGGAATCATCCTCGCCTTCGTGGCCGTCGCCATCGTCGCGGTCTGGTCGCATGACAACCGGCCGCAGACGGACGATGCCACGCTCCGGGCGAATTTTATCGGCGTGGCTCCGCACGCCAGCGGCCACATTGTCGAGTTGCCAGTAAAGGACAATCAATACGTGAAGGAAGGGGATCTGTTGTTTGCCATTGATCCGCGGCCTTATGAAGTTGCCGTGGCTCGCGCGAAAGCCGGCCTGAGCCTGACCCACAAGGAAGTCGCGGTTTTGGAGAAAGTCTTGAAGGTAGCTGAGGCCTCGATCGTGCGGGCGGAAGCACAGCGCCTGGCGGCCGAAGCCTCGGTCGAGCGCGCCGAGGCGGGGCTTAAGGAGGCTGACGATCACGTTAAACGGCTTGAACCGCTGCTGGCAAAAGAATTTGCCACCGCCGATCAACTCGAGGCGGCGCGGACCCGCCGCCTCGTGGCTGACACCAGTGTCCGCGAGGCGCAGAAACTTCTCGCCGCCGCCGCCGCCGCCGTGGACCAGGCGAAAGTTGAACGTCTCCGCGCCGATGATGCCATCGGCCAGGAAGGCGGCGTGAATGCGCGCATCGCCGCCGCCGAGGCGCAGCTCCACGAAGCCGAGTTGAACCTTGAATACTGCCGCGTCACCGCGCCGTTCAGCGGCAAGGTGGTGAATTTGAATATTTCCCTCGGCGCATTTGCGCGGGCGGGTGTGGATGTCTTCACCTTGGTGGACACGCGCGCCTGGTATGCCGTCGCCAATTTCAGGGAAACGCAACTCAAACATATCGAAGAGGGCGCGCCGGCAGAGATCTATCTGCAATTCAAAGGCGGAAAACGGTTCGCGGGGAAGGTCGTCGGCTTGGCTTGGGCTGTTGTTCCCGAAGACGGAACGAGCGCGGGCGGATTGCCAAGCGTGCCGCGCAACCTGGACTGGGTGCGTTTAGCGCAACGTTTTCCGGTGCGGGTCCAGGTGGAAGACCCGGACGACAGCTTCCGCGTTGGCGCGTCAGCCGTGGTGACCATCACCGGCGCTGCTCCGCGACAAGACCGGGCACCGAATCGGTAGAACTTGAACGTCTGTGACCGCGACGCTCGCCATTCCAAGATTGATGACTTCCCAGTTCGTGGAGTTCCTGCGCCGCGAATTCGCCCCGACACCGGGCCGCTGGCGGGCCACGCTTCGCATCACCCTGGCCTGCATCGCCTGCACCGTTCCGGCAATGACCTTTCATTTGCACCAGCCGGTCATGCTGATGATCGGAATGTTCATGATTGCCAGAGAGGACATTTCGACCACGGTGCTGGGAACGATCCTGGCAATCCTGGGCGGAGCCGCCGCCTGCGGATTGCTGCTCCTCTACTTTATGAGCGCGCTCGACCTGACGTGGCTGCGCGTGCTGTGTGTTCCAACGTTCATCGCCTTGGGCTTGCTGATGATCCGGGTCGTGAATCCCAGCATTTTCGGATTGGGCGTCGCCGTCGTGCTCGGCTTCGGCATGACCATTCCCGACACCGTTTCCTCCGCCGAAACGCTGAATCGATTTCCGTTCTACTATTGGTGGTCATGGACGCTGGGACTGCTGGTCAATCTGGCGGTGCAATTCCTGCTGAATCCGGAAACCTCGCAGTCGGTGCTGCTGCGCGGATTGACCGCCCGCCTCGAGGCGGTTGAAAAGTTGCTCCGGCGGCTGGCCGCCGGCGAACCGGCCAATCTGCGGCATTCGTCACTCGCACCGTTCGCGCTCGCAGGCGTTACGGAACAACTGCGTCTGCTCAAGCTGGCCCGCGGAATCGAGCCGTGGCTCAAAAAATACGCGGCTGAACTTCGCGCGCAGTTCATCGTCGTGGACCGCCTGGTGACGGCGGCGGCCGTGCTCGAAGCGCAGGGAGTTCCGTCCGCGAATGAAGCGGTTCAACAACGGCTGCGAAACCTGGCCGACGCCTGCGCCCGCTGGCGCGCCGCGATTAAGCATCACCAGCCGCCGGACATTTCCGGCACGCCGGCGGTCAGCGCCGGAGTCATTACAGATCAGGACGCTTTGCCTTGCCTCGCGGAAATGGAACGCGCCGCCGAGCTGATGCCTTTTACCTTTCCGGGCCGGGAATTGCCGGCGGAGTTGAAGTCGGCGCCCAATCAGGACAAGGACGGCTTCCTCGCTCCCGACGCCTTCACCAATCCGGAATACGCTCGCTTTGCCGTCAAAGGAGCGCTCGCCGGGTTTATCTGCTATCTCATTTTCACGCTGGCGGCTTATCCGGGAATATACACTGCTGTCATTACTTGCATCGTTTGCTCGCTCTCGACGGTCGGGGCGAGCTTGCAGAAAGGCCTGCTGCGTTTCGCCGGCGCAGCCGTTGGCGGCGTTCTTGGGTTTATCTCACTGATGTATATCTTCCCGCGCGTCGACTCGCTGGGCGGCTTCTGGTTTCCGTTTGGCGCTGCCACGGCGCTGGCGGCTTACGTCAACTTCGGCAGTCCGCGGATTTCCTACTGCGGCTTCCAGATTGGCCTGGCCTTTTACAAATGCGTCCTGCAGACCTACGGGACCTACACCGAGTTGCGCGTGGTGCGGGACCGTCTCATTGGGATCGCGCTGGGACTCGTGGTGTTTGGTCTGATCAACAGCCGGCTCTGGCCGGTCACCGCGCTGGAAACCACCCGGGCAAAACTGGCGTCCGTTTTGCGCTCGCTCGCGAAACTCGCCCGTTTGCCCGACACAGATGAAGACCACGCGCCGCAGTTGACCGAGGCCTATGGCTTGCGCTTGCAGGTGTATCAGGAATATGGGGCCGTCCGGGAGCTGCTTGAAAGCGCCAAGTTCGAGTTTGGCGCGCCCCGTCGTGAGCGCCTCGAGGCGGTCAGCCACACGATGCAGATGTTCTTTCTGCATCTGCTCGCCATCATCCAGCATCGGCCTGACTTGCGGCCATCGGCCGTGCCGGGGCCGTTGCGCCCGGCGGATGCCCGGTTCCGGGCTGCGCTGGCCGATTTGCTCCTGAACCTCTCCGACCGCGTGCAAGGCAAACCCGGGCACCCCATGCCGGAACTACCAGCCGCGCTGCGGGAACTCGAACAAAGCGTCGCCGCGCACATCGCCTCCGTGACGGACACCAACACCGTCGCCCAAATCCGTGCCCGCCTCGCGCTCTACCGGCAAGCTGTCCCGTTTGCGATGAAGCTGGTCCGTTTGCAAGCGGCATGACCCAATGCGTACAGTAATTCGTACGTTCAATATTTAGAGCGATCAAATGACTGGGGTTCATCTTTCGTAACACGCTGCTCATAAATGAGTTGGGAGCATTTCATTAAGTTGGCACACTTTATGTTAAAGGGATGATGAAACTTGCGATTGATTCAAGAACCTGAACGCGGACGATGCAAATACTTCAATGACGACCACACTGATTGGCGGGACATCGCTGGGGATTTGGGTCTATCTCCCGCTCAAAAGCGCGGGGCAGTGCGGGCTTTCCCTCAAGCTCTCGAATGGCTGCGGTTCGGCCGGGGGCACCAAGTTCTTCCAGGCGCAAACACTTTGTTGGCGAACATTGAGAGGTTTTCGGCGCATTACGGGCGGAATGGACACATTGAACATGCCATGACAGCCGCCCCCCAGCATGAATTGGAAACTGACGTGCAGGTCAGGACGGACGGATTCGTGCGCGTGGCTCTTCGCGGTCGCTTGGACGCGCAAACCGTCGTGGCTTGCTGGGGTGATCTGGAGCGCGGCTTGCGTGATGCGAAAACCAAAACCCTCCAAGTGGATGCCAGCGGTCTCCGATTTTGCGACGGCGCGGGCCGGGCTTTGCTCCGCTACGTGAACATGGGAAGGCTGACCCCGGAGGCGACCGTTTCTTTGCTTGGATTGGAAGCTGATTTGGAGAAAATCGTTCTCGGATTCACCTCGGAAGACTATGAAGCGTTCCGCCCGAAACCGCCGATCAAGAGCGGTTCTTTCCCGGAAAGAATTGGCGACGCGGTCAGGCATGCGACGCAGACTTTCCGCGAAGCCATGGTCTATGTGGGCGCTATCGTGGCCGGCCTGCCGGCCGGTTTGTTCCATCCCAAACGAAGCCGCTGGGCGGAGACGCTTCGGGTTTTTGAGCTGGCCGGCCCCAACGCCGTGCCCATCGTTTCGCTCATGAGTTTGCTCCTGGGATTCATCATCGCGTTTGAATCCGCCCAGCGGCTGGCCGAGTTTGGAGCGAAGCTTTACGTCGCCAACACTATCATGGTGGTGATGGTGACCGACATGGGGCCGGTGATGACGGCCATCCTGCTGGCCGGTCGGTCCGGTTCGGCCTTCGCCGCGGAGATCGGCACCATGAAAGTCAATGAGGAACTCAACGCGCTCCAGACCTTCGGACTGGACCCTATTCCCTTTCTCGTCATTCCGCGCATCCTGGCGGGCGTGGTTCTGACGCCGCTGCTGACCTTTTACTCGATTCTCATGGGGGTGGTCGGCGGGGTCATCGTCATGCTGGGGCAGGGTTTTGCCCTGCCGCTTATCCTCCACCAATTGGCCATCAGCGTTCATTTGCATGATCTTGGGACGGGGGCTTCCAAAGCGGCGGTGTTTGGCGCCATTGTGTCGGCGGTGGGGTGCTGGCACGGGCTGCGCACGCAACAGGGACCCAGCGCCGTTGGCCTTTCGACCACCCGGGCCGTGGTGACCAGCCTCCTGCTCATCATCCTCGCCGACGCCTGCTTCTCCGCCATTTCCTATTCACTAAAATGATGAATGCGCCGCCCGACATCGCGATTTTCGTGAAAGACTTGAGCATCGGCTATGGCGAGAAGGTCATTCTCCAGAACGTCAACTTTCAGGTCAGGCGCGGCGAAATACTCGTGATCCTGGGCGAATCGGGTTCAGGCAAGAGCACCTTGTTGAAGGCCATGATCGGCCTTGATACGCCCCAGGCTGGCGAGGTGTGGATCGAGGGAAGGAATCTGGTGACCGCGGAGGGAGACGAGAGGTTGGGCCTGTTGCGGAAATTTGGGGTGACGTATCAGAGCGGCGCTCTCTTTGGCTCCATGACGGTGCTGGAGAACGTGCGCCTGCCGCTCGATGAGTTCACCGAACTGTCCGAGCCGCTGAAGGAGTTGGCGGCCCTGGCCAAGCTGAAGCTGGTGGGACTGGGCGCCGCCGCGGACAAAACGCCCTCCGAACTGAGCGGCGGCATGCAGAAGCGGGCCGCCATCGCCCGCGCGATGGCGCTGGATCCCGGGATTCTATTCCTCGATGAACCCTCCGCTGGACTGGACCCGGTTACGTCGGCGGGAATCGATCTCCTGATCGAGGGATTGGCCCGCCACTTTGGCATCACTTTCGTCATTGTGACGCATGAGTTGGCGAGCATTTACTCAATCGCGGACCGCGTCGTTATGCTTGGTTCCCAGGCTAAAGGGATTATCGCGGAAGGAAAGCCGGACGAACTCCGGGATCGCGCCGGCGATCCCTGGGTGCGTCGTTTCTTTAACCGCGAACCGGAGCCGGGCCATTCCGTACAACTCGGGTAGCTATTTATGAGCGCGAAAATCAATAATTTTAAAATCGGCCTTTTTACCCTCATTGGCGTGGCCCTTTTCGTCACGGGCCTCCTGGTGTTCGGCGCGTGGAGCAACTTCAGGAAGACCAGCTTGTTCGAGACTTATGTGGACGGTGATGTGAGCGGCCTGTCGGTTGGGTCGGCCGTTGAACTTCGGGGCGTGCGCGTGGGCAAAGTCACCAGCATCGGCTTTTCCTGGAACGAATACGAGCACACCGCGCCGGGCTACGTAGTGGTGGTCTTCGAGGTGAATGACAATGTTGCCACCCTGCCGCTGGGCCGCGCGCGGAACGAGCAGCTCCAGGCGGCAGTCGACCGGGGTTTGCGCGCCCGTCCCAAAATGCAAGGCGTCACCGGGACTTCTATCGTGTCGTTGGAGTTCCTGGATCCGGCCCAAAACCCGGCGCTGAAGGTTCCCTGGACACCCCGGCATACTTATATCCCGCCGGCGCCGGGCCAGTTCCGCGAGTTGCTCGCTTCGATGGAAAAATTCCTGCGGAACGTCGAGTGCCTCGATTTCGGCGCCATCAATCAACTGCTGCAACGGGATCTGAAATCGGCAGGACAGGTGCTCGAGCGGGTGGGTCAAGTGGATTTTGGCGGCCTAAGCACGAACGCCAATTCCCTGGTGGCAGAATTGCGGAGCAGCAACACGGAGCTGAAATCCTTCATCGGGGACACGCGCGAGACTCTGCGGAGAATGAAGCTGGAGAAGCTGACCCAGGACGTGGACGGACTGGTCGGCCAGTTGCGCGAGACCGTCGGCAAAGTAGAGCCCGGCCTGGCGAATCTTGATTTTGATGCGTTGAACCAAACGCTCGCGAACGCCCGGCGCACCATGGGTGACATGGACGACGTATTGCTGGAACTCAAGCAGTACCCCTCGGGCTTTATCTTCGGAAAGCCGCCTCCTGCGTTCAAAACCGCTCAAACACCAGCACAAAGATGAACCCTTATCTATGCCCGAATGTATGAAGACTTCACACATCGTTTCGCGCCGGACCGCAATCAGTTTCGTTGCCGCTCTCCTTGCCGCTGTTTGCGCCTTGAGTGGTTGCGTTTCCAGGCCTTCTTTGCACAAACAGACGTTCACTTTTACTGCGCCGGCCACGGACCCGACGAACGTCGTTGCCGGTGACCGGGTGCTGGCCATTAGGCGCTTGCAAATTGCCCCGCCTTTCGATGGACGGTCGCTGGTCTATCGCACAGGAGAGTTCTCCTACGCGCGCGATCCTTATGCGGAGTTCCTGGATTCGCCCGCCGAGGAGATGACGGCGCCCGTGCGCACCTGGCTGCGTGGAGATGGCGGCTTCAGCGCGGTAGTGGAACGCGGCAGCGCGCTCACCCCGGGCACCCTGGTCGAGATCAACGTGACCCGGCTTTTTGGAGACTTCCGCCGGCCGGAACACTCGGCCGCCGTTATCGGCATGCAATTCGTATTCTTTGACGCACCCAACGGTGTCCCGGGAAAACCGCTCTTTCAAAAAGAGTATTCCCGCGACATGCCGTTAAGCGCGCCAACCGCTGCGGCGTTGATGGCAGGCTGGAACCAGGCCCTGGCCGATATTCTTGCTGAAGCTGCCTCGGACCTTCGACATTCGGAAGCAAACGACGGGTCTAACTCGTGGCCCTTAGTTGAATACTCCCATGAATCCCCAGGCTCCCCTGCAAATCCGAAATGAAAGGACCATCGATTCAAAGCTCTTTCCTTTGTGGAAAAGGACCAGGAACTGGTGGGTCGCGCCATTCGCGGCCAGCGCCGCCAGGTGCTCCTCGCCACTGAGTTCGGGAATGTGCGCGGGCCCCAGGGCGAGTTCCTGGGTGTCAATGGGCGGCCTGAATATGTGAAGCGGGCCTGCGAAGCGAGCCTCCGGCGGCTTGGGGTGGAGCCTATCGACCTTTTGTAGCCATGACGCAACCGGCAGAAGTCGCGTTGGTCACCGGTGGGGTGGACGGCGGCGTGAAAATGGTGGAAAACCGCCGGTTTGAGATTCCCTGCGCCCTGCGCGGTTCACACGAGCAAGGAGCTGGCGAGATGGGTTGCCGGCTCGTTGCCTGGGCCTGAACCGATCGCTCCTCAGATTGGTCCCGCCCCGGCCCCCTGCCGCGCCTCGAGATGAAGGCCCGGCGGTGGGTGAGGATAACGGGATAAGCATTTTCCATTTGCAAAATCATTGAATATCATCGAATGTCTATCAGTCGATCACCCCATTTCCGGGGAACTGGATTTGTGGGAATGTAAAGCGGCGGTTTCCTCGGCGGCTGGGAATGCGGTTGGGGCTGGAAGCGGGGCGGAGCCTTTGGAGTGCGTCTGGCTTGCCGGCGCTTTTGGACGGCTCGACGCGCGCGAAAGCGGGAGCAAGCTCCCGCACTCCAAACGCTTCGCGCTGGCGTGCGTCATTCCGAGGAAACTTAACATTGTCGAAGTAGATAGCTTTTTTGCACAGCATCATGATGGAACGAAAGCGGAAGGCCAGTTTCTGTTCAGCCGCCCTGATTGGGGCGGCGGCGTTTGGGTTTTTGAGCGGGCCGGCGGTGTGGGCCGGCGGGGCGCCGGTACGGGGTTGGCTGAACTGGCGAGGCCCGGAGCAGACGGGGGTATCGCGGGAGACGGGTCTGCCGGAGAAGGTGTCGGCGCAGGAGGCCCTGTGGGTGGCAGATTACCCGGGCCAATCGGCGCCGGTGCTGGCCGAGGGCCGGCTCTACGCGATGGGCTATGTGGGCCAGGGGCGCGATTTGCAGGAGGGCCTGACGTGCTTTGAGGCGGAGACGGGGCGGAAGCTTTGGGAGGCGCTCTACAATGATTATTTGAGCGATACGATTTACCTGCGCTATGCCACGGCCAGCCCCGCCATCGATGCGGAGACGGGCAACGTGTACATGCAGGGCACGCAAGGCATCCTGGCGGCATTCACCCCCGACGGGCGGCGGCTCTGGCAACATTCGCTGATGGAGGAATATGGGCGGCTGACCTTTCCCAACAGCCGCACGGCCACGCCGGCCATCGATGGCGACCTGGTCATCACCCGGGGCATTACGGCCAATTGGGGCGCGCAAGGTCCGGCTGCCGACCGTTTTTACGCCTTCGACAAAAAGACGGGCGAACTGGTCTGGGCGTCCAGTCCGGGCGGCCAACCCAAGGACAATTCGTACTCTCATCCTCAGTTTGGGTGGTGGCAGGGCAAGCGGGTGTTTTATACGGCGCTGGGTGATGGGAGTGTGGCGTGCGTCAACGCCCGCACGGGCGAGCCTCTCTGGAGGACCACTCTGTTCCGCGCCGGCATCAACGCCGCCGTGATCGTCCATGACAACAACAAGGTCATCGCCGTTTATGGCACGCCTTACGATCCGGGCACGATGGTTGCGCTCAAGCTGCCGGAGGCCCTGCCGGACCACAATCCCGCCGCCGGGCCGGTGGTCTTCGAGCGCAAGGCGCTTGAACTGTGGGCCTGCCCCCTAATCGATAAGATCTTTTCTTCGGCCAGTTCGCCCATTCTCGCCGACGACACCATTTACCAGGTAGCCGAGGGGGGCTATCTGTTTGCGGTGGACGCCAACGCAGGGGCGGTGAAGTGGAAACTCAAGCTCGGCGTCGAGGAGCGCAATGCGTGCCCGCTTTTCGCCGATGGCAAGCTCTACGTGCCGATGCTGGACGACCCGGAGAGCAAAGGGACCGGGGAAGCCGAGGCGGGGACCGCTGGGGCGTTCTACATCATCCAGCCCGGCCAGGCGGAAGGGCGCATGCTCTGCCATGCCGTGCTCGATGGCCGCTGTTTCGGCACACCTGTGGCTTACAACGGACGGCTCTATCTCCAGACGACACGCCACCTCTATTGCTGGGGCAAGCGTGGGGACAATGCAGGCTGCCCGGCTGCCGCGGCGGAGCAGCCGTGGCCCGCGCCCGGCCCGGCCACCCAACTCGAGGTCATCCCCTCGGAAGTGCTTCTCCATCCCGGCCAGCGGGCGAGCTTTCGCGCGCGTTCGCTCGACGCCAACGGGTTCACCGTTCAGGAATCCATCCCGGCAAACGAGGTCAAATGGGCCAGCTATATTCCGCCCACGGCAAAAGTCAGGTCGGTGCTCAAGGGCGCTTTCAACGAGCAGGGCGAATTGGTTGCCGCGCCCGATCCGGTCCTTTCGGCCGGGGCCTTTGAAGCCGCCGTGGGTCCGTTGAAGGGCTACATCCGCGCCCGCGTGATGGCCAATCTTCCGTACAAGGAGGACTTCGAGTCGTTCGCGCTCTCTGAAACCAACGCCCAGGGAACAGCCTTTGCCTATCCGCCGCTGCCCTGGATTGGCGCAAGATTCAAATTCGATGTCCGCGACCTGGACGGCAACAAGGTCCTGGCCAAGACCACTGACAACCGTTTCTTTCAGCGCGCCACGGTCTTCATCGGCACGCCGGACATGAGCGGCTACACGATCCAGGCCGACGTGATGAGCGAAGGCAACCGGCGCAAAATGTCCGAGGTCGGGGTCATCAACCAGCGCTACATGGTTGTCCTTAAAGGCAACGAACAGAAGCTCGAGGTCAACTCCAACCAGGAGCGCTTGCGCGTGGGCCGGGATTTCAAGTGGTCGCCCAATGCCTGGTATCGTCTTAAAGCGCGGGTGGACCGAAGCGCGGACGGACAGACGTGGGTGCGCGCCAAGGCCTGGAAACGGGACGACCCCGAGCCGGGGGACTGGACGATCGAAGTCCCGCACCCGACGGGCCATGCGGCCGGTTCGCCGGGGCTCTTCGGATTCTCGCCGCAGGACATGCGCGTGTTTATAGATAATATCGAAGTTACACCGGACTGATATGAAACTGATAGTTCTCCCGCTTCTAGTTACCCTCGCAGCCCACGCACAGGACTGGCCCCAATGGGGCGGCACGCCGGCGCGCAACATGTACTCTCCGGCCAAGGGCCTGCCCGACCATTTCACGGTCGGAAACGCCGCCGACGTCAAATTCAAAGCCGGCACGGAGGAAATCGACTCGGGCAATCTGACGAACTTCAAATGGGCGGTCAAGATCGGCTCGCAGAGTTACGGCAATGTGACGGTGGCCCAGGGCCGGGTGTTCATCGGCACCAACAACGAAAACCCGCGCGACCCGCGCCATCAAGGGGACCGCAGCATCTTGATGTGTTTTGACGAGAAGACCGGCGAGTTTCTCTGGCAACTGGTGGTGCCCAAGCTTGCCTCGGGCAAAGTCAACGATTGGGAGTCCCTGGGCCTGCTCTCCTCGCCGACGATCGAAGGCGGCCGCGTGTACCTGGTCACCAGCCGTTGCGAGGTGCTTTGCCTGGACGCTCAGGGCATGGCCAACGGCAACGACGGGCCCTATAAGGACGAGGCCAAATACGTCGTCAAAGACGTCATTCTCGACAAGGGCAAACCGACCGAGCGTCCGGCCCCGCCGATCGAGCCCGGGCCCAAGGATGCGGACATTCTCTGGCGCTATGACATGATCGATGAGTTGGGTGTGTTCCCCCATAACGCCTCGGACGGCGCGCCGGTCATTGTCGGGGACCTCCTCTATGTCCAAACGTCCAACGGCCAGGATTGGACCCATTCCAACATTCCTTCACCGAACGCCCCCAGCCTCATTGCGCTCAACAAGCACACCGGGGAATTGGCGGGGGAGGACGACGCCAGGATTGGCCCGCGCATTTTCCACGGGCTGTGGAGTTCGCCCTCGACGGGCAGCGTCAATGGCCGCCAACTCATCTTCTATGGAGGGGGCGACGGCGTCTGCTATGCCTTCGACCCCGTCCCCGTCAAGGAAGGGGACAGCAGTTACTTGAAAAAGGTCTGGTGGTATGACTGCAATCCCCCGGAGCGCAAGGAGTTCAAATATCCCGACGCCAAAGGCCCCAGCGAAATCAACGCGACGCCGGTCTTTTGGAACAACCGCGTCTATACAGCCGTGGGCCAGGACCCGGAACACGGCGAGGGCGTGGGCATTCTCACCTGCATCGATGCCACAAAAACCGGCGACATCACCGGGAGCGGCAAGATCTGGTCTTACGACAAAATCTCCCGGAGTCTCTCGACCGTTTCGATCACGCCGGATGGGTTGCTCTTCGTTGCCGACTTCTCCGGCTATCTGCATTGCCTGGACGCAGAAACGGGCAAGGTCTGGTGGACCCACGATCTCAAGGCGCACATCTGGGGCTCGACCCTGGTTGCCGACGGCAAGGTCTATCTCGGCAACGAAGACGGCGACCTGACGGTGTTCGCCGCCAGCAAGGAAAAGAAGGTCCTGGGCGCTATCAATCTGGGCGCGCCGGTCTATTCGACTCCCGTCGTCGCCAACGGCGCCCTCTACGTCTCCTCCAACACCCACCTTTTCGCCTTCGCGCTCGACCCGTCAACCACCGTTACCGCCAAGGTCCAATGAGGGGCGAGTGTCGAGGGCCGAGGGCGGAGAGCCCAGGGGGGAAGGGGCGAAGTGCCGCTCCTCGGACACGCTCGACACCCGACACCCGACACCCGACACTCGACACTCAGGCTTCATCATGAAATCCCTTAAAACCGTTCTCCTAACGCTCCTGGTCCTCGCCGTCTATCTGCTTCACCAGGATTTCTGGAACTGGACGAGGGCCACGCCGCTCATCCTGGGCTTCCTGCCCGTTGGGCTGGCCTATCACGCGGCGTATTCGATTCTGGCGGCCGTGACAATGGCGGTGTTGGTGAAGTTCGCCTGGCCCAAACATCTTGAGGATGCTGCCGAAAAATGACACCGATCATCGTCATTCTGGTCTATCTGGCCATCATTGCATTCGTCGGCGGCATCGCCTTCCGGCGGGGCAAGACCAACACGGAGGACTTTTTCCTGGCCAACCGCTCGGTGGGAGAGATGGTGTTTTTCCTTTCGATTTTTGCGACGAACATGACGGCGTTTGCGATTCTTGGCAGTTCCGGCCAGGCCTATCGCCAGGGCATCGGCATCTACGGTTTGATGGCCTCGTCTTCGGGGCTGGTGATTCCGCTGACGATTTTTCTCATCGGCACGCGGCTCTGGGCGTTGGGCAAGAAGTTCGGCCACCAGACCCAGGTGGCCTTTTTCCGGGACCGGTGGGAGTGCGACGCCATCGGCACGGTCATCTTTGCCCTGAGCGCGATCATGCTGGTGCCCTACATGATCATCAGCATCATGGGGGGCGGGACGGTCCTGGCCCAGATCTCGCACGTGAGCGGCGCTGCCGCCCCGCTGATTCCTTACTGGCTGGGCTGCGGGGTGGTGGCGGTGGTCGTCACCCTGGGGGTCTTCCTGGGCGGGATGCGGGGGACGGTCTGGGTAAATATCCTGCAGACCTCTCTGTTCCTGTGCTTCGGCGCGGTCGCCGTGGCCATCATTTACCATGCCCTGCCCGGTGGTTTCGGCCAGTACATGACCGAGTTGGCCGGCAATCCCAAGACCCGCTTTCTGGTCACGCGCGAGAAGATGCCGCCCCAGGCCTTTTGGAGTTACACGCTCATTCCGCTCTCGAGCATCATGTTTCCGCACATGGCAATCATGTGCTTTTCCGCCCGCAAAGTGACCGCATTCAAACGGACCGTCGTATTGTATCCCCTGGCCATCCTGCTGATCTGGCTGCCGTGCGTACTGCTGGGCGTCCTGGGCGTGGCCGCCTTGGGCAAGGTGGCGGACCCGGACGGCATCCTGCTCTTGATGCTCGACAAGTATGCGCCGGCCTGGCTGGCGGGCTTGCTGGGGGCCGGCATCATCTCGGCCGTCATGGGCTCCGACGCCCACCAGGTCCTGGCCCTGAGCACGATGTTCACCAAGGACATTTATCAGCACTATGGCGGGCGGGAGAGATACGGGGAGAAGGCCGCAGTCCATTTCGCCCGCGGTTTCATCATCCTGGTGACCGTCGCCGCCTATCTCGTCGCCCTTGGGCTCAAGAACAAACAAGGCATTTTTGAAATCGCCGTGCGTTACGCCTTCTCCGGGTTTGCCGCGATGGCGCCCATCATGGTGGCCGCATTGTTCTGGAAACGCAGCACCAAATGGGGCGCCTTGGCCGCCGCGCTCTTCACCGCCGCCTGTCTCCTCTACTTCGCCGTGCTCCAAAACTCCCGGCACCCGGGCGATGTCATCTGGCAAATCGGGCAGGGCAAGACCGCCCTTAAACTCCTGTTCATCAACGCGCGCGGGGATGTCAGCTTCTGGAACGGATTCATGACTGTCGTCCCGATGGTCTTCGGCTCCGCCTTCTGCATGATCGCCGGCTCGCTCCTGACCAAACCGCCCAGCCCCGCGACGCTCGACAAATACTTTCCAAGAGCTGAAAGCCAGCGGGCCTCGGGGTCCGCAGGCGCGGTGGAAGAACCGGCGAAAACTACTGAGCACTGCGTAAACAGTTGAATTCTCTCATGCCACAGTAGGTTATGCGAGTCGTCTCCATCCTTCACCAGTGCCGGATTCATCCCGGAGGGATGAAAGCCGGTAGCCGGGGGCCGAAGCGTAGCGAGACCCCCGGTCCAGCGACGACGTCCTTCCGCATCCTGAAGGGATGCCAGAACTGGGCCCGCTGCGCGGGATCGTTTTCTGGTACGCCGTTCCGGGGTGCTGGCGAGGACTGGCCGCTGACCGGGGGTCGCTCCTTCGCCCATACGCGTCAGGCTAAGATGAAGCTTCCGCGCCCCAACCCCAACGGGGTTGTGCAGCAAAGCCCAGGGTTGGCGCGGCGCCAACCCTGGGTAATCGCGGCGCGGCAAGGCCCTTCAACCCCAACGGGGTTGCGGCCCGCTGGCCGCAAAACCGGTCGCCTGCGATCCCCGCCGGCCACAACCCCGTTGGGGTTGGGAGCCCCTCCGTCGCCACTACCCAGGGTTGTCCCTTCGGTCCAACCCTGGGCTTTGTTACACAACCGCGTTGCGGTTGAAGCCACGGGCGCCAGTTTGGGCTGGGAATCCCGCAAAATCTCGTCAAGGGCATCGCACCGCCGCAGCATCCCCGTTTGCTCCCCTGGGAATCTTAGCCTGACACGCATGTCCTTCGCCGCGACCCCCGGCTACCATCTGGCACCTCTCTGGGTTGCACCGCGCCGGCACAACTCCAGGCCGCACGCGCAATTCCTGCTCTCGGGGTCATTGAGCCCGGAGGTGCCCGGATTCACTCCACACAAAACGGTTTAGCTGATTATGCATGGCATGGTAAATGGCCCGGAGGCCGCTCAAGACCGACTCGACGCGCACTTGCGTGAGATCATCCACTGGCATTTTTCCCCCGAAACCGGCTGTCCGTTCTGGCTGGACTGGGCGGCCAAGGCCGGCTGGGACCCGCGCGCGGAGGTGAAAACTTTTCCCGACCTGCTCGCCCGGGTTCCCCATTTCCAGGACCAATGGCTGCGCGACCTCCCGCCGGAGGCCTGGGTCCCCGCCAGGTTCAAGGACCGTCCCTACCACATTTTTGAAACCGGCGGCACCACCGGGCTGCCCAAACAGCGCATCGGCTGGGACGATTACAAAATCGATTATGAGGAATTCTCCTCGAAGATCTCCGACGACCATTTCCCGCGCGGCGCCGCCTGGCTCATGGCAGGCCCGACCGGCCCGCGCCGGCTCCGGCTCGCCATCGAGCACCTCGCCAACTTTCGCGGCAGCCCGTGCTATTTTATTGACCTGGACCCGCGCTGGGTCAAGAAGGTGCTCGGCGAGAAGCAGTTCGACCAGGCCCGCGCCTACATGGATCACGTCGTGGCCCAGGCCGTAACTCTCCTCAAACACCGGAAGATAGCCAGTCTGTTCACCACGCCCAAGTTGCTCGAGGCGATTGGCGAGAAACTCGATTTGCGCGAGGCGGGTATTCGCGGGGTTTTTTGCGGTGGCACCACCATGGCGCCCCAATCCGTGCGCTTCATCGTCGAGGAAGTGCTCGGAGAGGGCATCGGCTTCTATCCCACCTACGGCAACACCCTCATGGGCCTGGCCGCCAGCGCGCCGCTTCGGCCCGAAGACAATTTTTCCATTACCTATTACGCCCCGCAGCCGCGCGCAGTCCTGCGCGTCGTGGACCCCGCTCAGACCGATTTGCTCGTCGAGTATGGCCAGTGGGGCCGGGTCGAATTGACCACGCTCACCCAGGAATTGTTTCTGCCCCGCTTTCTCGAGCGCGACGAAGCCATCCGCCGGCGGCCTCGCGACCGTTACCCCTGGGACGGCGTAGGCGAGGTGCGCCCCTTCGGCGCCATGGAAAAGACGATTGTCGAAGGAGTCTATTGATGCTCCCCCACCTCCCAGCCCTGCGGCGCGGCAAACCTTATGCCAGCCTCGACCAGGCGCAGGTCAAAGAGTGCCACACCGGCAAGCCGCTGGCGCGCATCAGCCAGGTCAATTCCGGCGTA
>Ga0187864_10002372_pt1 | contig 16455 bp, 11 predicted proteins | sample June2016WEW_11_4_FD_132985 | JGI IMG/M metagenome (GOLD analysis project Ga0187864, IMG submission 132985) | Peatland microbial communities from SPRUCE experiment site at the Marcell Experimental Forest, Minnesota, USA - June2016WEW_11_40 | ecosystem: Environmental > Terrestrial > Soil >...
CACTAACTTTGCAAAGCCGTGGAGATATGGGGTTACCACAGGTTCAAAAATTCACAATGAGGAGATTGGACATGAAGAAGGGATTGTCAGTGGTTCTGTTGTCTCTTTTTGCGTTGGCATTTGTAGGTAAGGCCCTGGCTGCTTCGGGTGGTGGGGCTGAGTGGAGCAGGGAAGAATTCATGAACGAAATGTCGCTCGCCAAGGAGATGAGGTTCACCGGCCGGGTGGTGAGCCGTGCGAGCCGTCAGTCCCAGCAACACAGCCTTACCGTCGACACCCCCAAGGGGCAGCTTACCTTCCGGGACGACTATGCGAGGTTTGCGCAGGAGTACAACGAGGCAAAGGGCATTCGGATTGGTGCGCCCGTTCAGGGAACTTACAAGACGGTGAACGATATCAATTATCTCACATGGATCCGCTACACGGAATAGTAGAGTAGTACCACCGAAACGGATAAAAAAGGGGGAGTGCCCTCCTCTCCTCACCCGTTCCATTTGCATGAATCCTTTCCGGACGACGTGCCTGTCTCTGAGGGCGCGGCCACAAGGTCCGTTCCATAGGTTCATGCAGTGGACAAACACCCTTTTCCCCTGGGTGAAGTGTCCCGCCCCGAAAGGGCGCGGCACTTTTAGTGTCTTCAGGAACGGAGGGGCTATTTCTTGGCTTTCATCATAGGGGGAAGCAAATTGCAGGGAGACGAAATGCGATGAGGATAGTGGGATTTGTTCTGAGGCGCCCTTATACCGTAGTAGCGGTCCTGATCATGATCTGCCTGCTCGCCGTGGGGGCCGCAAGCCGGATGCCGATCGACATCTTCCCCGAGATCAACATCCCCGTGGTCAGCGTGGTGTGGACTTACAACGGCATGAGCGCACCGGACATTCAGAACCGTATTCTATCGCTGCATGAGCGCTCGATAGCCTCGCTTGTGGACGATATTTCGCGCATCGAAGCCACCAGCTACCAGGGTGTGGGCGTGGAGAAGATCTATCTCCACGAGGGGGCGGATGTGAGCCGGGCGGTGTCGCAGTTGGCGAGCAGCGCGCTGGTCGTACTGAAGTATATGCCGCCCGACATCACGCCGCCGCTCGTGCTGCGCTATGACGCCACGGACGTGCCCATCATTCAGCTCAGCCTCTCGAGCACGTCGCTCCCGGAGAGCAGGCTGAACGATCTCGGGCAGAACATCATCCGGCCGGATCTCGCCGTCGTGCATGGGGCCGAAGTGCCCCAGCCTTACGGCGGCAAGCCCCGCGTGATCATGGCCGACCTCGACGAGTCCGCCCTGAACGCTCGCGACCTGTCGCTGTCGGATGTGAGCGAGGCGCTGCAGCGCCAGAACGTCATCCTTCCCTCGGGCGACGTCAAGATCGGCGCCAGGGACTATACGCTGACGATGAACAATAGTCCGAACGTAATCGACCTGATCAACGCCTTCCCGATCAAGGAGGTCGATGGCCGCACCGTGTTCATGCGCGACATCGCGCACGTGCACGACGGCTTCCAGGTACAGACCAATTCGGTTGCCGTCGACGGCCGCCCCGGCGCCCTCATCACCATCCGCAAGACGGGGGGCGTGTCGACCCTCGCCGTCATCGACGGCATCCGCAGCGTGCTGCCCGAAATCGAGAAGGTGATCCCCAGGAGCGTCTCGGTGAAGGCGCTCTTCGACCAGTCCGTATTCGTCAAGGCGGCTCTGAACAGCGTCAAAATAAGCGGCTTGATGGCGGCGGCCTTGACCGCTCTCATGATTCTGCTGTTCCTCGGCAATTGGCGGCTCACGCTCATTATTCTGGCGGCGATCCCGCTTTCCATCGCCACCGCGGTGCTCGTGCTCTATGCCGGGGGACAGACGCTCAACACCATGACCCTGGGAGGATTTGCGCTGGCGGTGGGGATCCTGGTCGATAACGGCACCGTCGTGATCGAGAACATCGAACGCCACGTCAGGCTCGGCGAAGGCCTGGAGCAGGCCATCATGGATGGCGCCGGTGAGGTCGGCGGGCCGACCCTTCTGTCGACCCTTTGCATCTGCATCGTGTTCGTGCCGGTGTTTCTCCTGCAGGGTACGGCCAAATACCTGTTCTCGCCGCTGTCCCTGTCGGTGTGCATCGCATTGCTGGCAAGTCTCGCGCTCTCCTTCACCATGGTCCCGGTCTTGTTCAAATACTTGATGCGCGGGGCGGGCGCTTCACACGGCCCGGATGGCGGCGCCCCGAGATGGTCTGCGCCTTTCGTTGCCGTTCAGCAGGGGTTCGAACACCGTTTCCAGGCGTTCCGGGAGTCCTACCGCGCGCACATCGAGTGGGCCCTATCGCGACCCGCTGCAACCTCGGCATTTTTCCTCGCGCTGATGACGGCTTCGCTGCTGCTTTTTCCTCTCCTAGGGCGCGATTTTTTCCCCCAGGTCGATGCCGGCCAAATGCGGCTCCACGTGCGGGCGCCCGCGGGCACGCGCATCGAGCAAACACAGGACGCGTTCGCGCAGGTCGAAGCGGCCATCCGTAAGCTCGTCGGGCCCGGAAAGACCGATACCATGCTCGACAACATCGGCCTGCCATACAGCGGCATGAACATCGCGCTGAGCGATTCAGCCACGGTGGGGCCCATGGACGGCGAGATCCTCATTTCGCTCAAGGCACGGCATACGCCGACGGCCAGGCTGGTCGCCAAGCTGCGCCGCGAGCTACCCAGGCGCTTTCCGGAGCTGCAGTTCTTTTTTCAACCGGCCGACATCATCGATCAGGTGTTGAATTTCGGCCAACCGGCGCCGATCGACATCCGTGTGTCAGGGCCGAGCAACGATGAGGCCTACGCGCTGGCCGTCCGGCTCACGCGCGATATCGGGCGTGTGCCGGGCATCGTCGATGCGCACGTATTCCAGGTGCCGAGCGCACCGGCCCTGTCCGTGGACGTCGACCGCGCACTCGCGAGCCAGGTAGGCTTGGACCAGCGCACAACGGCGAATGACGTACTGGTCGGCACCAACGGCAGCGCCCAAACGGCCCCGAACTTCTGGGTCGATCCGGACAACGGCGTGAGCTACCCCCTCGTCGTGCAGGTGCCGGCTTACAAGATCACTTCCGCCCAGGACCTTTGGTCGCTGCCGGTAACGGCCGGCGGGCCGGAGAGGGCGCACCAGCTCTTGATGAATGTCTCGTCCTTCGGCCGTCGCACTGTGCCGCTTGTCATGTCGCAACTCAATATCCGGCCGGTGTTCGACGTCGATGCCGACGTACAGGGCAGGGATCTCGATTCGGCGGCAGCCGGGATCGACAAGGTGATCACCGCCGATCGGCCCGACCCGGCCAAAGCCATTACGGTGACATTGAGCGGCCAGGTCGAAACCATGCGGGAGGGCTATGCCGGCTTGTTCGGCGGCATGGCCCTGGCCGTGGTGCTCGTCTACCTCTTCCTCGTGATTAACTTTCAGAGCTGGATCGATCCACTGATCGTGCTGATGGCCGTACCCTTCGCGCTCGGCGGCGTCATGTGGATGCTGTTCCTGACACAGACCCACATGAGCATCCCGGCGCTCATGGGAGCGCTCATGTGCATCGGGCTCACCACGGCCAACAGCATTCTGGTGGTGACCTTCGCGAAGCAGCGCATGGCAGTCGGCGACGATGCGGCAACGGCGGCGGCGGCGGCGGGCTACACGCGGCTGCGGGCTGTGCTGATGACGGCCGGGGCAATGATTTTCGGGATGATCCCGATGGCCTTAGGGCTAGGGGAAGGCGGCGAGCAAAACGCGCCGCTTGCCCGCGCCGTCATCGGGGGGCTCGTCTTCGCGACGCTCGCCACCCTCGTCCTCGTGCCCACCATGTACCGGCTGCTGCACCACCACGAGGCGCAGTCAGCCCCAGGACCGACTGAAGGAGAACCTCATGCAATCACGTGATCATGATGCCTACGGACGGGAGACATGGCAGCGGCCGCCGGGCGCCGAGGCAGGCGCCGGCGCTCCGCCGTTCTCGCGCGAGCCCGCGCGCATGGATCGGCGCATGAAGCGCCTGGCCATTGCCGTGTTTTTAGTGTTCTTGACCGCGTTCGTCGTCGTCGAGGCGGCGCGGTTCGTCTCCGCCCGCAGCCTCACGCGGGAGACGGCCGCCCTCGCTGCGGCGCCGACCGTGGTCCACGCCGTCGTTGCCCGGCCGGCAGCCGCCGGGCCAAGTCTAACCCTGCCCGGTGAGACGCACGCGTGGTACGAAAGCACGATCTACGCGCGCGTCACCGGGTATGTCGCGAAATGGAACGTCGATATCGGCGACCATGTCTCGAAGGGGCAAGTCCTGGCCGAAATCGAGACCCCTGAGCTCGACGCGCAGCTCGTTGCCGCGCAGGCGAAGCTCAAGGCGACGCAGGCCGATGTCCGGGTACGCGAGGCTGAAGCCGAGTTCGCGCGCACCACGTATGCGCGCTGGCGCGAGGCGCCCAAGGGCGTGGTTTCGGAGCAGGAACGCGAGGACAAGAAGGCCGAATTCGACAGCGCGGTCGCGCGTCTGGCGGCCGCGCGCGCCCATGTAGCCGTCGACCAGGCCGACGCCGACCGCTTTGCGGCCTTCGAAAAATTCAAGCGCGTGACCGCCCCGTACGACGGCACGATCATCGAGCGGCGTATCGACATCGGCAATCTCGTGAATGCCGGCAGCTCGAGCGGGACCATGCCGCTCTACCGCATGGCGCAGGACGATCCTATGCGGGTCTGGGTCGATGTACCGCAGGCCGCCGCGGGCGATTTAATGAAGGCCGGCGTACCGGTCGGCATTGTCACGAATCAAGTTCCGGGCCGCCGGTTCGAAGGCAGGATCGCGCGCACGGCGCAGGCCATCAATCCGCAGGCGCGGACCTTCCGGGTCGAGATCGATGTGCCCAATTCGAACGGATCCCTGGTGTCCGGTATGTATGTGCAGGTCGTCTTTACGCTGCCCGCGGACGGGCTTTTGCAAGTGCCGGCCGCGGCCCTGTCCTTTCGCGCCTCGGGGCCGCAGGTGGCCGTCGTGGGCGCCGACGGCTGCGTACACCTGCGCAGCGTCGGTATCGCTCGCGACGATGGCGGCACGTTGCTGCTCGCAACGGGCGTAGCGTCCGGCGAGAAGGTAGTGCTCAACCTGAACAGCCAGGTGACCGAAGGCCAGAAGGTCGTGGTGAGCGCAGATAGCGATATGGAGTCGAGCGTCGCCGCGGCGCCGGCGCATAGGCGGTGACCGCAATGTTCCGAAGCGCGATGGATCCCGTTCGATGCCTCACCGTGGCCGCACTCGCAGCGATGCTCTCTGCCTGCGCAGTCGGGCCGGATTATCATGCTCCCCGGCTGGCGGTTCCGGAAGCCTTCGACGCGGCGCCCGCCCCGGCGCCGGCAGTCGGAAAGAGTCCCGCCGCGGCCATCGACGCGCGCGCCTGGTGGCGCTCGTTCGGCGATCCTGAGCTGGATTCGCTTGTCGAGCGAGCGATCCGGTCGAATCCGGACATCGAGATCGCCCTCGACCGGCTGCAAGAGGCGCGAACACAAGAAGCGGTCGTCATGGGCCGCGCGATGCCGGAGGCCGGCGCGAGCGCGGCTCAGGGCTATGGGACAGGCAGCGATTTGACCCGCGGGCGGGTCGCCCCTCCGTTGACCGCGGCGACCGACAGCAGCGGCCTCCACCACATCGAGGAGGCGGCGGGTTTCGACGCCGGCTGGGAGATTGACGTCTTCGGGCGATACCGGCGCGAGATCGAGGCGAGTCGCTACGATGCCCAGGCCGCCGCCGAGGCTCGCGATGGTGTGCTGGTCACCGTGGTCGCCGATGTAGTGCGTGTTTATTTGGACATGCGCGGCTTGCAAATGGAGCTCGCCGCGGCCCTCCGGGGCGTCGACACCGCGCGGCAGACGCTGGATTTCGTGCGGGCCCGTTACGAAGGCGGGTTTACCAACGCGTTAGACCTCACCCTCGCGCAGAGGGAGCTCGCCACTCTGCGCGCGCGGCTCGCGCCTCTGGCAGCCCGGGTGAGGGCAGCGCACTATACCATCGCGGTATTGCTCGGTCAGTATCCGGAAGCACTAGCCGGCGAGCTCGAATCACCCCGAGTGATCCCGCCCATTCCCCCACTGGTGCAGGCCGGATTACCGCTCGACTTGCTGCAGCGGCGCCCCGACATTCGCGAGGCTGAGCGGCGGCTCGCCGCGGCCACCGCGCGCATCGGGGTGGCCACTGCCGAACTGTTTCCGCATCTGGCCCTGACGGCAGCCGTAGGCGTCCAGAACCCGGGCCTTGCCGCGTCCCCCGGCGGCGGCAACATCTGGTCGGCAGGCCCTTCGGCGTTCTGGAATTTCCTGGATTTCGGCACCCTTGACGCCTTGGTCGATATCGCCGATCTGCGCACGCGCGAGCAGTTGGTCGTCTACCGGGCGACCGTCATCAACGCCGTACGCGAGGTCGACGCGGCAATCAGCGCGTACACGGCACAGCGAGATCGGCTCAATAATCTGGGCGATGCGCTCGCGGCGAGCCGGCAGGCGGAGGGTTACGCCTCGGAGCGCTACAGGCGCGGGCTGACGGACTTTCTGAACGTCCTCGATGCGCAGCGCCAGGAATACGACCTCGAGGACCAGTACGCCGCGGCCCAGAGCGCGACGGCCGATGCTTTCGTTACCTTGTACAAGGCCCTGGGAGGCGGTTGGGAGAATTATCGGTCCATTCCCCCCATCCGCCGGCCGCAGCCGGCAATTGTCGCCGCGTTCACGCGCCTGTTCCGGGCGCCCGTTGATCCGCAGAAGTGAGGATCATAGCGCGACCCACTCGATGCGCCGGAAGCATCGGGCGGCCCGCCGTCGATTTCACAATGCCTTAGGGAGGGGTTATCACAATGAACAAACGGATGAACGACAGTTGCGATTCAATGGAGGCCAATCAGGAAGCCGTGCGCCTGAGAATCTATGTGGGCGAAGATAAGCGCCATGGCGAACTGCCGCTATACCATGAAATCGTCGCCAAGGCGCGAAGATTGCGTCTTGCCGGAGCCTTCGTGGTGCGCGGCACGGAAGGCTTCGGCCATTCGACTCGCCTGCATACGTCGGACGTGCTCTTCTCCGAGGACCTGCCGGTGCTGATCGAAATAATCGACAGCGCACAAAAAGTCAATGAGCTCGTATCGGCCCTGGACCAGTTGGGCGATATCGGCCTCATCACCTATGAGCGCGTGACGGTGCTGCGCTGTTAGGTGATAAGGCAATGGCCCCGGATCCGCATCGAGGCCTTCCGGGGCCATTGCCGCTTTCCCTGCCCCCTTCACGGCAAGCCGCGAGGAGACGACAGGGACGATCAGAATGGATAATAACGGAAACTCACCATGACGGTATTCATTTTCTGGGCCGGTAAGCCGAAGATGCTCAGGTTCGTGTAGGAATCGGACAAACCGACGCGCATCAACCCGTAGATGCCTTTGTAGAAGGAATACCAGGCCCCGATTGTGGCCTGTTGAACGCCGGAGGCCTGAACAAGCGAGGAGCTTACCGTGGAGCCCTCCGTGAGCAGGGCTAAGGGGGCGTAAGCCGGGTTGCCGAAGCCCCCTGTCGTGCCCTGGATATCCTTTCTCGACGCCTGCTCCATGCCCGCATACCCGTAAACATCGAGGCGGTCGTTGGGATGGGCGACCAGGCCCACCAGGGCCAGCACCTCGGTTAAAGGATCGAGCTTGCCGGTGTTGGGGTTGACCACGACGTCGGAGAACCCGGCCGATCCATAGCGGCCGATGCCCTGGCCGGCGAGCACGCTTCCCTGGAAATCGAGCAGCTTGGGTACAACCGGCAACAGCATCGCGCCGCCCGCGCCCCAGCCGAAGGTCGTGTTGTTGTCGCGGGTGCTGCTTATAAGGGTTCTGTCGCTAAAAAACCGCCCCACGCCGTACGCCTCATAATGGCCGAAGCCGGGGTCAACAGCCACCTTGCCCACGATATCGGGATATTGATCCAGGGACATGGTGCCGGGCATGTTGGAATTGTTGGTGGTGCCGGTGACGTCGGCAAAATTGGCGGGGTTGGCGAGTTTGTACGTGTAGTTTGCGGTGCTGCCCGACGCCAGGCCTCCTCCGGTGATGATCGTCTGAGGCGCTTCGACCGACAGGCCGACCGACACCATGCTGCCGAAGTCCCTGACCAGGCGCACCTGGGGGTTTCGCGTCCACGTGAAGCCGGGTACGTACTGCGCGTCGATGGTCAGGGGTATATTCTCCTGGCGCGGCACTATGCCCGCCTTATTCATCGTGATGAGACTCCAGCTCTGCCCTGCCAGGAGGTGCCAGCCGTCCTTCGTGTCATAGGTTCCATAGAGATGGCGAATGCGGGGGGTGTAGCTGTTGCTTTCCTGGGAATTTGCCGAGGTGCCGGTGCCGCCTCCGAGGAAGTCAGCCTCGAAATAGGCCGCGAGCGCCGCATAATCGTCCTGCCCCTGGGCGAGGAGCGAGATGCGCGACTGGCGTGCGGTGCCGCGGAACTCGTCCTGGTAATAGTTGGGGGAATTTGGCAGCGGAAGGCCCCCTCCCCCGAGGTTCCACTTCGAGTTGACATCCGATCCCGTATAAAGGCTGCGCTCGATGCCCGCGGCTTCGATGAATCCTCCGAGGGTCACCTTCACGGCGGTTTTGTTGACGAGCGTTATCCCGCTGCCCGGCGTGGAAGGGGCTGGGGATGGTCCGCCCGCTGCGGCCGGAGCGGGCTGCGCTGCCTGCGCAGTCCTAAGGGCGTCGACCTGCTTCTGAAGAGCCTCGATCTGAGTCTGCAGAGAGTCGACGGTCGCCGGGCTTTGCGCCCGGGCGGAACCGGCCGGCATAAATAGAAGACAGCACAATCCGACAACGAACACCGGGACCTTTTGCGGGATACGGCCCGCCGCACCGTACATCCATGTTTTCATTCCTCATCCTCCTCGATTGAATTTTGTAAATTGTGTCTTCAGTATCCGGCTTCCATGTTACGGTGGTATGAGGAAATGGTTAATTATGTGTTAATAACCCTTGTGCCGCACCCGGGGTAGCCCATATCCTTTCGCGTTCATGCAGCCAACCATGAGAAAGAGTATCCTTTCCAGTCACGGAGTGACGGAAACCAGTGTAGGCGGCCGGGGAGAGGTCCCCGATTTTTCCTTTTTTTTGAAAGAAGAAGACCTAGTACAGCACGCAGCGGACGCGATGGCCGGGCGCCACTTCTCGCATATCGATCTCGCCTTCCCTGCACACCGGCGCGACGTGGGGACACCTGGACGCGAACCTGCAGCCCGGAGGTGGTTTGACCGGGGAGGCCGGCTCGCCCGCAAGCGGCGCGAACCCCCGCCTTTTGGCGGGGTCAAGGGAAGGGATAGAAGAGAAGAGGGCCTGTGTGTAGGGATGCAGGGGGTGCACGAAAAGCTCTTCGGTCGCGGCCTCTTCCATCAGCTTGCCGATGTACATGACCGCGATCCTGCCGGCAATGTGGCGCACCACGGACAAGTCGTGGGCGACGAACAGGTAGGAGAGGGAAAACCTCGCCTGGAGGTCCTCGAGGAGGTTGATGATCTGCGCCTGTATGGAGACGTCAAGGGCCGAGACAGGCTCGTCGCAGACAAGGAAGGAGGGGTTCACCGCCAGGGCCCTGGCAATCCCTATCCTCTGTCTCTGACCGCCCGAGAACTCGTGGGGGTACCGGGAGGCTGCCTCCTCCGGGAGTCCCACGACATCGAGGAGCTCGGACACCCTCTCCGCAACCCGGTCCTCCCCCATGATGAGAAGACCCTCGCCGACGATATCGGAGACGGTCATGCGGGGGTTGAGCGACCCGAAGGGGTCCTGGAAGACCATCTGTATCTTTTTCCTGTAGCCTGCAAGCTCCTTCGGACGCAGGGCCGCAATATCGTCCCCTTCAAAGAGTATCCGGCCCGCTGTGGGCGCAAGCAGCCTGACCACGCACTTTCCCACGGTAGTCTTTCCGCAGCCCGACTCGCCCACGAGTCCCAGGGTCTCCCCCTTCCCGACGGCAAAGCTCACCCCGTCGACCGCCTGCACATAGCCGCCCACGCGACGCAGGAGGCCGGCTACAACCGGGAAATACATTTTCAGGTCCTTGACCTCAAGCATAGGCTACCCCTCTGCCGCCCGGACCCAGCAGGCGGCCCGGTGACCGTCGGCAACCGCGACCAGCGGCGGCTCATCGAAGGTGCATCGCCCGACAGCCAGGGGACAGCGGGTATGAAACCTGCATCCCGGGGGAAACATGAGGGCGGACGGCACCGTGCCGGCTATGGTATAGAGCCTCTGCCCCCTCGCGGTCCTGCCCGGCAGGCTTTTGAAAAGCCCCTCCGTATACGGGTGGCAGAAAGAGGCAAAGATGGACTCGCAGGGGCCGTATTCAACGATCTTGCCGGCGTACATGACGGCCACCTCGTCGGCCATCTCGGCGATTATCCCGAGGTCGTGCGTGATGAGGAGGACGGCCGAGCCTGTCTCCTCCTGCATGTCCTTCATGAGCTTCAGTATGCCTGCCTGGATCGTGACGTCCAGCGCGGTGGTCGGCTCATCGGCGATCAGGAGGGCGGGCCGCAGGCACAAGGCCATGGCGATCATCACCCGCTGCTTCATACCACCCGAGAGCTCGTGCGGGTATTGCGACATCCTCTGCCGGGGCGCCGGTATGCCCACCTTCGCCAGGTACTCGATGGCGATTTCGCCGGCCTCCCGCCTCCGCAAGCCGATATGGATGCGCACCGCTTCCACAATCTGCGACCCGATGGTGAAGACAGGATTAAGGCTCGTCATCGGTTCCTGAAATATCATGGACGCGAGCTTTCCCCTGATGTCGCGCATCTCGATCTCCGGCAGCGCCCGTATCTCTCTGCCCGCGAGAGTGATCCGCCCGTCGACTATCCTTCCTTGAGGCGCCGGCACGAGCCTCAATATGGAAAGGGCCGTGACCGACTTGCCGCAGCCCGACTCACCCACAAGCCCGAGGGTTCTCCCCTTTGCCACGGAGAGGGAGACGCCGTCCACGGCCCGGGCCACACCCTCGTCAGTGAAGAAGTGGGTCCGCAAGGCCTCTATATGCAACACTTCTTCCATATCAGCCTGACCTCAGGCGCGGGTCGAGGGCGTCCCGCAGCGCATCGGCAAAGAGATTGAACGCAAGCACGAGGAGAAACAAAAACACCGAGGCCCCTGTCAGGTTCCACCAGATGCCGTTCGGCAGCTCCCTGTCCGCCGTCATGATCATCCTCCCCCAGCTACCGGTACCCGGCTCGGCCCCCAGACCGATAAACGTGAGCACTGCCTCCGACATGACAAGCCCCGAAAAATCGAGGGTCATCTCGATGATGACCAGATGCATCACATTCGGCAGTATGTGCCGGAAGAGCAGCCGGCTGTCACTCGCCCCCAGGGCGCGGGCCGCCTCTATATACTCCATCTGCTTCACCTTGAGGGTTTCCCCCCTGATAAGCCTGCAAAGACCCACCCAGGACGTGACGCCCAGGGCCACGCAGAGCTGCCAGAGTCCCCTTTCCATCACCATCAGCATGGCAATGAGGAGGAGTATGGCCGGAATGGACGAGAGCACCTGGTAGACGTACTGGATCACGTCGTCGATCCAGCCGCCGTAAAAACCTGCGAGCAGGCCGAGCAGGATGGCGAAGACTGCCGCGATTACCGACGGGACTATGCCGATGATGAAGGCCGTCCTCACCCCTTTGAGGGCGTTGTAAAGCACGTCCTCGCCAAGGTTGTTCGTCCCGAGGAGGTGGCGGGACTTGAGCGGGAACTCCTGTCGGTTCAGGATGCCGGTGCGCGCCAGGGGCGGCGAATAGGATTTTTCCACATCCTTCCGGAAGAGCGCGTCGAGGGCCGTCCTCCCCCACCTTACGCCGCCTGCGTCGGCCGCCGGCACCGGCACCAGGTCGAGAAGGGCCACAAGCGCGAAAAGGCATACCACGCAGAGCCCCGCTTTCGCGAGTGAGTCTTTCTTTATCCTGCCTATTGCAATCGACAGATGCGATGACGCCACGGCTGCTACCTCATTTGAACGTGATCCTGGGGTCGACCAGGGTATAGCTTATGTCCGTCAGGATGCTGCCCCCTATGTAAAGCAGGGAATAGACGTAGACCAGGGTCCTGATGACCGGATAGTCATGATTGGAGATCGCATTGAGCATCATATTGCCCATGCCCGGTATGCCGAAATACATCTCCAGCAGGAGGCTCCCCATGATCAGGAACGGTATGGAGAGCACCGTTACCGTCAGGATAGGGATCATGGCATTCTTGAGCACGTGCTTGAAGAGGATCATTTCCTCGCTGACCCCCTTTGCCATGGCGGTCCTCACGTAGTCCGCCCGCACCTCGTTCAGCATGACGGTCCTGTAGAAACGCAAGCCCCCTCCTAGCGCGGAAGCAACGGCAATGATTACGGGCAGGAGCACGAACCGCCAGGCGCCCAGGCCGAACTCATAGCCGTAGACCGGGAAGTACTTGAGGACGATGCCCAGGAAATACTGGCCGAAGATGATGTAATTCAATATCACGATGCTCATGAGGATCACGCAGACGAAAAGCGCCGTCCTGTCGAGATAGGTGCCCCGGTAATAGGCGATAAAGAGGGCGAGGGGCAAGGTGATGAGAATGGAGAGCAGGAAGGCGGGGACGGTAATGGTCAGGGAGGGCACGATCTTCTCTTTGAGCAGACTGCTCACCTTTTCATGGAGATAATCGGACTCGGGAAACTGAAAGAGCACGAGCTCCTTCATGTGGTTCCAGAACCTGCTGTCGAAAGGATGGACGCCATTGTCGCGGCCGCGCTCGAAGTTAAAGAACATGGGCTTGTCCATGCCGTGGCTGCTGATCCACGTCTTCACCTGCACGGGGGTGGGGTTCTTCCCGAGCTGTTTTCTTGCGATCGCCTCGGGAGAGGCGAATACGTTAAAAAGCAGAAACGTGAAGAGGCAGACCCCCAGCACGGTAGGGACGGCAAGGAGAAGCCTGCGCACTATATAGTAAGCCACTCTACCTTCTCCTCCTTCTGTAGTTGACGACGACAGCGGGCAGGGAGAGCGCAAGAAGCAATATCAGGCCGTAGACCGCTATTCTGTAATCGGGCCTGTTCTCGGCCTCCCGATAGGCGCGCCGGCCGTGAGCGTCAATCCTCAGGTATTTCCTGTAATTGCCCGAGATGCTGTGGTTTTTGCCGTTTTTGTACCACGAGTGGCGCAGCACGTAGGAGGGGGTATGGACGTTGAATATCCAGGGGCACTCCCCGACGGCGATCTCCACCATCCTGTGGATCAACGCGAGCCTTTCCGGCGTGTCCTCCATCGTCTTTATCCGTTCGTACAGCCTGTCATATTCCGGGTTGGAGAATGACGCGGAATTGGGGTTAGGCGGCTTGTTGGGCCCGTAAAGGAGCTGGAGGAAATTCTCCGGGTCGGGATAATCGGCGAGCCATCCGGACGCCGTCATCTGAAAAGTCCCCTTGATGGTCCTCTCGAGGTACTGCGAGAATGTATTCACCTGAAGCTTCATGGCAATGCCGAGCTGCTCGAAGCATCGCATGTCGAACGTGGCGGCCTCTCTGGCCCGCGTCGAGTCGGAGCCTATGTCATAGGTGAGCTCGAGCCGCCTCCCCGTACGCGCGTCAATGCCGCCGGGATACCCGGCTTTCGCGAGAAGCCGTCTCGCCTGCTCGAGGTCGTGGGTCTCGAAAGGATTGCGGAAGGCCGGGTCGTTGCCGAAGACGCCGGGCGGCAGGGGACCCTGGGCGTTTATGGCCCGGCCGTTGAGGTATATCTGGTTGTACAGGTCGCTGTCATAGGCAAGGGAGAGGGCCTGGCGAAGGTACGTGTTCTTTCCAAGGACGGGGTCGCGCATGTTGAAGGTGATGTAGTAAACGTCGAGGTCGCTCCCGATCTCAAGGGATATGCCCTTTTTCGTAAATGCATCGGACAAGTCCAGCTTCTGCGTGATCACCCTGTCGAACTGCTCCTGGGGGATGCCCGAGGAATCGAGGTACCCCTGCAGGAAGAGGAGCCATACGGGCTGGGCCGTGGGAATGATGGTGTACCGGATCTCGTCGAGAAAGGGCAGTTGCCTGCCCGCGTCGTCGAGGAGTCCCTTCTCCCTGTCTCCGGGCGCCCCCGCGCGTGGGTAATACTCCTTCCTGAAGCTGGGGCTCCGCTCCAGAACGATCCTGTGCTGCCTCTCCCACGACTTGAGCCGGTACGCGCCCGTGCCGACCGGGTGGCGGGAAATGCCCTCCCTCCCTGGTGCATTGTAGTAATCCACGGCCTCGTGCGCCACCGGCGCAGTATAGGGCATGCTCATGACATAGATGAAGGCGGGGTACGGCTCTGTCAGGGTGATCTTCAGCGTGCGGTCGTCGGGCGCGGAGATCCCCTCGATATCGAGGGTGTAGTCGGCCTTTCCCCGGGCCGCCGCCTTCTTGAAAAATGCGTCCATGCCTTTGATCTTCCCCGCCACAAGCCAGTATCCCGTCGATGCGACCGCCGGGTCCGCGAGCCTCTTGATGGAGTAGATGACGTCGCCCGCGGTCACGCGCCTCCCCTTCCCTTTCGGGAAGCACGGGTCGTCCTGAAAATAGATGTCATCCCTCAGCTTAAACAGATATTCCATCCTTGCCACCCTCTTCACGACCCCCAGCTCCGGCACCTGCTCGTAGAAGATGCGCTTCGCGGGATAGCCTGCCGCGAGCGCCGGCTCTACCCTATAGGGCCTGTCGAGGTAGGCGTTCTGATAGAGGGAGTCGTAGATCTGGTCGAGTATCTCCGCCGACGTCGTGTCCGAGACCTGCGCGGGGTCAAGGGTCCTCGGGTCCTCCGCAAGGGCCGTGTAGTTTATCGACTTGCCCTCTTCCGCCCGATAGGGGTTGTTCCCGCAGGCAGTCAAACCGGCGGCAAGCACGCACAACAGGGACACCAGGATCGAGCGTTTCAGAAGGGACATGCGCGGTTGGGGTAGTTTATCAAACGGGGCAGCCAAAGTAAAGGGGCGGGGGGCGGCCGGGCGCTTTTCGCGGCAAACTTTGTCGCCGGGGCGTGTCCGGGTCCTCACATACACACAAAGTATGCTGCGGCCCGGACACGCCCCGGCTTCGTGCTCTGCATCAAAAATCGCCTCGGCCCCTTCGATCTGGCGGCGGCGTCTGAGGCGCATCTTTGGCGTTGTGCGGCGCGGAGTGGCATTTCGACGTACGACAGAGTACGCCTGCATGCCCCTCACGCTTGCGCGCCTAAAATCTGCATGTTCATACTTGCCGCCCGGAAAAGTGAGATGGCCCTAAAAAAAACAACGAAACACACAATGAAGAAAATTCTTGACATCTTTTTCGGAAAGTGGGTCGCAATCCCTTCTATCTGAGGTCTGGTTTCCAATAAATGATAAACTCGGCATCAGTGAGTGCATATTGGGGTCGCAATCCCTTCTATCTGAGGTCTGGTTTCCAATCGAGAAAGTGGCGTCAAACCATTCTCGGCCCATAGAGTCGCAATCCCTTCTATCTGAGGTCTGGTTTCCAATCCAGGAAGAGATGATCGTTATTCTTCGCGACGTCCTCGTCGCAATCCCTTCTATCTGAGGTCTGGTTTCCAATATACAAACTGCGTGCGAACTTAGTTCTCGCCAGGAGTCGCAATCCCTTCTATCTGAGGTCTGGTTTCCAATCATGAACAAAATAACAGCACGGGCGATAGCGGCGAGTCGCAATCCCTTCTATCTGAGGTCTGGTTTCCAATACGGATGGAGGGCGGAACATGAAAACCAAAAATCGTCGCAATCCCTTCTATCTGAGGTCTGGTTTCCAATTGTATGCGAACGTCACAACAATTATGGTCTCGATGTCGCAATCCCTTCTATCTGAGGTCTGGTTTCCAATAAGTTGCCCCTATCGACATATCCAAGCAGGGTGTTCGTCGCAATCCCTTCTATCTGAGGTCTGGTTTCCAATTGCAAAGCAAACCGCAAAGCAAACCGCCGAGAGTCGCAATCCCTTCTATCTGAGGTCTGGTTTCCAATTGCCGCGTTTCGCTCCTACGACGGCGATTGGGGTCGCAATCCCTTCTATCTGAGGTCTGGTTTCCAATTTCACACTACTCGGCGTATCATATTGACTGTTGTTGTCGCAATCCCTTCTATCTGAGGTCTGGTTTCCAATCAAGGGGGCAAATTCTGAAAAGCTCGCAGAAGTTGTCGCAATCCCTTCTATCTGAGGTCTGGTTTCCAATGCTATTATCCTCTCTACATCCCAATCCACCGTTTGTCGCAATCCCTTCTATCTGAGGTCTGGTTTCCAATGTAAAACAAAGTGGAAACGGTGACGGGGATGAAGTCGCAATCCCTTCTATCTGAGGTCTGGTTTCCAATACTATCGGAGGCAGGCTATGAGAGGACAGGACACGGTCGCAATCCCTTCTATCTGAGGTCTGGTTTCCAATCGGGTCTGTGAATGTA
>Ga0187864_10002373_pt1 | contig 16454 bp, 19 predicted proteins | sample June2016WEW_11_4_FD_132985 | JGI IMG/M metagenome (GOLD analysis project Ga0187864, IMG submission 132985) | Peatland microbial communities from SPRUCE experiment site at the Marcell Experimental Forest, Minnesota, USA - June2016WEW_11_40 | ecosystem: Environmental > Terrestrial > Soil >...
CAATTTGCGTTCAACAATGTACGGGAAGCAGGTATATGTACGTAGCATAGCCCCTTGTGGGCGCTTGGAAGTGCGGACGGGCACAAGGCCCTATGCTACATCAACTTGAACGCAACTTGGTATTAAATAGCAGCGAAGCCGCGAGGGGGTTTGGGGGGCAAATGTCCCCCCAACCCCCGAGCTTTTCAGCTTCTTTTGGTTCTCACTTGAACGCAACTTCGTATGAGCTGGCTCATTTTCCTTTTGCCTAATCCTCGACTGGAATTTTTCTTGATCTCTGGCTTATAAACGGGGAGAACTCGAGACGGTTGACCGGGAAGAAATCAAGAAAAGGTATGAAACCTGGCTGTGCGATGTAACGTCCTTGTTTTTTTAACTTGATTTGTTATTATGTAATTACTGTGATTACGTATGTTTTGCTCAAAAAAATGGTGCAGATATGGAAAAGCAACTTCGCGCAAGAGACGTTAAATTGGTGCCGATCGGCAACTCCCAGGGTATTCGTATCCCTAAATCTCTCCTGCAAAAATATGGTTTCTCGGACTCCCTGGTGCTCGAAGAAACCAATCAAGGCATTCTTTTGAGAAAGAAACGAGAAGACAAACTCTCATGGGAAGAGACTTTCAGGGCAATGGCCAAAGAAGGCGAAGACTGGACGGATTTGGATGCTGCACTTCTGGATGGCTTGGAGGAAGGCGGCGTTGAATCCTAAGAGATACGCAATCTATTTCGCCGACTTGAATCCCACCATAGGCAGTGAGATCAGCAAAATTCGTCCTGTCGTCATTGTCAGCCAGGACGCTATGAACCAATACCTGGAAACCGTAGTCGTCTGCCCTTTAACCCCAACACTTCATCCCAAGTGGCGCTCGCGGTTGCAGATAACCTGTGGGGGAAAAGCGGCTGAAATAGCTGTTGATCAAATAAGGACCGTCAGCAAGAAGCGTTTGAGAGACAGAATTGATCAATTGCCAGCCTCGCAAGCCTCCCAATTGCGAAGAATCATCACCGAGATGTATGGCGAGTAGCGGTACCGAAACTCAATCCTCCTCTATTGGTTGGTAGTCTTCTTGACCTCTCACTCTTTAATGAACACATATATTCCTTAGTGATTGTTAAAGAGCCCCTGTGGTGCTTATTTTCTGTTATTCCTGTTCGACGGAATACTGTTTAGCCTGTATTGACGTGGAATTCTGCCGGCTGGCGCCTGCAACCGCTTTCACTGCAATATCCTGCACTTTGCCGTATGCGCTTTCCAATTGCTCGGTTAGTTTATCAATCTGCCTTTTCTGCGCGGCGATTAGCTGTTCAAAAGCATCGATCCTTGCTTGAAGAACGTTTTTCTCGCCTTCAAACCCTTTCACGAGCAGTTGTTCATTCTTAGACGCCTCAGCAGTGAGCTTCATGGTTACTTCCTGGACCGCTTTGTCCACGGCTCTTTCGAGTTCACTCGGAAAGATGTCCACTTTAGCCTGCAAACCATTCATCACCTTTTCACGTTCCTCTACCGCCTGTTCCCGCTCCTGGATGTCGATTTCCTTGCCCTTTGTTTGTTTATCAAATTCTTCCCGCTTCTCCTGAAGTTCCTTGTCAAGCTTATTGATTTCATCGGTGAGTTTATTGATCTTCTGTTCCTTTTCGCGCTCGAACTTATAATCGTATTCCTCCTTTTCGCGCCGCCGTCTCTTGTCCTCCTGTTCTTTGTGGTCTTTCATCTCTTCGGTATGTTGTTTCTTCTGATTTTCCCACTCGGCCTTCGTCTGGTTTATCTCCAGTTCAAGCAGTTCTTTGCGCCGTGCCATTTCGTTATCGAACACAACTCTCTGCTGTTTTTGCGCCTCTAGAAGAGCGGCCAGGGTGAAAGCGGATTTTTCTATTTCGAAAAGTTCCTGTAGGTCGGCCTCCTTTATCTCGATCGCTCTTTTCAGCTTATTGTAACGTTCGGTTTCTCCCTCGAGTTTGACGGCAATATCGGTCAAAGCTTTACTGGTTTCGCTCTTCAGCTCGTTTACCGTTTTGATCACCTTGTCTGTCGTGAGCGTGTCAGCCGTTTGTAAAACCTCTTGTTTTTCCCGTTCAGCCTTTGTTTTCTCAGGCTTGAGCTCCGTTTGTGCTCGAGTTTCAAGGACTTTTAGAAGATCGTTGTATGCGTCAAGTATTTCCTTCTTGGTACTGGACGCGGTGATGTCGGCTTTAGTGTTCATGTTCTCCTCCATGATTTTGGCTGAAGAGGATCTCATCGGTGGAATTCCATTTTCCACTTCTCCAGTTAGGCGGCATTCTGCTATGTTTTGTGTCCCGCCACTCGCATCTTTACCGGACAGCATTTTGGCAGACTCTCCAAGTCGTTGCAAGAGATTCAATGGCTGACCACCCCTATATCCTCTCCCAATTTTTATGATTGCTTCGCCGCTACCAGTTCCAGTTCATCGTTCTGAAATTCTATCGCTATTTTGATAACCGGAGAAATGGAGACCTCCCATTCATCTTTTCGGCCCAATGGGAGACTATGGCCAGACTGGTTAGCCCCCTCAGAATCCCTTCGGGCGGGCTCTATTGCTGCTTGAGATCCGCCTTGGCCGCTTCTCAGGGTTGACGGACTTTGAGAAGGAAAAAGGAAAGAGTCGCAATTGCATGTAATGACAAGCATTATTAAATGAACTACAAGACTCGGCAATCTTACACAGAAGGGACAGTCTATGTTTGCTGTTTTATATCGAATATATACTCAGCGTTGGGTACCGAAAGCGGAGCGAACATGAAGATCCGAGGGGCCATCGAGTTCACCGTAACCGAGCATTCCGGCGATCGCGTTGTCTCGGAAATGCCGATTGGGCCGGGAGTCAAAAATCCTTTCGGCGTTGTCCATGCCGGCGCAGTAATCTGGCTTGCGGATGTCACGGCCAGCATCCTGGTCTTTGGCCCTGAAGAACCCGCTGAAGGTATAAAGGGCTTTCCTCTTGCGATTAGCCTCAATGCTAATTTCCTCGGCAACCAGACAGAAGGCTCATTTAGAGCGGTTGCCTCCTTTGTGAAGCGCGGCCGTACCGTCAGCGTAGTTCGGACCACCGTATACGGCGCCGGAAACAAAGTCATCGCAGATGTGACCACAACTCATGTCCTTTCAAAATGAACAAACTCACAAAGCGCATAAGTTCAGTGCCTGACATCAACGGAGCACAAGGCCATGAAACACTGCATTCTTGTCACAGGTGCGGCAGGCCGCTTAGGCGCAGTCGGGAGGAGTATTGTCGAGATCCTTCGCCGGCTCGACCTGCCGGTTCGCGCGCTTGTCCGGCGCGAAGATGAACGTTCCGATGGGCTGCGGGCAATCGGCGCGGAGATCGTGGTCGGCGACCTCACCCGTGCAGGGGATGTCGCTCGTGCTTTGAATGGTTGCCGGCGCATTTATTTCGGCATGAGCGTGTCTGCACGGTATTTAGAGGCCACAGTCACCGCCGCCGCCGTTGCGCGCCAGCGAGGTGATCTGGAGGTGTTCGTCAACATCTCACAAATGATGGTATCACAGATGAGCCTGACCGAGATGACGGATTCTCCCCAGCAACGGCAGCATTGGTTAGGCGAGCAGGTGTTGAACTGGTCCGGATTGCCGGTCGTGCATGTCCGAGCCACGGTCTTTCTCCAGAACCCTTTCTTCTCGGCCTGGGCCGCTGAATCGATTGCCAGGGACTCCACGATCCGCCTGCCCTTCGGCGCCGGGCGAACGTCGCCTATCGACGCACGGGATGTTGCTGAGGTCATAGCCACTGTTTTGGCATGTCCGGCTGGTCACATCGGCAAGGTTTACGAACTGACCGGACCGCGGTCTCAGGACATGGCGGCGCACGCGGCCGAATATTCTGAAGCGCTCGGTCGCACCATAAGCTATGTTGATGTGCCGTTGGAGCAGTGGAGAGACCAGGAGCTTAGCAGCCGCAATTTGAATACGCATGTCTACGAGCACCTGCTGATTATGGCGCGCCTCCATGGCGCCAACCGATATGATCGCTTTACACACGACGTTGAGGCGATCACAGGAAGGGCCGCTGCGAGCACCCGTGACTATGTTTCGCGCCACGCCGAGTTGTTCAGGCCATGACGCCTGAGGATGCGGTGCAGCTAACAGGCTCGGTCACGGTGAGTGCTGCGGACCCGCAGACCTTCTGAATTAACTACACGAAGTAGTCTGGTTGTGATTTGAACCTGCTTTATTGCATCGCGCAGCACATCAACGAAACGCTCTATAGCCAGTTCCCGATTTTCTGCTTGACGGGCTTGTTAGAAACCCTGACATCTTGTACAATAAGTGGTACAATACCAACTTTTCAGGAGGATAGTGCATGAATACTCTGACTTACTCACAGGCGCGCGGCAATCTTGCCAAGACGATGGACAAAGTCTGTGATGATCACACCCCTATCATCATCACACGCAAGAACCAACGGTCGGTGGTGATAATCTCCCTCGAGGACTACGAGTCTCTCGAAGAAACAGCCTATCTTCTCCGAAGCCCCCGGAATGCACGGAGGCTCCTTGAGTCCATAGCCGAACTCGAGTCCGGTGGAGGCACTGAACGGGAACTAATCGAGTGAAGCTCATTTCTTCCGAACATGCCTGGGAGGATTACCTTTATTGGCAGCGCACCGATGGAAAGATCCTCGATCGCATCAATAAGCTCGTCAGGGAGATCCAACGTACACCGTTTGGGGGGACCGGTAAGATCGAGCCTCTGAAACACGGTCTCTCAGGCTACTGGTCGCGGCGTATCAACGATGAACATCGGATCGTCTATAAAGTTGAATTGGATTACACCCTTATTGCCCAACTCAGGCATCATTACTGATTGATTACAGGTGAATTGTGATTGCTTAGGTATTTGGACCACAGTTTTCCTTTGGCAGATTATGATTGAACGAGCTAAAAGCATACTCAAAACCGTCTTCGGCTATGACGGGTTCATCTCGCTCCAGCAGGATGTGATTGAAAATGTCCTTTCCGGAAAGGACACTCTTGCCGTAATGCCCACCGGAGGCGGCAAGTCGTTATGCTATCAGGTCCCTGCCCTTATCTTCGACGGACTTACCATTGTCGTTTCTCCCCTTATCTCTCTTATGAAGGACCAGGTGGAGCAGTTGACCGAGTTGGGAGTTCCGGTTGTGTTGCTGAACAGCTCCCTTTCCCCCCATGTATATCGTCGAAATGTCGAGAGACTGAGGCGAGGGGAGGCTAAACTACTCTATATTGCCCCGGAGACTCTGCTGAAGCCTGTCGTGTTGAAAATGCTCTGCTCGATCTCAGTTTCTTGCCTTGCCATAGATGAAGCACACTGCATCTCGGAATGGGGGCCGGACTTCAGGCCCGAGTATCGCCAGTTGGTCCGGGTGCGGGAGCGCCTTCCAGAAGCAGTCTGCATAGCCCTCACCGCCACCGCGACCCAAAAGGTGCGGGCCGACATTATCGACTGCCTGTGCTTTGAAGATTCAAGCGGGTTTGTAGCGGGCTTCGACCGGGAAAATCTATTCATCAGGGTCGCGCGCAAAGAGAACGCATTACGTCAGGTAACGGACTTTCTGAGCAGGTTTCCAGCAGAATCCGGCATAATCTACTGTCTCACCCGGAAGCAGGTCGATGAGTTGTGTGCCGCTCTGGTCTCAGAAGGGTTGTCCGCCCTCCCGTATCACGCAGGTTTGACCGAAGCGGAGCGTGAGCGCAACCAGGACCTTTTTGTCAGGGATGAGGCACGGATCATCGTTGCTACCATCGCCTTCGGTATGGGGATCAACAAGTCGAACGTTCGTTTTGTGCTGCATCATGACCTGCCAAGAAGCATTGAAAGCTATTACCAGGAGATCGGCCGGGCCGGCAGGGACGGCATGAGGGCTGAGTGTCTTCTTCTTTTCTCGCCTGGAGATATCTAAAAGATTAAACTCTTTGTTAACGGTAAAAAAGGTCTGGAAAAACGGGCAGCCTGGTCTCAGATAAGCTCGATAATGCAGTTCGCCGAATCGGACGTCTGCCGGCGAATTCCGCTTCTGGGCTATTTTGGTGAGACTTATTGCGGTAAGCGTTGCGGCATGTGCGACAACTGCGTGGCAGGCGACCGGGAAATGAAGGATTTAACCATTCCCGCACAGAAATTTCTTTCCTGTATTAAACGGACCGGTGAGCGCTTCGGCGCCAATCACATAATCGACGTTCTGCGCGGTTCAAAATCGGCCAGGGTGATCAAATTCGGTCATGAAATACTAACTACATACGGGATCGGGCTGGAATACTCCAAAAAACAGTGGCAACAGCTCGCCAGACAGTTGATTCACAAGGGCCTGGTGATGCAGAACCTGGACATAGGCTGCCTAAGCCTCACGGCCGACGCTTGGGAAGTATTGAAGGGCAGGCAGAGCTTTTTGGGAATATTGAATATCTGCACCGATGAACAGGGTAGAGGTGAGGAAGCCTCGCCGCTTTCCCATGACCTGGAGCTTTTTGAGCTGCTTCGGAAAAAGAGAAAGCAACTTGCAGACGCGGCGGGAATTCCGCCTTTTGTAATATTCTCCGACCGCACACTTGCCGAAATGTCGACATACTTTCCTCAATCCCCGGACAGCATGCTTAAGGTAAGCGGCATCGGCGCGGCGAAGCTCGATAAATACGGGTCCGTCTTTATCGGGCTAATCAGGGAACACTGCGAGCCCCGCGGGATAGGAGAAAGGCCGCGCGCCCCGTCCTCATTATCGGAGCAGAAAGACCGCAGTCCTGTTCGAAGCATTCGGCAGGCATTAATAGCTCAGGGCTTTAACTCGGGGCGGACAGTTGAGAGCTTGTCCGAACAGTTCAACATCAAACAAGAGCGAGTGCTTCATTATCTTTGGCACAACTTAAAAGATGGTGGAGCGCTCCGAGCCGAAGGCCTGTTGCCTCTCATCACTGTTTCCAAACCCAGGATGGAGTGTGCGATGAGAGCTTTTGGCGAACTGGGCGGCGAGCTGCTGAAGCCGGTTTTCGATGCGCTGGATGGAGATATCCCTTACGACCAATTGCGAATAATCGGCCTGTATTACCTGGCTTTGCAGACCCGGAATGTTGCGTCGCAGGTTGTGCCTGAGGGCAGGGCGCAGCTTCGAAAGATTATCTGCCTGGCCAATTCCCGCAAATACTCCGGCCGGTGCATTGCCGGAAAGGAGTTGCTGCCGGACGGGATTGGAGGGTGGATCAGAGTGGTCAGCGGATCAAGGACGGGGGAGCTTACTATAAAAGAGATCACGATGCAGAACGGCAGACCGCCGGAACTGCTCGATCTAATTGTGCTCTACACGGGAGAGGGGACTAACCACAGGTACCAGTCGGAGAACCTGCTTGCCGGCGATACGCTTTGGCTCTGGGACGGGAAGATGCCGCCTTCGATTTTGCGGCGTCTATGCGATGAGCCTGAGCATTTATGGACAAACGGCTTCAGCAGCGCCGGCGGGATCAATGATCGTATCCCGCTCCATCTGGCGGACAAGAAGCTTGCTTCAACCCTTTTGTTCATTACTGTCGAGCGGCTGTGCATTGTTGTGGGGGAGGACGCAAGGGGTCTTCAAAAAACCTGGGGCGAGTTCACCTATCACCGGATGAACTACCGCCTTGTCGTAACCGATCCCGTAATTGAAAGCCGATACATGCAGATGGATATCGGCAGATACCCGGTAGAGGATTCCGAAAACTACCTGACAGTTAGTATCAGCGAACCTTTTGAAGGTTTTTGCTACAAGCTTGCGGCGGCAATAATCACAGTCCCCGCCTCAACCTGCGAGTCTTCCAATGGATAAACTGTTCACCATAGGGCATTCCAACCATGAAATAGGCCGATTTCTCGAGTTGCTCGAAATGAACGGCATTACGGCAGTTTGTGATGTCCGTTCAACTCCCTACAGCCAGTACAATCCCCAGTTTAACCGCGAACTCCTGCAAACTGCGCTCAGGCGGAAAGGCATCGCATATGTCTTTTTGGGAAACGAGTTGGGGCCGCGCAGTGATGACCCCGCCTGCTATGTCGAAGGGAAAGTGCAGTACTCAAGGCTTGGGGCGACAGGAAATTTCCGGAGCGGCATCGAGAGGCTGAGCGCCGGAATGAAAACATACCTAATCGCGATAATGTGTGCCGAAAAGGACCCGATCAACTGCCACCGAATGATTTTGATTTGCAGGGCACTGCGGAAAGAACCTATTGAAATCAAACACATTCTGGGGGACGGAAGCCTTGAAGGTCTCCGCCGGTCCGAACAGCGCATGCTGCTCGAACTCAAACTGCCCCAGCTTCGGCTGTTCGAAAGTCCGGAGGACCTGATTCAGCGTGCCTACGATACCCAAAGCGAGAGGATTGCTTTTGTCCGTGACGATGAGGAGCGGAAGCTGGAAGACGCGGAGGAAGGAGATTCATGGAGAAGTTAAAGCTTTTCACCATTGGATTTACTAAAAAACCCGCAGAGATTTTTTTCGGGCTGCTCGGCGAGGCGGGGGTTCGCAGGGTAATAGATATTCGGCTGAACAACTCCTCTCAGCTAGCGGGGTTCGCAAAACGAGACGACCTTCGATTTTTTCTCAAGGCAATATGTGGAATCGACTATATGCACATGCTTGAGTTGGCGCCTACGGAGGAAATTCTGGACGAGTACCGGAAAAAGGGCCGAGAATGGGCCGCGTATGAAGAGCGATTCGTGAATCTTATCTCTGAGCGGAGGATAGAAAACCTGCTATCCAAAAAGGAAGTCCACCTCGCATGCCTTCTGTGCAGCGAAGAAACACCCGATCGTTGCCACCGCCGCCTCGTAGCTGAGCACCTGAAGGAAAAATGGGGAAATCTTCAAATCGTTCATCTAACCTGAAGTTTTGCCTGGCTTTTCCTTCCGTCCGGAATTAGTCCTGAGCTCACAACCTCAGCATGTCAAAGGGCGGATTCCACCAAGCCTCCCGCGCCCGCCCAATGCGCATGATAGACCATCCCGCGGTCGGCCTTCTCGCTACGCGGCGCACCTTCCGCCAAAAGGCGGTAAATTGAATGACCAGATTACCGCGCAGGGTTGTTGATAAGTCTATCATACGAGGAAGAAAAATAGCTGGGGAGCAGCGGGCGCCTAATCCTCGCCTGGAAGCCTTTTCGACCTGCCGCTTTTCAAAATGCTGTGCTGCTTCTTTTCCTCCAGGCGGCGGAGTTTCGCTCCTTTGCTGACTCGTGTTTTCTTTCTTATTGGGACCTGCTTTAATGCATCCCACAACAGTTCAGCGAAGCGCTCTATTGCAAGTTCTTTATTCTCTACCTGGCTGCGGGTTTGCTGAGAGATGACGCGAAGAAGGCCGTCCTTGCCGATGCGGGTCTTAAGGCGGCTTATCACCAGATCTTTTTGCTCCGGCGAAAGGCTCGGGGAATTCACGACGTCAAACCATAGCGTCACGCGGCTGGATACCTTATTGACGTTCTGTCCACCCGGCCCGCTGCTGTGGGATGCCGTGAAAACCAGTTCATCTTCGGGAATCTCAATCCGCTCGTTGATTCTGATCATCTTGAAGTTTTCCGTTAGATCCCCATTAGCTCCGGCCTACGGAAGAAGTGCCGCAATCTACAGAAACATCCTGTAATCGGCATTTAGAGCTTGTGCCAGCTTCCTGGCGTTTTCCCTGCCAATAGGACGACGGCCATTTTCCATATCGGAAATATGACGGCGGGGAATACCGGAAAGTGCGGCAAGTTGATCCTGAGTGAGACCTTCACGGACCCTGTATGCTCTAACGGCCACTTGCCTTTCCTTCCCGGCGAACTCGGGAAATGCCTCCCGGTAATCGACGGTGTCCTCGATGTCGGTAAGTCCCAACGAAGTTGCAAACTTTCTTACCGCCCCGATTTTATCAGGGGGGCCAATAAACCTTGCCATATCCGATGGTTCAGTATGGTGCTTTTTCGTGCGTTCCTGCATACACCACCTCAACAAGTCTAATTTCATCTTTACCCTTTATCCGCACCGGCCAACCTGGCAGCTTGTCTCTCTGCTTTCCTTGTCAATCTGGAACGCCAGGCCATACCTAATCCCTGCACTAATATTTAGTGCATTATGAGTTGAAAGTAAAGTGTCAACGGCAAGCCGTACTTTTCCCGTTCTCTCGGGCAAGGACTGCTCACCTTGTTAACATTCTGTCCACCCGGTCAGCTGCTGTGGGATGCAGTGAACCTGAGTTCCTCCTCGGGAATAGAAACTCGATCTGTTATCTCAATCATGCGCTTTCCCTCTCCGGGAAAAATCGTGCCCGCGCCAGGATAAAGAGATCACCACGTGTTCTCTTAAGAAACAGGCACTCCGTTCCACATGTGATTCGGAAGTATTTTAGGCGCTTCATTCATCGCTATTAGGATGGAGATGTTAAATTCTGTTTGTCCGACACCTGTGCAATCCCCCGCAAAAAGTTTGCCTCTCCATCGCTATCGCTATTTCTCAAGCAGCCTTACCGTCCCGTCATCGAGATCGTATTTTGCATTAACTACCTTTATTCTTCCTGCATCGACAAGCGACCGGATTACCGGTGACTGCCTGGTCAGGGATTTGGCAACCAGTTTAATGTTGTTGTCGATGGCAGCTTCCACGAGGTCTGATTGGCTAACGCCCTTGGCATCTTTTCTGGCCTGTTTGACCGCAGGAGTAATCGTTTTGATAATGGCGCCGATATTTCCGTGCGGATGGCCTTGCGACTCGACAGCAGCACTCACGGCGCCGCATCGTTTGTGACCGAGCACCATGACCAGGGGGCAGTTGAAGTGCTCGGCCGCATATTCGATACTTCCGAGGATAACAGGGTCCGGAATGTTGCCGGCCACTCGCACGACAAAGATTTCACCCAATCCCTGATCGAAGATAATTTCGGGAGGGACCCTTGAATCCGAGCAGGAAAGGATTATGGCAAAAGGCTTTTGCCCCGCTGCCAGAGCCTCCCTTGTACTGGGAGTGCTCGTCTCCCGAATCGTTGTCCGGTTTGCTCTAAAGCGCTGGTTCCCATCTTGCAGCCTTTTGAGCGCCTCATCTGCCGTAAGACCAGGGCCTGTGTCCGATGCAGTCACAAGCGTTGTGGCAAACAACACCACCCATAAACTTAGAATAGACAATAAATAGTTCTTCATTTTACAGCCTCCTGGAATTTAGAGGTTTTGCATTATGATGACGCAAACTGTTTTTAGAGAAAAAGGCGGGAAATGGGTCCGCATTAAAAGTAAAAGCCGACTCGGTGGGGCGGACCGATCGGCTTTGAGGAGGAAAGAGTTTATTTTCACCATATCCCTAGAGCAAATTTTATGCCAAATCTGGGCATAAAATTGTTTAAGTCGCTGTTACAGCTACTTATAACAAAGTCAGTAATGTTTACTGTAACCTAATCACGCTAGAAAGCCGCCATTTGTTGTGAATCGCGCCATAATCACGCCTTCTAATGGCGGCTTTGAGTGCATCAGGCGGGATTTTCGAATCTTCAGAATTCTCGGGACACGAGGATTATTTGGATTCTTGAGTGGAAGAGGCATCCGTAGGAGAGTTGTTCTCCATGAACCAAGAGCACAACATACAGAGATCGCATATCGAAGAGCGCAACTCGCCCCCCTTTTTCCGGCTTACGTCTTACCTCACCGGTTCATCAGGAATGCATTAGCCGTGCAAAAAAAACGGAAATCGCAGATTCAAGCACAGAGCGGAAAATGCAGACAGGACAAGGAAATAGGGCTAGTTTTTATGTTGGCAAATGTTAGGTTTTTTCGGGTTTCTTGGGGTTGTTTGGGCAAAGTAAAAGGCAAAGTCAGGCAAGGTGGGCAAAGCCCATGGACCCTTTAACGGAAAGCTGTTTTATGGTATAGTACATCACCTTCCAGGGATAGGGGGCACCCGACAAGCCGGAATTCCCGACCGGCTTCCCTGGACATCTTCGGGGCGCTTGGGAGGCGCAAAATGTCTGACACTACTCGAATAGAAAAAGTTCAACTTCTCAAAGAGAAATTGGACAGGATAAACTCAGAAATCAAGCGACGTTGCCACCCCCTTTCCGAAACCCCGTTGCCGTTGGATCGACACATCCCCCCCGACATCCGCCCCGGCGATTTCCGCGATGAGCTAGGGCATCATGCAGAGCATAAGTTAGAGCACTTGATCTGTCCGTCACCCGACTATCATGCCGTCCTGGAATTGAAGCGCAAGAGAGAAGCCTGTCATGAGGAAATCGAGCGCTTGATAGACGAAGGCTTGTCTTCTGGCAGCACCCAAGTGGAACCGCCAGAAAAAACAATTCTCCCACTGTCCGATAACAACCCCGCTTCACAAAAGCGGCAAACTCGAACCGGGAAGGATTGGGCATGGCACCGTCTGCTCGCAGTGTGCAAAACCATAAAAGACAAGTCGATAAAAAATGGCGGCGAACCGGGCTTTACAAATGAGCAAATATCAAAACATATTGTCTCCACCCCTGAAATCTACAACCCCGAATTCTTCAAGAAATTGGGCTGGAAGGGCCATCTTCCTAGAGCTTCGACAATAGAGCGACGCTTGAAAGGGATGGGCATTTCAAAACGAGGAAGACCGAAAACCAAATAATGTAATTGGGAAGATTCACATAATTGGGAAGATTTCTAAAGCCGCTTGAAGCGGCTTTTTTTGTTGCTGCATAACGCTCAGAAATTGGGACAATTTCAGTAATCCGTATTTTCGTTTTTAACCGTTTTTACAACCAGTTACGAGATATGCTATCTTTTAGCACCATAGAATATGCGTTTATTGAACGGTTTGATTTGCTACTGCAAGGGGGAACCCATGGAAAAGAGGTTCTTGAATGAAAAAGAAGTTGCCGAACTGACCGGCCTTTCTCTAAGCACGCTGCGGGCTGATCGGAGCATGGGCCGAAAGCTGTTCCCTTTTGTGAAGATCGGGGCAGCCGTCAGGTACTCGCTAACCGATGTACTTGCAGCCATGGAGAGCCGAAAAGTCAGAGTTGCACAATGAAGGGCCGAAAAGAAAACCCCGGAGGCGACCGGGGCAGGGGCAGTGAATACGATACTTATTTAGGATAGCAACAAATGGCTGAGAATGTCAATGTCAATGGATTACTGAAAGCAGCCCTTTCGTATGCTGAGCAAAAAAGCTGGCCGGTTCTGCCTTTGCATTCCATTCGAAATGGAGTTTGCACCTGTGGGAAAAGGGGGGAATGCGACAATCCCGGCAAACATCCAAGATGGCATGAGCAGGACTTGGCGCATGGTGCGAAGAGTGCCAGTACAGTCCTTGACCTTATCCGCAGATGGTGGAAACGATGGCCTGATGCAAATATCGGAATCGCTACAGGCGCGAAGTCCTTTGATGCTTTAGATGTTGATTTGCCAGAAGGGCCGAACACTCTTCTTGATTTGGCCAAGGGCAACGACAATATACCGGATACCATCGAGCAGATCACCGGGAGCGGCGGCCGCCAAATCTTCTTTGGGTATGCGGGAGGCGGTCTCGACAATGATGTCAAGTTTGCACCTGGTCTTGATATCCGCACCGATGGCGGTCTTGTTGTTGTCCCTCCGTCCAGGCACATTAGCGGCAACCGTTACGAGTGGGAAGCGTCGAGCCGACCGGATGAAAAACAACTCGCACCAATGCCCGAATGGCTCCTTAATGCTATCAAAGCCGCAAAAAAACCAAGCGGCAGCAACGGCAGCGGTGGACCCCTAGATATTGAGAAGATATTCGCCGGACTTCCCGAAGGTAAGCGCGACGAGTACCTTTTTAAGTACGCCTGTCGGCTTCGTGAAAAGGACCTGGACCGGAAAGAAGTTGAGGCTCTTATCCTAAATCTTGCAAAAAGTTGTAAGCCTCCATTTCCCCAAGAAGACGCTCTTAAAAAAGTCGAGTCAGCCTGGAAGTATCAGCCAGGGAAAGCGGGGACAACCTCAGAGCAACCCGAGAAATCCTGTTTTTCTGAGATCGCCTTAGAGAGTATCAGCGCGACTCGGTTTATCAGCACCGAACCGGAGCCGATCAGATGGAGGCTAAACGAAAGCCTACCAGCCGGTGTATTCGGCATGATCGTTGGCGATGGCGGGAGCGGAAAAGGGTTCGTACTGCTACAGATGGGTATCAGCGTAGCGACAGGGCTTGCTTTTCTCGATGGCCGCTACCAAGTCGGTGAATGCGGCAAAGTCGTTCTTGTGTTCGCTGAAGACGATAATCCTATCCTCCACCACCGGCTTGACGGAACAATCAGATCCTTCGGTGAGGATGCCGAAAACGAAGAATTTCTAAGCCGCCTCAAAAGCAATCTCTATGTAATCAGCCTTTGCGGGCAAGACTCGCGCTTGGTTCAGAATGTAGGCGGACACCTTCTGCCGACCAAGGCATACGACGATTTCCTAACCTTACTCAAATCAGTCGAAGATTTGAAGCTGGTAGGCTTGGACCCGTTATCTAGGTTCTATGTCGGTGAGGAAAACAGCACTTCCGACGCAACCTATTTTTGTTCGCTCCTAGAACATCTAGCACAGGAAACAGGCGCAACCGTACTGGCGAGCCAGCACACGAACAAAGCGAGCGGAATAGGCCAAAAATCGCTGACTCAGCACGCGATTCGCGGAAGTTCCGGCTTTACGAACGCGGCACGATGGCAACTGAACCTTGCGCGCGTCGATCCTTCCGAATGGCGCAGCCTGGGTATCCCACAAAGCGAGATAAACCGATACATCGTTTGCCGAGTCGTGAAAAAGAATATGGGACCGCCCGAAGATTGTTTTTACTTGAAACACGACGAGAACGGCACGTTGCGGCGAGTCCTCGTTAAGAGGGCATTGACCGACCAGGACAAGGAAGTCCTAACCGATATTCTGGATAAAATCGCCGAAAGAGAACAAGCCGGAGGAAAGCGTTACACAAAGCGCACATTTGGCCGTGACTTCAGTAAGTATAAACAGTGGCCGGATTACGGCGCTCGGAAACTTGAAAGGCTCATTGATTACGCTTTGGAAGAGGGCCTGCTCTGCCTGGAACCGGGGAGAAATCCTCAAGGAGTCACCGTTGATTACTTGTCCGCACAACAAGGGTGAAAAACACCGCGCAACAGCGCGCATTCAGGGTGTGCACATTAAAAATATGAGTTATTCCGCTATGATAGTTAAAGTGCACACGAAAGAAGCGCACACATGAAAATAGCACTGTGTAAGTTATTGAATTCATTAAAGTTGTACAGTGTACAAAGCGCACTCTCTAAAGAGAGAGAGAAGTGCGCGCTGTGAACGCGCCTTCTTCTCTCCGAGGTTTAGAGTGCCGCGCTGAGTGGACAAAAGTGATAGCAATTGCAAAAAATGGCGGGGGCGTTCATGGGTGCTTCGCACGAGGTCGATGGGTGCGGGGGGTCCGTCCTTCCCCCCGGTATGGCCTTGCTCCGAGAAAGCATTCTTTGTGTTGAACAACTCAAATTCAGGAAGGGGAAACCATGGAAACGATTAGCAGCACGGTATCAATCGAAGGCAAGGCAGTGACCTTTACCGTAGAGGCCAACAACATGACGATCCATGAAAACTGTCCGATGTGCCAGGAGGATCACAAGGATGCGGACACACCCTACTGGATTACCGTTGATGGGTACCATGTTTGCCACGAGTGCGCCGCAAAGCATGTACCGCTTTTGTTGAAGGCAGTCGTAGAACTGGACAAAGGGGTTTGGCGGGAAGACACAATCGAAAACACGAATGTCCCTGGGATAGATGTACCAGACCTCCGTCCTGCTGCTCAGAAAGACGAAACTGAGCAGCGTCAACGCCAAGTGAGTTTTAGCGAACTTCAGACCGATTTCCTAGTCGGCCAGTTAAAGGACTATCGCGAAATGACGTTTGATTGCTTGGCACTGCTCGAACATCTCTTGCCCAACGGCAACTCAGGCGCTCAAGGCGAAATCGGCAAAATAGTCCTTAAGGAAATCCGCAAGAGGCTAAGTGGTGGGCTGGACGATATTTTTTACGAGATCGCAATGTGAGGGTAAGAGCGCCAGTTAGGGCAAAGTGGCGGGCAAAGTAGAAAACTGGCAGGATAAGCCATTGAAATTAAAGGACAAAAATAGCAAGCGAGAAGCGCAACGGATAACTAATCCAGTGCGCCCTCAGCTTCTGAGCCTCAAAGATGCAGCCAGCTACTTGGGTTTAAGCGATTGGGCGCTTCGGGAAAGGGTGTGGCAAGGGCATATTCCCTTTGTCCGCTTCCCTGGGGGAAAGAAGATGTTTTTCCATGCTCCTGATTTAGAACAGTTTATCGAGGACAATAAGGCACGCTATGTCTGAATGTGGAAAACGTATTCTCATTAACTTTTCGGACTTTGCGGCTTTTCTGGGAGTGTCTGTTCGGAAAGTCTTCAAGCACAGGGCCGCAATGCGCAAGCTTGGGGTTATTGAGACTCACTGTGTTCAAGGCAGACTTTACACTGTG
>Ga0187864_10002374_pt1 | contig 16441 bp, 16 predicted proteins | sample June2016WEW_11_4_FD_132985 | JGI IMG/M metagenome (GOLD analysis project Ga0187864, IMG submission 132985) | Peatland microbial communities from SPRUCE experiment site at the Marcell Experimental Forest, Minnesota, USA - June2016WEW_11_40 | ecosystem: Environmental > Terrestrial > Soil >...
CCAGTTTTTCTGAACGCGCACAAATAGACCCAGGTATATGTGGCATCCCAGAAATGTCTCTATTTCCTTTCGGGCCTGTTTTCCGATCTCCTTGAGCATCTGCCCGCCCTTCCCTATTATGATGGGTTTCTGAGACTCACGCTCCACATTGATTGTCGCATCTATTTCTATGAGGTCCTTTTCGGGTATTTCGCTGAATTTTTCTATAATCACAGCGACCGCGTACGGAATCTCCTGGTGAGCGAGGTGAAAAATCTTCTCTCTAATCAGCTCTGCGACAAAAAAGCGTTCAGGCTGATCCGTGATGTAATCTCCAGGGTAATATTGCGGCCCTTCAGGCAAGAGCGCAAGGACCTCCGCCAGAATGTCCCCTGTCCCCTCCCCTTTCAGGGCGGAAATTGGAATTACGGCCTTAAAATCAAACCGCTCGCGATAACCCTGGATCAGGGGCAGCAAGTTGCTTTTATTTCTCAGCGCATCGACCTTGTTTATCACGAGTATTACGGGCGTATGAATCCGGCGAAGGTTGTCCAGTATGTACTCATTTGTCGGCCCGTCTGACTCGGGCTCTATCATGAACAGTACCGCGTCGCTTTCGCCCAGCGTGGAAAGCGCTGTTTCCACCAACCCGCGGTTGAACTCATCCCGCGCTTTATGTATTCCGGGGGTATCCACAAAGACGATCTGGCAGCCGTCTCCATTAAGTATTCCGACAATTCGGTTTCTGGTCGTTTGGGGCTTGGGCGCTGTTATGGAAATTCTTTGCTTCAGCAATTGGTTGAGCAGAGTCGACTTTCCGACGTTCGGCGCCCCTACGATAGCAATGTATCCGGATTTGAACTCTTTTTTTCCCCCAGATGGCGCCATGGAAGACCTCCTGCACATTATCAGTTAGTGTCAAACACGGTTGGCAGTTAACCGGAGCCTGGAACTGAAGGCTAACAGTTATTTTCGACAATCATTTCAAGCCCCCCCAGGCCGGCTTCCCCGATAACCTTTGCGCTTATGCCCCAGCGTGCTTTCCAGTGCCGGAGGTTGGACTTTCCGTGTCCGATAACGTCGCTCACCTGATTTGGTGAGACCAGCAAAACAATGTCGTCCCCGCAAAATCGAGGCAATGAGGCAAAATGCTGATCTATGCGGTCCCGCCACCAACGGCATCTTACGAGGCAGCCGAAGGCCGGATGGTAAGGTCCAGCCAGAATAACTCCGGGTTTTTCCAGGGCAGGGTCGGCTTGCAGACCCATTCTGATCACAGGTATGCCGGCCTTGAGCGCCAAATCATACGCGGGTGCAAGCCAGGTTACAGCTTCATCGAGACTCAGAGGAGTGTAAATGCCGTTTCTAAAGGAGTCAGCCAAAGCAGTCCCTTCAAGGACAAGGGTCGGATAGATGCGAAGAAAATCGGGATAAATTTCGATCGCCTTGCGCATTGACTCGAAAAACAAGTCTTGACTGTCTCCAGGCAACCCGGCCATAAGTTGAATGCCGAGCTTCCATCCCTCATCCGTGACCCGTTTTACCGTATCATAGACCGATCTCGCGCAATACCCCCTCCTGCTTTTTTGCAGCACAGAGTCCGACAGGCTCTGAACGCCGAGTTCAACCGTGCGGATCGGGTATCTTGAAAGGAGATCCACAACCTCGCCGCCAAGACAATCCGGGCGGGTTGAAAAACGAATCCCCGTAAAAATCCCTTGCCTTATGGGAATAGCGGCCGCGGCAAGGATAGATTCGATCAACGCAAGGGGCAACGCGCTGAAGGTGCCGCCAAAGAAGGCAATCTCGCCGGAGCGGCCCGACCTGCAAATCTGGTTGGAGTATGCTCTCAAACCAGACTCTACAAACTCGAGAATGTCGCTTTCCCAACGATCGTGAGAAACAACCACCCGCTGATTGCAGTAAACGCACTGAAACGGACATCCTGCGTGGGGCAGGAAAACGGGATAGATCATTTTTTTAGGAAACATCTGAGTGAAGCAGTCCGGAGTCTTTTTCGATTTCAGCGATGGCCTTTCGTGCGGCTTCCTGTTGCGCTTCCTTCTTGCTCTTGCCAAAACCGTGCGCCAGCACACGATCCCCGATTGCAACCCGCATGAAGAAAGTCTTATCGTGATCAGGCCCTTCTTCGGCCTCGAGAAAATAGATGGGGGTAAGCTTTAGCTTCGCCTGCGTGATCTCCTGGAGCTGAGTTTTGTAGTCTTTATCAAGAGCTTTGAGCAGATAGTCCTCTTCGCTGTGTTCCAGATAACCGTGAAAGGTCTTTTGAACCAGTCGCACCGCTGAATCCAGACCACCGTCCAGGTACACGGCGGCAAGCAGCGCTTCGAGTCCGTTGGCCAAAAGCGACGGCTTCTGGCGCCCTCCCGAGAGTTCCTCCCCTTTTCCCAGGAGAAGAAAATCTCCCAGATCGATGCTCGATGCGATTTGCGCCAGCTCCCGCTCGTTCACAATAGAAGAGCGGAGTCGGGACAACTCTCCTTCATCATAGTCCGGAAAAAGCTCGAGCAACAGATGGCTTATTGCCAATCCGAGGACCGAATCGCCAAGGAATTCGAGCGTTTCGTTATCCGCCGCAATGTCTTGATTTTCGTATGCAAAGGAACGATGCACAAGCGCGCGGAAAAGGAGGTCCCTGTTCTGGAATCGGTACCCGAGTTGATCTTGCAGTTTTTCGAGATTGGTTGTCTGCAGCATGGTCACGTGTCAAAAGCAAAAAAATGGTAAAAAGATCGTGATCGTTTCCACTTTCAACCCCGGCATATTTATAATATACACCATTTATATGCCTGATTTGAGTATATTTTGATTCAGATAGGACGCACCGGTAGAAATGCTTGTATGGCTCAGTTGTCCCCAACCGAAAAACAGCCGGTTCCTCCTTTTGGACCGGGACGGCGTAATGAATGTAAACCAGCCCGATTACATAAAGAACTTTGAAGAAGTTCGCTTTTATCAGGACGCTCTCGAAGCGCTCGAGCTTCTCAACCGCAACGACATAGGGGTCATTTTGATAAGCAACCAGTCCGGAGTCAATCGGGGTCTGATCCACCCGGACGATTTCTGGAAAACTCATGAAGGAGTCATTCGGCACGTTGAGGAATGCGGCGGGAGTATTCTGGCCGCATTTTACTGCCCTCACCGTCCGGATGAAAAATGCGAGTGCCGCAAACCAGCACCAGCCATGATACTTAGCGCTTGCAGGTTTGCCGGCATTGACCCTGGACAAACATATTTCGTTGGAGATCATGAGTCGGATATTAGGGCCGCCGAAAACGCGGGGTGCCCCGGAATTCGGGTCTGCCGCGGCGGCGATGCCGCACAAACAGATATCTGCATCTCTGAACAGCCCTGTTTTACGACTCTGTTGGATGCGGTTTTATGCATCTACAGTGAGAGCATTAAAGACTTTTCGACCAGAAGGAAGGCTCGAGCATGTCATCAATCGATAACCACCGTTACGCGCCGCTCTTGAAAGAGAAAATGTCCGCCGAGAGTTATCGAAAACTCATCGAACTCGATAACTCCGCACTATTCGAGTTCGCAGGCGAGTACACCGAGCTTTGCGAACCCGATTGTGTCTACATGTGTGACGATAGTGACGAAGATGCGGAATATATCCGGAAAAAATCACTGGAACTCAAAGAGGAAAAACCCCTGGCAAAAGAGGGCCACACAATCCATTACGATGGTTTTCACGACCAGGGCCGAGCGCCTGGGGCCACGAAGAACCTGGTGAGAAAGGAACTTGTTCCGATGATGAGCGCGCTCCTCGCCAAGGAGAGGGAGGAAGGTCTGGCAGAAGTTCGGGACATTCTCAAAGGCATCATGAAAGGCAAACAGGCGATCATAAAACTTAGTTGCGAAGGTCCGACCCACAGCCCCTTTTCAATAGCATGCGCTCAGATAACCGATTCGTTCTATGTTTGTCATTCCGAAGAACTTCTCTATCGACGGGGGTACGAGCACTTCCGCCGGATGGCGTCCAAGGACAAATTTTTCCGGTTCGTGCACAGCGCGGGTCGTCTCGATGAGAACGGTAATTGCCTGGACCTCGACAAGCGGCGGATTTACCAGGATATGGAGGACTACATAGTTCTTTCCACAAATAATCAGTATGCGGGAAATAGCGTGGGGTTGAAAAAGCACGCCATGCGCCTGGCAATCAAGCTCGGCGGGACCGAGGGCTGGCTATGCGAGCACATGTTCGTCATGTCTGTCCAGAATGAGAAAAAAGCGCGTTCGACCTACTTTTGTGGCGCTTTTCCCTCAGCCTGCGGAAAGACTGCGACTGCGATGCTGCCTGGCGAAAAGATAATCGGGGACGACATTGCCTATTTCCGCAATATAGATGGTGAGTTCAGAGCGGTTAATGTCGAAAACGGTATATTCGGGATCATAAAAGACGTAAATGCGCTGGATGACCCCCTCATTTTCAAGACCCTTCAGACCCCGGGGCTCGAAATGATCTTTTCAAATGTCCTCACGGGTCCGGACAATGAACCTTACTGGTTGGGCATGGGGGTTGAGCATCCCATGCGCGGCTGGAATTTTTCGGGGGAATGGTGGGAGGATAAAACAGACCAGCTTGACAATCCAATTCCTTTTGCGCACAGTAACGCCCGCTATACGCTAAGGCTTGGATATCTCGAAAACATCGACCCGGTTTACAACGACAGGAACGGTGTGCTGGTCAGTGGCGTAATCTATGGGGGCAGGGACAGTGACACTTCGGTCCCTATAGAAGAATCTGCGGACTGGGAAAGCGGAATTATCCTCAAGGCCTGTACGCTGGAATCCGAGACAACCTCAGCCACTATCGGACAAGAGGGTGTACTCGCGCCTCAGCCAATGGCGAACCTGGATTTCATCAGCTACCCGATAGGCGCCTATATCAGGAACAATATTCGATTTGTCGAGGGCATGAAGCAGGTCCCGAGAATCTATGCCGTCAATTACTTCCTGAGAGATGAAAAAGGAAATTTTCTCACTCACAAACTCGCCAAGAAAGTCTGGCTCCATTGGGCCGAACAGCGCATCTACAACGAAGTTGACGCTTACCGGACCCCGCTTGGATTCATTCCGAAGTATGAGGACCTCAAATCTCTATTTCAGCAAATCTTCCAGGAGGACTTTTCAAAGGAACTCTACCAGGAACTCTTCAAGTTCCGGATCGATGCATGGACAGCCAAAATCTCGCGCGCCATCCGCTTCTACAAACGCACTACGCCGGATTGCCCGGAAGAGTACTACCGTATATGGAGATCGACCATAAAGGAACTGCAGGACCTCAGGCGCAAATTCGGGCCGTTTATTGCGCCCGGCGCATATAAAGAACAACAGCCTGTTTCAGCAATCATTTCCTGAACCTTAACCATGGGCCGTTTCTGAGAGGATGGTCAGATGTTTTTCCCACCTTTTTTGATTTTTTTCCTGTTCATATTCGTATTTCTGCTTCTGGTGGCTTTCGGGTTGATCCAATTCGGTCTTTTTTCATGGGCGTTCAGCAAAATAGGCATCCCGCCCGAATATCTGTTTACGCTATTGTTCCTGTGCATTGTCGGCAGCATGATCAACATTCCCCTGCGCAGGATCCCGCTTGAAAAAGACGTTGATGACTGGCACACAGTCTCCTTTTTCGGAATGCGTTTCCGTCCTCCACGTTCCGAGCGGCCAAATGAAATGATACTGGCGATAAACGTGGGAGGCGCCATAATTCCTGCTGTTCTTTCGCTCTACCTTTTAATCAGCTCGCCTCATCCGATCCGAATGATGCTCGCTCTTGCCGCCGTCACTTATGTCGTTTATCAGAACGCGCGTCCGGTCGCCGGCGTTGGAATCGCTGTCCCGTGGCTGATTCCACCCCTTGTCGCGGCAGTTGCGGCGATGATATTCGATTATCATTTTGCCGCTCCTGCGGCATACGTCGCAGGAACATTGGGGACTCTGATCGGAGCGGACATTCTTCACCTGGATGAACTGAGATATCTGCGTGCTCCCGTGGCATCGATCGGCGGGGCCGGGACCTTCGATGGAATTTTCCTTTCAGGGATCATTGCCGTTTTGCTCGCGCCTGTCGGGGGCTGAGCCGGCTCTGTATGCTGCACATTAGTGCATTACACGGCATAACCCGCGCCGCCCCCCGCATTGGTTCTCGACGCTCCGCGAGGCGTGGCCGGCGGCGGGTGGCCTGAATAGAGGTGTGCGATGGCGAGCCCGGTCTATTTTGCCAGTTTGCGTGCAGGACTTGAAAATAGCCTGCTGACAAAAATTCACCGCCTGGCGCAGGCCGCCGGGTTGGAAAAAATCGTCAGGCAAAAGGGACTTACCGCGCTCAAGCTTCACTTCGGTGAAAGAGGAAACACTGCCTTTATCAGACCCATGCTCGTTCGCCCTGTTGTGGATGCGCTTGTGGAAGCAGGCGCCAGGCCGTTTATTACCGACTCCGGGACACTTTATCCCGGCTCACGCGGCAATGCGGTGGACCACTTGAATACGGCCGTTCTGAACGGCTTTGCCTACCCGGTTATCGGCGCTCCCCTTATCATTGCAGACGGCATCGACGGACGCGACGAGGTAGCAGTCCAGGTGAACCTGAAGCACTTTAAGGAGGTGTTTATCGGCTCGGCGATAGTTCGCGCTGATTCTTTGGTCTCGCTTGCCCATTTCAAACTGCACGAAGCCTCAGGCTTCGGCGGCGCAATAAAAAACGTCGGAATGGGAACAGCCTCACGGAAAGGCAAAATGGCCCAGCATTCGGATGTCGCCCCGGAAATAATTTTCGAGAAGTGTATAGGCTGCGGGGTTTGCCTCGAGCAATGCGCCCACGACGCCATAGTCCTGGTCGAAAGGCCGCCGGATGTGCCGGCCCCGAGCGCCTTTGTCACCAGGGTCATGCGGATCGACCAGGAACTTTGCGCGGGTTGCGCACGCTGCATTCATGCCTGCCCGCAGGGTGCGCTCACCATCAACTGGGAAAAAGACCTGCCTAAGTTCATGGAAAAAATGGTCGAATATACCGTCGGGGCGCTCAAGGGAAAGGAAAAACGCTCTATTTTCATCAATTTTCTTACCCAGATTTCCCCCGCATGCGACTGCTATCCCTTTGCAGATGCTCCGATTGTCGGCGATATCGGCATAACCGCTTCAGTGGACCCCGTTGCGATAGACCAGGCATGTGTGGACCTGGTAAACAGCCAACCTCATCTTGAATCCTCATGTCTCAAGGGAATCGAGAAGCCGTGCGCCGACAAGATCAGGGCCGTTTATCCGCACATTGACTGGGAGCGTCAGTTAATCTACGCCTCAGAACTCGGGATCGGATCCAGAGAATACGAGTTGGTGGAGATTTAGGTTAGGGCATGCCGGACCCGGGATTTATAAGGAAGATTGCCAAGCTCGCAGAAGACAGGACTGAGGCATGAGGACTGAGGACTGAGGACTGAGTAAGCGCCGATCAAACGAAGATTGTCAAGTTCGCAGAAGCAGTATATATTTTACATTTTGGAAGCGCCAAGCTCACTGGTGGGGCTCCCGGACTTCAAATCCGGTGTGGGGGCGTGAAGGCGTTCCCAGGTGGGTTCGATTCCCATGCGCTTCCGCCAACTTACAAAACATCAGTTTTCCACAATCTAAATTTTAGCCTTTACGTACCTATTGCGTACTGCAATTTTTTTTGAAGCCTTTTCGCCGCCCAAATCTGCCTGTTTCTGCCGCCGCGTCCATTGGGGCTTATGGTACCTGCGGACTCGCCCTTCCCATGTCGGCAAGGTAAAGCTGAGTGCTTCTAAAATGGCCTACAATCCATTTTCTCGCAGCAAGCCATAGTTGGGGACACGTCCCACTTGAACACCATGGAACATGGTTCACTTCCGGCCCGAACACATTGAAGCGGGCACGGACTTCCAGGCCACAGACTTCCAGTATATCTGCCGGTTCCATCGTCACTTAACTTTTCTTTGCTTGGGGGGGGCCAGGGGGATAGGAGCGGATTCACCCTGTCCCATCACGGTAAGGAATCCCTTTTGGTTCATCTCTCAAGCACACTCACTCAAACCCTGCACACTCGCAGAGGTAACATATCTTACAAAGCCGACAAAAGAATTGACAAACCTTTTAAGCTCTGGCGTTATGTTGGCTGTCCTTTCAGTTCATCCTTCCGAAGGAGCACCCATGACTCTGCGGGATGTAAACTGGCGCAAGGGTTGTTTCCGCTTATGGCTCTTTCTCTCTGTGCTTTGGATTGTAACAGTAGGGACTTTATTTCTATACCCCGCCACGTCGAAATACCTTGAAGCTGTGAAGGCCACCAACGAGTTGCAGTCGTTGCGAGCTAATATCTGCTACAAATTGGGATCTGACTTTTACACGGATGAAGAAATGACCGCGTGGCTGGCCCACCATCCCGATCCTAATGATATCGTGATAGATTCTGCTCAACCGAAGTCGAAGGTAAAATTGGACGTTCCCGATCCGTGGAAGACAGAAGCTCAACCCGCGAAGGGGGATGTTTTCGATGAGGTGTCTAAAGAGTCACTCATGAAGGTACAGGAAACACAGACAGGCGTGACCGTTGCCTTTTTGTGGTTTGAAACTCAGCCACCAGTTCAAACAGATTTAGATGAAGTTTTCGGGGTTGCGCTAGGGCTTCCTCCCTCGAAATCGCCCCCGGTGATAATACCTCCTTCCCCTCCTGGATTTATATGGGACCCCTGGACGGTGGTCCCGGAGGGGGTGAGTGGTGAAATCCTCTCTAAACGTGCACAGAAATTGTCAGGGGACGAGTCCATCCTTGCGTCAAAGCTCCAGCGGCTAAGAGAATTAAAGAAAGTCTTGGAATCTCGCCCCAATTGGGAGAAAAACTTTTTGCTATTCTTGGGAATGGCCTTCCTCCCCCCATTTGCTTTGCTGATTTTTGGAGTGGGCTTGTTATGGTCACTTTCCGGTTTTGCTCCTGAGCGTAGGAAGTAGAATCCTTTAACATCACACTACCCCGCAAAGTATAACTCATGTTCTGAGCATGCTATACGGCAATGGGTGAGAAATCACGACCCGCCCGGCACCAAATTAACCCTTCATCCATATTGAAATTATTGAGAAAAATAACGCTAATAGACTGCCCGCACAGCCCCGATTCGCTCACATTGTTACAATGTTGTTACACACAATAGGCTTGCGAAACCTTTCAGACACAGTGACAACTTTTGACAACATTAGGGGAAGGCCCTCACAAAAGGTCACAACAAACAGGGTTGCCTGCTTTTGCCTACTCATATCAAAAGTTCTGTAGCCCGCTTGTCAGCTTCGGCCAGCTTATGAAGCAGCCGCTCATATGTCCGCCAGTGCATTCCTTTGGGTTTACCTTCACCCAAACGGTCCCATAGCTTCCAGAATTTGCTGGATGCCCTATCCTGGTCTGTTTCAAACTGGCTCGTGTACTTCAGGTCGTAGCAATGCCGACAGCGAAAATATTTCTCGGCCAATGCCAGAATACCAACACGCCTATCACATCCGGGACACAGAAACCATGGCCTTTCCCCGCCATAAGTGCACTCAGTGAAGTCCAAAGCAATTTCTTCGTCCACATTTTCTGATTCCCCGCCAATAGTGACCCAATATGAAAGCACTAAGTAGCCCCAAGCAACATCTACCCATATCTCCCCTGCCTCTACCCCGCCACGGGTCCAGGAAAGAGGGAAAGAACGACCCGGACGCAAGAGGTTGTTTCTCTGAAGATACCTAATGTCCAGACGATTGAAGGTTTCGATTGCTCTCATTGTCCTATCCGCGTATGTGCCCCGTTAAAACCTATTCCCTAGGTGGTTTTCCTTGATGATTTCGGGATAGTGGCAATTTAAACGGACATCCCGCCTTCTCTCGCAGCAGTTTGAAATTTTGGACTTCGTGGGTAGAATGCTAGATCGAACAGACGCCATAAAGATACTTACCCTTGGTTAATGTCAGGTTTGGACTTCCTGGTGCTTTCGCAAATATCTTGAACAGAAAGTGGTTCAGGGCTTTCTCCCATTTTTGCAAGCTGGCCGATTGTAATTGTGGGCAAAACAAAGGCAGGCAAATCCATCCTGACAATAAGATTCTGCACCATCTCTCGAACATAAGGCCAAGCATTGAAAATGGCGTTTGTAAGACCGAATGCTTTTGTCTCATCATCTGTTGGTTTATATTTGTCTTTGATCTCATAGACAACGCAGAATGAAACGATGATCTCAAACACCTGCTTCTGCACATTTTTATCAGTGCCAACCAATGTAAACTTGCAACCAAACGGGAGTAAATTCTCAGTCTCGCCTTTGAGAAGCTCGGTTCCGATCTCAACAGCAACTTCGACAGCAGTTGGTTTTACAGACACATCCCTAGAACATTTCGCTTCCCAAAGGTGAATCCTCATTAAAGAGACATTCACCGCCACTGACTGAGCTTTGTTGAGTAGATCCTTATTACTTGTCATTTTAGGCCACCTTAGCTTTGGTTCTCGCTTCATAAATACATTTATCTGCACTCATATCAACCTCGAAGAGGCCTAAGAGGTATTTGTTAGTCTTAGATTTCTCGAAACTAATAGTGGGTGTATATCCAAGTGCGTAAGCTATTTCAGACAATGTACTAAGTGTCATATTTCTAGAGCCATTCAGAAGTTGAGACACAAACCCCTTTGTCTTGGCAATTTCATCGGCAAGTTCTTTCCTTGTCATATTTTCGTTCTCAAGGAGTTCACAAATGGATTCAGTTACAGCCATAATGAGTTCTCCCTTGGCTGCTTCAACAGCAAAGGCTCGATCTCCGAGAAGTTCACTTCGGTAATCTTGATAGTTTTGTTTCGTGCTCATCTTCATCTCCCCCGTATCATCCTGGTCAATTCCATTTCAAATTCACTCTTAATTCGCAGGGCTCTCTCGCGTTCGGTGGGCGGGAATTTGTTTGAGGCTTTCCCTCCACCTCTTTTTTCAAAACCGTGTGTGAGGATAAAATGACTATACGAGAAGTATCCGACCAGACGTTTACCTCCACCCTCTTTGACTTCCCACAGGTCATCCCCAACAGGCCTGAATTGTTCTTTGTTTCGGATTTGACCGAAATCTGATAACCTTTTTAAAATCCTGTCGAGTTTACCCCAGGTAGCAACGCTTCCGCGTTTCGCAGAGTCCAGGAATTCCTTTGCGGGAATATCCCCATTGGATGACCTTGCGAAAAAGATTCGCCGCATTTTTCCCGAACAATAAAGAAGTTCTTCACAGCATGTCATTCGGTCAATCCTAAAGTTTACATAAAGATAAACCACAGGAATCACAAAAGCAACCCTTTTTAGCGCCCAAGTCTTGGTTTCATGTGCTCGACAAAACCCTTCCGGAGAAACCCGGAAGCGAGTAATCACGTGAAAAAATTGTCCCCAAGAGTGTCACCACTCAAGAAATGGACTTAAGTCTCTGGAATTACTTGTGAACACCAATTTCCCTATATACAGAGCATAAGAAAATAAACGCCCTGTATTATAGAGTTTTGGTGACACTTTGTAATTTCGCATACTTAACCCCGTTTTTCGGGTGGTGACAGTTTCGGTGACACTTTTCATTCAGGACTGAGCGAGTAACTTTTTGCCGTCCTGTCCCAGGTGAGTTCATGTGCACCCCGCAGATTCTTCACAGCATTGGTGAAGGCGTAAATTCCCGCTCTATCAGTGTGTACTGCCCGCTTTAGCTCTCGTTCCCTCATCGGTCCCTTGGCTCTCAGAGTGCGCCGAATTTTTTCTTCCATTTGGGCTATCAGATTGTCCGCGCCTATTGGGTCATGCAGTTTCCGGGTCTGTAGCTGCCAATCGCAGAGCCGGATAGCCTTTTGAACAATCTCGGTATCAATCCGAGTCTTTGAGTCATTGGCGGCCAGAAGCGGCATTAATCTGAGCGCGTAGGTGTCTATGCGCTTCGCGTGTACGGATTTTTCAAGGTTGAGATACCACTGGTCAAAGAGTTCCTTTGCGTCCGGGTCAACGGCCATTTCAACCCGGTCCCTGAACAGGGTCAGGATTTCGTTCAATTTCGGTTTCAGCCGGTTTAGGTCATGGTCCGGTATTTTGGGCGGAATGCTGAAGCGCCGTTCTCCACTGCCAGTTACAAGCCACAAACGGTTATTGAAGCCAATGTCTGTGAACTGGCTTGTCCATATATTTTCGAAGGTGTCAATCGTTGACGCTGCAAGCAGGCTGAGATATGCGTTGTCGAGTTTTATGCTTTTGCCTTTTACCTGGTTCTCATACTTGTTCGATTCAAAAAGAGTCGTCACGCATGGTAGAAGGATGCTTCCCTCTATTTTGCACTTCGAAACAAAACTCTTGAACTCATCGAAAAACAAAATGAGTTTCGCTGCGCCGGTCTGTGCCTTGATTTCCAGCATTCGTTCCTGAAGCCCTTCCGCCGAACCAAGGCCATGACAAACGTTTAAAGTCTTGTCCGTCGAGAATTGGTGAAAGAACTTCACTGTCTGGTCTATCGCTGTTGACTTCCGGTCATCGGCGCTTTCTCCGAGCAACAGGGTGTAAAGGCGTGGTTGCGGTTCAATCTGACTTTCGAGAGTCGCTTTGTCCGCCAGAATGCTGCCCAGGCAGGTCAGAAACGAAAAATAGTAGAATTGCAAAGGCGGTTCAGTATAGGCGCTGTAGACTTCGGCAAATTGCAGCGCCATGCCTGAGAGAACTTCACGCGGGAAATCAACATCGGCCTGTTCCGATTGGTGATTGTGACTTCCCTTTGTGCTGCTATCGCAATCGGAAGGCACGTCTTTCGTATATCCGGGTTCCCAGTCTGTTTCCGGACACTCGCCATTAGCAGCCGGTTCTATCTTTGCCTTGGGCGGCTTGTAAACTTCCTTACATTCCGCAATGGCCTTATCAAGCGTCCAGTTTCGGTAGTCTTCTCGGTCCCACTTTTTGCGGTGAAGTTTGGATTGCCTAAAAAGCCGGTTCATCCTCTCTTTGTCGCGCCCGAACCAGAAGGCGAGCATCCCGCAAAGCGCGAGGTCGGCTTCACTCTGTGAACTGTAATCGCCCTTCCAAGCACCCATATCAAAGAGCTTTGAGAACCTTGCTCCGTTCTCAGCTTTTCTGGCACGGTCTAAAACCTCCTCGTCATCAAGGTTCAGCGGTTCAACCGGCAAGGTTGGTTGCGAATTGTCTGCTTGCTCCTGCTCAGGCCATATTTCACGAAGGAACAGTACAAGCTCATCCTGTCGGTATGTTATCGCTGCCGTTGCCATCGAATACACGTCCTGTGAAAGTGAAAAAGCGCCCTTTATCGTAAACTTCGAAATTGCCTTTCTTGCGCCCTTTGCCGGGAAGTTTCCCTTTGATGATAATGTGAAGTCCCTTCCTGCTCGGTGTCACTTCGGTATAGCTTTGGAACAGGTCAACGTACCGGCGCGCCCAGGGTTCCAATTCGCCCGTATCCGGGTTTAGGCAGGAATCCAGGTCAATGCCTGTGTACGGGTCCGATTCGCTGAACACAAACCCGATACCGTCAAGGCCGTAGGTTTCCGTTGCAATGAGCGCTTCCTGAATGCTCGCCCAGGTGTCCGGGTGATTCGGTTTCGCCTCATGACCGGTCTTCGGGTTTATTGGGATTTTGTCCAGCTTTCCGTTCTCTTTCGGAACACCCTTCCAAGCTACCCATTGACGCCGTTCCTTGAGTTCACCAGGGATGTTACCGACACGTGGCGGGTTCATTTTAACCGGCCTTTCTCGGTGAGTTCATTGAACTTTGTAAGGTCCACAAATAGGGCAGAGCCGACTTTTATCAGCAAACCCGGAAACCGCTTTAAATGTTTCACTTTATAGACCCATGACCTGGAAAATGGGAAATTCGCACCCTTGTGGATTTCAGAGACTCGAAGTAAATTTGACATAGACTTTTCCTTTCGTCCTAAGATTGATATTCAACACGCGAGACAGTTTAGGAAAAGCCGATAACGAAATGGCAACTATCCAAACTATAGTTGGGAAAAGTTGTCGTTTGGTAAGATATTGATATTCAAGGTATGCCGGATTAGGGGAGCAGAAAGTTGCTAAAAAGTTGCTCTAGTTGTTCGAATCTTTTCATAAAGTGTCTGATAATTGGGAACTTCGATTCCCTCTTTCCTCAGAAGCCGCTGCAACAATTGGCCTACAAAATCACGGCGCGCGCTCGAAGGGTTTTCGGTAAAAAGGTCAATCGTCAAATCAGATCTTGAAATTCGTGAGTAGGTTTCAGGATCATCGTCTAAGATGTCCAGCGCGGTTTTCAGGCAGGCTTCAGGCTTGTGGTTCATAAGGGGTTTATGCTTCTGCATTGTCAGGTCATACAGTCTATCTGTGATCGGTTTCAATTCTACGGCCCTCTTGATTGCGTCATCGGCAAGCGGTTTCGTTTTGAATCCTGGTGGCTCCTTGGCAGATTCCGCATTTTCAAAAAGTTTCGCGACTTCGCTTAAATCGTAAAGACTCGACAGTAACTCCTCTAAGTGGTTCGGCAGCAACTCTTCCAATTTCCAAGTAAGTTCATTTTTTTCTTCCCACGCCTCCCAGGGTCCTTTCCAATCGGAAGTGGCCGTATTAGTTATGGTAGGGTACTGCTTGAGCAGGTCTCTTAGACGTTGATACTCTCCACATCGCCACAAACAGTCTGCAATTTTAGGCGGTCCCAGTATAGGGTGATACGGCGTTAAAAAACCGGCTATAATGAAGTCCAGAAAGAGGTACTCGGTCAGGTTATACTTTTGGAGAAGTCCTGTTCCTGCAATCAATCCCATTTCAGCGCTCTCCTGTAAGCGTCCTGGTGGTGTCCAGGGAAAACCGGCCAGGATACCGGCCTTGTCGAGCAGGTTCATGACGCCTGCTCTATCCCTGGAAAGCGGTCGTATCATTTCACAATCTTCAAAACCTGTCCACGCTTCGGAGTCATGATTTCAGCGCTTGCATCGGCAGCACGCTTAAGAGCATTCGGCATAAGGTGTGCGTACCTTTCAGTGGTGGACGCGTGTTTATGCGTCATAAGGGTCTGGATTACTGCAAGGTCTATCCCACTCGAAACCATTCTGGAAGCCCAGGAATGACGCAAACCATGAAAGCGGAAATCGGCCGGCAGCTTGGCCTTAGTCTTTATGCTCTCCCAAGGATCTCGAATGCTCTTTCGTGTCGTTCCATCCGTGTTTGGGAAAACGTATACAGAAAGTCTGTCCATGTCGGGAAGGTCGCCAACAGCTTCTTTAGAAAGCCTGTCCATTTCGGAAAGGACACCAGCAGCTTCCTTGCTTACCGGAATTGTCATGGTCTTCCCGCCTTTGGGTGCTCGCAGTGTGATAAGCCGATGCTCGAAATCAACATCCATCCATTCCAACCGAAAGAGCTCGCCGCGCCGAAGCCCGGTCAGCAGGGCGAATTTGATTAGTGAAGCCGTGCACTGACAGGGCCATGAATCGAGCACATTCCGCAGTCGCTCTATTTCGTCATCCGACAGATATTCGGTTTTCATGTTGTCGAGCTTTGGCAACTCAACCGACGCAACCGGGTTTGGTCCGTTGTAAAGCCGCCATTTAGCGGCAAGATTGAAAAGCCGCCGTAAAAGCACAATCTGATGCTTGATTGTGGCAGGTGTGAACGGCTTTCCGTTCTTATTGACAGCCTTTTTCAGTTCGAGCTTCATCCGCTCGATGTCCAGAGCCGAAATGGATTCAAGCGGCTTTGTGCCGAAGCGCGGTCTAAGATGGCGATTGTAATTCCACTCGTCATCCTTCCAGGTCTTCTTATTTTCCTGTGCCCAAGGTAGATACTTAGTCCAAACGTCGGCCAGGGTGATGGCCTTCTTTGTCTTGTGCGCCGTTATATCGAATTCTTCTCTGAGTAGTTCTGTTTTCAGGTTGGATTCGATTTCCCGCGCAAGAGTCAGGTTCGGTGCCTGCCGGGTTATGCGCTTGCCTTTGAGTGAAACATCAATACGGAAGGTTTTTTCCCTGCCAAAAGCCGCGCCACATTTCCGGCATTTCTTGGCGTCCAGCTTGTTCGATGTCCGGCACTCATCACAATAGATTTGAATAGCCATCCAGAAACCTCCGATTTTACGTACTCGTCACGTACTTAAAAATTTATTAAACCGTCAAAAAGTGTCTCGTCGCGTAACACCATGGATGCCATAAAAACGTTACTGTGTCAAGTATTATCTTAAGATATGAAAAATGAGGAAAAGATTTATTACCGGACTTCAAATCCGGTGTGGGGGCGTGAAGGCGTTCCCAGGTGGGTTCGATTCCCATGCGCTTCCGCCAACTTACAACTACTCGCCTTTTTCACAATCTCGCCCCTGCCCTTTGCATGCATATTGCGTGCACGTATGCGGGTTGAAGGGACTTTTGCCCTCTATATTCCGCATACTCCCGGTGCCTCCTTACCGACACTCCGAAC
>Ga0187864_10002378_pt1 | contig 16426 bp, 12 predicted proteins | sample June2016WEW_11_4_FD_132985 | JGI IMG/M metagenome (GOLD analysis project Ga0187864, IMG submission 132985) | Peatland microbial communities from SPRUCE experiment site at the Marcell Experimental Forest, Minnesota, USA - June2016WEW_11_40 | ecosystem: Environmental > Terrestrial > Soil >...
ATCGCTGCTCGTCGCCGACACGCTGGTCTCGCCGAAATGGTTGCCCGCGCCGTCGTAGTTCAGATAGATCTGGAACGCGAACGCGCCCGGCACGCCCAGCTTGAAGTTGATATCCGGCCACATCGTGGCCATGTCCAGCCCGTATGCGCCGAAAATACCCAGTAAGTCCGCCTGTGCCACCGCGCCGGTGATGTCTTCGAGCGCGCCCCAGTTGTATTCGGTGATCGCGGTCTTCGTGCCGGGGAAGTATTGATTGACCCAGCCGATCATGCGCGGGATAAGCATCGGCGGATGCTGCTGCCCGTCTACGTCGCACATTGCGTTGTAGTCGTCGCAAGGGTCGGAATCTGTTAGGGGCGTCACCACGGGGACGATGTAGTTCGGATCCCATAACGCCCGCGTCGATTGCATGCGGAGGGCGGTGGTCGCAGGATCGACGGCCGTACCGAAACCAATCGCGCTTGTGCTGCAGTCGTTCGTAAAGCAGGGATAGACGTACCCGTGGACGTCGAGATAATCGAGCAGGCGCGTTCCGGCCTGGTTCGACGCCGCCTGCATCTGCTGCAGGAAGTACTCGAGCCACGGCATGCCGCCGTGCGCGTTGCGATCGACCGGATTGGCCCAATACTGGAAATGCGGGCCCGTCCCCCAGCCGCTTTCGAAGTCCTTTTTCGAAAACAGGTATCCGGGCCAACCGGCGGCGACCGGGCCCACCACCAGCGCAGTCGGATCGGCGGCTTTCACTGCCTGTGCCGCCGCCAGATTGCGCGCGAGCATGTCGTCGTAGGTGGCGGGCTGCACCGGGACGCCCACCTGGTGATATATGTCCGGGTGGGTGCCGTCCCACCATTCCGGCTCATTATCCAGGTCCCACATCTGAACTCCGCCATCGTTGGCGGGTCCGTACTTGTTGAGCATTGCCGCCACCCACTGTCCGCCGAATGCGGGCGTGATCGGCTGGTAAACATCGTTCGGATCGTTCACGATCTGGTCGCCGGTCGACAGGGCGATGCCATTGCCGCATTGAGAGCCCCCCGGTTCGGTCTGCTGCTGCTGCCCGTACTTCGAGACCGGGTAACTGCAACTGTACTGATAGTCCGGCGTCAGCGCACTATCCGGCGGCAGTTTCGGAGTCCAGTCCAGCAGCGGGAAGGTACTCAGGCTCACCGTGCCGGTTTCGAGGTTTCGCTCATGGAACAGATCGAAGCTGTTATGCACGCCGTCGCCGGCCAGATACGTGGTGAAATACAAGTTTACGTTGAGGTTCTCCAGGTCGAGCTGCCAGTTATAGCTGGAGGCGCTATCGCCGCCCCAGCGGCGCACGCCGATGTGCATGATGCCGGATATGCCGCTGTCGGTCCATTCGGTGAAGGGCGAACAACAGACCCCATTTCCGGTGAATTCGTTAGTTCCGTATATGAGCGGGCTGATCGGGTGTTGTGACGCGGTCGCGTCAACGGCGAGTGTGGGAGCGGACGCGCCGTACAGTGCTGCGGCGCCCAGAAGTAGAAAGGGGAAATGGCGCGGCAACATAGGATGGCTGGCATTATATCTTGCTTTTGATTCATCAAGCACTTCGAAGCGCCGGTACGGTAACATGGCCCGTCACTGGCACGAACGCTAAAGACAGCTTTCCTTGCGCGCTGGCTTCGAGACCTCTGAAAGTCCCGGTCAATGCGTGATTCTGCCCGACCTCGCGGAAGATGTCGAGGTCCCTCAGCGTAAATAGCCGGGCTGAGGGCCGAAACTGGAACGTTAAGACCCAATATCGGTAGCGTTTCGCCAGTCACTTTCCAATCGGGTCGAGGGCTACAATGAGCGTGTGCAACTCGGTATGAGCAAAGTCAATTGGTCCCGCGTGCTCCTCTGCGGGCTGCTAACCGGAATCATTTGGATCATACTCGGCGCCATGGTGACCGCACTGGTCGGGCGGGATTTCGCTGCTTTGCCCAATAATCGTCTTGGTGCGCCCACGCCCGGCTTTGTCCTGTTCAATGTCGTAATTGACCTGCTTGAAGGCATTTCCATTCTGTGGCTTTACGCCGCGATCCGGCCGGCCTACGGCCCCGGCGCGAAGGCCGCAATCATAGCGGCTTTTGCGTGGTGGTTCATAGTCAGCTTGGGAGACGCCACGTGGTGCTCTTTCGGCCTTTTTCCGACGCCCACTGTCATTCCATTGATGATCGGAACCCTGCCCGCCCTCATTCTGGCCACCATCGCCGGGGCCAGGTTTTACAGAGAATAGACAGTCGCGCTGCGCGCCTGGCGAAAGCGATTCAGGACCAGGCTTCCGCAGACTATGATTTCCTCTTCAGCCAACTGAAGAGTGATACAGGATGATCGGAAACTCGCAGGACAACGGGCAGGAGCCGAAACGATATCTGGTGTTATCACTAGCCAGGCTATTCTCGATTGCGTTTCCTGGCGGCTACCGATTTGAGAACCAGTGCCTCTAACACCTTGTGGTCCACATCGGCCAGATTCTTGACGTAGAGGCAGCCCTTGCCGGTGGTGTGCTTGCCGAGCTTAAGCGAGCAACGCCTCAGCTTCGCTGAACCCACTCATGCCGTAGAGAACGATTGCGGCCTTACGCGGCGAAAAACCGGCGAGCGGCATATCGTCCTGCCGCTCGCTCTCGTAAGCGGCATGGTAGCTGCCAAAGCCCACTATCGATGGCCCCCAAAGTCTTCGGCTCTTCGGCGGTCGCACTTTGCATCAACTTGACGAGCGCCCTGGCGTCCGCGCGCGGTCTCGTCCGTGAGCGTGCCGACAGCACCCAGACTTGGAGTCTTTCGGGTTGAAGGAAACGATAAAGCGCGATCCCTCACTTGTGGAAGGGCGTGCGCTCGCCATCGTCAACGAACTCCGTTGTGGATGTAGCTGCCTCCGGTTCCCGCTGGTCCCGCCCGGTAGACCCGATGAGACCTTATCCCGCTCATCAAATTGGCCCACGCAGTTGCGTTCACCGTCGGGACTGCTGTTGCCCCTCGCTGGTAGTCTTGGAGGAGCGAGTCCGCGACGTTTCCGGCGGCGGCATGCGGGGGACCACTCCATCGGGGTCTTGACAGCCCTGTCATTCGGAAGTACAGGGCGTCCACGACATAAGCCGCTGCCTCCTCATGCAAGGCGTCGATCGGCTGACGCGTAATGTCAAAGAACGCGTGCGTGCATTCGTGCAACACCAATCCCTCATCCCCGCGCCCGATCACGGGCTGCGTATCCATGGTGTCGGTGTTGTCGTGGTATTGCGCTGCCACGCCGGGCGGGAGTACGGTGGTCACGTTCACAACAATGTGATCATGCCGGATCGCCCGGGCGACGCGCTGAAACGTATGGCTCGATATCGTGATATTCGTTCCGCCTAGGGGAAACGAGAATCGGATCCTCGAAGCAACGGGGCCAGACAGTACTCCCAGTATTCGTGATTTAGCTGACATCGGCTTCTCCTTCTTTCCTTCCGCGACAGGCGGTTCAATATCTGATTCAACCGTTGCGCTCATCCCTCTAGGCGCAAGCCAGCCGGAAGAACTGGCATCTCGGAGAAGGACTTTTTCTGGAACCGGTCGGCGGCCCCAAAATGGGCTTCTCAGAACTTGCGCGGGCGGCGGCCCGAAGGTGGAACGATAAGCGTCATTATCGGTACTTGTTTCGATTGCCTTTCCACCGCCACGAGTCTCGCCACCCGGGGCCCTTCGCGCTGAAGGAACCAACAAACTGCGGTCCCTCACTCGTGGTTCCGTCCGGACGGACCGACTGGAGGTGGAGGACAACCGTCTGCTCAGGCTCCGGTATCATCTGCGTTTCCAGCCGTTCCAAACGCCGCGAGAGATTCGTGGTCACTATCGTGCCGCCTGGCCGGGTCGCTGAGCAACCTCGATGGGAACGCTCTCGACCCATTCGTCCAGTTGCTCGTCGGTTATACGCCCGGGTCCCTCGTTGCTCCCGAGGAGTTCCACGAACTCGATCACAGTTCCAACCGTACAGCGTCCTCCTGCATGTAGCGTTCTCCAGACTGGTCCTGCCGCCGTAGCGGCACACAATCATGCAAAAGTAGTCGCGCGGCTTTCGTTCGGCCAGCCAGTATTGCTCTTCGAGCCGACCCAGACTGGCCGCGTGCCACAAGGTTCAGGCTGAGGTACCCCTTGTAACCGCCGTGCAGAGGTGATAAACATTGCGTGGGACGCGACGCTGTTCGCGGGTCCGCGGGCGCCGGTCGGGCGCCGATTTCCAGGGAGAAATCATCCAATGTCATACCGGTGGCTGTTTCCGGCGGCTTTGTGCGCCGCTCTGACAGTATTGTGCCTGATCTCCTGCAGTTCCGGTCCGAGTGCCCCCCAGCCAGGCACTCCGCCCTTTTACTGGGGCGCGGCCGGCGAGACGTGGCACGCGGGCGACTATCTCAAGACGCTCGACGACCTGTCGCATCTCACGGCCGACCAGAATGAGTTCACCGAGCGAGCGCGTCCCTGGGATATCGTCGTCGCCTCCGGTGTGTCGCGCGGATACATCGATCTTTCTGATGCGTGCGAAAACGCCATTCACAAGGTCCCGGCAAGAGCCAGCGAAATTCGCCGGCAGATGAACGCATGGCGGGCCAATGCGAACAGTGCCGCACTGGAGGTGGCAGATACCTTCCAGAAGTTCTCCGTTGCCAACAAGAGGGATTCAATCTCTCTGGATTTCGCCTGGCCACCCGTGGGAAGTGCCGCTATGCCGGCGCAACGGGATCGGTTCGCGGCCGGGGCGCCGCTTTCCGACGCGGATCTCGACGGTCTGGAGCAGTCGATGATCCACCGTGACGTCATGCTGACGGCGGCGCGCGCGACGGGCGCGGGTGAGGACACCGCCAGGGCGCAGGAGGTATTTCGACAGCCGAAGCCTGCTGTGTCTACCGAAACATTCATGGTCGGTATGGGTGAGGCCTTATATGATCTCTCGGCGCTTTATGGCCCGAAAAAGCTCGATATTCCGCAACGCCGGGAGATGCTGATCACCCTCGCCACCAATGCCCTGAAGCCTTATCCGAAGAATAAGGACGCGGCGGCGCTGCTTGCAAAGATCGCAAAAGACGCCAAGGCGCAAAAGAAGTAAACGGCTGGCCCTCAGGCTCCCGGTTTTCGCCGGTCCACGATCCCGCGAACCTCGTCGATGGTTACGAACTGATTGGCGGCGACACCCTCGAAGTGCTGCAGGAGACCGCTTGGCCAGTACACCTCAACATTCACGGTTTCGGCCTTGCCCAGTCCAAAGTGCAGGCGCTTCTCATTCGACGACAGGAACCCCGCCTGGGCAATTACTTCCTGCGCCTGCCGATGAAACCAGCCGCAGCGGCGAAACCTGAAAGCGGGGCGACCAGTGGCGTGTTGTTTAACCGGTACGTTGAAAGATTTTATTTGGCTCCTCAGGTAGGACTCGAACCTACAACCCTTCGGTTAACAGCCGAATGCTCTACCATTGAGCTACTGAGGAGCAGGGGAAAGGTCTTTCGCTTCAATTACAACAGACCGGCGTAGCCGTGTCAATTTCCACTGTGCCGCTCAGGCCTGCGGCAGCGCCTCCACCACTTTCGCGATGTCCTCAGGGCTGATGTAAAAGTGCGGCGAGAAACGGATCCAGCCCTGCCGCGGCGCGGCACTGATCCCGTTCTCCCACAGGCGGCTAATAATCAGACGGCTGTCCAATGAAGGATGGCGAATGGTCACGATCCCCGACGCAGTCTCCGGATTGCGATCCCCCAATATCTCGTAACCCTTCGCCGCGGCCCCGTTGGCGATCTCATCGGCCCGCGCCGTCACCGCCGGCCCAATCTGTGCCGAATCCGCTTCGAGGATTAGTTCCAATGCGGCCTGCAATCCAAAGCACCCGATGGTGTTCAACGTACCGCACTCGTACCGGCCGGCATCGCCGCGAAGAGTCATATCGCGCGAAGCGTAATCGGCATGGTGAGCCGCATTCGTCCAGCCGAATTCGATCGGCTCGATTCGCTCCTGCCACTCGCGCCGGACATAAAGTAAACCGCAACCCTCCGGCCCCAGCAGCCATTTATGACCGTCGGCCGCCAATGCGTCAATATGGGCTTCATCCACATCGAGGGGGAACGCGCCGAGACCCTGAATCGCGTCGACAAAAAAGAAACACCCCTGAGCGCGGCAGATCTCACCGATGGCCTTTACATTCGCGCGCAACCCGCTGAGGTACTGGACAAAGCTGAGGGCCAGCAGCTTCGCCCCCCGGCACGCCTCTTCGATCCGGTCCAAAGGATCGGTAGCCGACAGCCACTCCACCTGCACGCGCCTGCTCTCAAGGCGTTTCCAGGGATAGTAGTTGGCGGGAAACTCCTCGCGGAAGGCGACGACGCGATCGCCCGGTTTCCAGTCAAGTCCCCCGGCAATGGCGCAAATCCCTTCGCTGGTATTCTTTACGAGGGCAATCTCATCGCGATGCGAACCGATCAGCCGCGCACCGGCCAGTCGCACACCCTCACAGGCGGCGAGCCAGGTATCGTAGTGCATGGAGCCAAATTCGCAGGCATCGTCGGCAAAATCCTTCATCGCCCTGGCCACGCGGCGGGGGAGCGGCGAAACGGCGGCGTGGTTAAGGTAAATGAGGCGCTCGGTGACCGGGAACTCGGACCTGTACCGCTTCCACAACGGTTGGTTCTGAAATTGGAAACCCATGGGAAAGACTATACGTTAATTGAATGAAGGTCTATACTTGAACCAGGTCGCGCACGGAGAACCAATGGCAAGACGAATCCTCTCCCTCCTTTTCGGTGTGATGCTGGCGGCGGCGCTGAACACACCCAGTTTCGCAGACAACAAAGAGACAGACCCAGACCAGATCGGTAATCGCGATGTAGGCAAAGGGGTTAACTTCTACTCGCTGGAAAAGGAGATCGCCATCGGCAAGCAGCTCGCCCAACAGGTGGAGAAAGAAGCGAAGATCGTTGATGATCCTGTGATTGCCGAATACGTCAACCGCGTGGGCCAGAACCTGGTGCGCAACTCGGACGCCAAGGTACCCTTCACCATTAAAGTGATCGACGGCGAGGACGTGAACGCGTTCGCTTTGCCCGGTGGATTCTTCTTCGTTTACACGGGTCTCATCATGAAGGCGGACACCGAAGCCGAGCTGGCTGGAGTAATGGCCCATGAGATCGGCCATGTAGCCGCTCGCCATGGCACTCGCCAGGCCACCCGTGGCGAAATCGCCCAGATGGGCATGATCCCGCTGTATTTCATCGGCGGCTGGGCTGGGTATGGCGCGTATGAGGCGGCCAGCGTGCTAATACCGATGGGCTTCCTCAAGTTCTCCCGCGCTTTCGAAGCCGAAGCAGATCTGCTGGGCCTTGAGTACATGTATAAGGCCGGATACGATCCGACCGCGTTTGTCGATTTCTTCGAGAAGATTCAGGCGATGGAAAAGAAGAAGCCCGGCACCATTTCCAAGGCATTCTCCACGCACCCGCCGACCGATGACCGCATCAAGGTGGCTCAGCAGCACATCCAGGAATATCTGAAGGCCAAACCCGAATATGTCGTCACCACGTCGGAGTTCAACGACGTGAAGGCCCGCCTGATGGCGATGCACAACCGCCGCAAGATCGATCAGAAAGACGTGAACAAGCCGACGTTGCGCCGTACTCCGGGCTCGGGCACGGGCACGGTGGATCCCGATGACGGCAGTAAAACCGGCACGGGTGACGATGAAGACCGTCCGACGCTGAAGCGCCGTCCCAGCGACGATCAGTAAAAACTCCTCCTCCCGCAAACACACTGGCCCGCGATTCATCTGAGTCGCGGGCTTTTCATATGTGGGCTCGCGTCGTCAGGGGCCGGGGGCCGTTTCATATAGAATCGCAGTGGTGTCCTTGTCTCTCCGGCTGCGCTGGGTGGCCGTCACTGTCTTCGTTTTCTCAGCAGCTCTGAATTATCTCGATCGCCAGATTCTGGCCACCATGGTTGACGTCTGGCGGACCTCTGGCCCCGCGTCGCCCGCGAACCCCGGTTTTGCTATGGATTACGCGGGCTATGGAGTCCTGCTGTCGGTTTTCTCCATCGCCTACGCGCTGAGTGCGCCGTTCATGGGCTGGTTTCTGGACCGCGTGGGCCTAAACCTGGGCATGTCGCTGTCGGTGGCCGTGTGGGCGGTGGCAAGCTTCGGCACGGGCACGGCTCATTCGTTTCACCAACTGCTCTATTGGCGCGTGCTGCTGGGGGTTGCGGAGGCGGCGGGTGTTTCCGCACAGGCCAAAGTGAGCGGTATGTATCTGCTGCCCGAGGAGCGAGCGCTCGGCGCAGCAGCTCAGCAACTCGGCCTGACCATCGGCGCAGGTCTGGCGCCGGCGTTCACCGTGTTCTTCTCCTACGGCTATTCGTGGCGCTGGACGTTCTTCGCCGCGGCTATGGCGAGCCTGGTCTGGATTCCCGTATGGCTGGCAACAACGCGCGCGATTCCTGCCGCGGTGGAACAAGAGATCGACACTCGCAGTACGACCACCACCGGCTCGCAGATTCGCGACCCGCGGCTATGGGCGTTGATGGTTGCCAACGCGCTCGGGATGACGCTTTACAGCCTGTGGACAAACTGGGCGCCGCCGTACCTGGTGCGCGTGCATCACCTCACGCCACCGCAGGCGGCGCGTTACACGTGGGCGGTGCCGGTGGCGGCGTGGCTGGGAGCGTTCACGGGTGGCTCATTGTCGTGGCGATGGATTCGCCGTGGGATGAGCGCGGTGGCAGCACGTAAGCGGACCTGCCTGACCGGTTCCGCGCTGGCGGTGATCACGGCTCTGATTCCATTGACCCCGACGCCTCTTACCGCAACCATCGGCATGTCCCTCAGTCTGTTCCTTGTCGCGGCGTGGAGCACGAACCTGTACACAATCCCGGTTGATCTCTACGGTGCGGCGCGCGCGGCCTTCGGCGTTTCGGCGCTGGTGTTTTCGTACGGCGCGATGCAGGCGCTGGTCTCGAAGCCGCTGGGTTTGTGGATTGAACGATCCGGCTTCACACCGGTGTGTTTGGCGCTCGCGGCCCTGCCTCTGGCGGGGACGCTGTTGGTTTATTGGCAGGTGCCCTCAGAAGCGCGTGAGCGGTAGTGACGGTGGACCGGTCTCGAACAGGGCTTTTACGCCGGGGCGGTTCAGCACGATGATCGTGCAGACGCCAACTGCCGTACCCCATGGGACGCTCAGGCATGTAAGTGCAGCCACGACGACGCAGAACATGTGGTGGCGATGTTGCGCCAAGTTGCGTCCGGTGTAGAAGGTCAACAGCGTGCCACCCACACCAAGGGCGATCATCAGAATCCCGAGTCCGACAAAAATGAACCCGACAAATGGCGGTGGGGCTTTTGAGCCGGCCGGGATCATGGTGAACATCGCTGCCATCATGGCGATCCAAAGCGCAGCGAACAACGTGCCCACGCCGCTCATGCCGGCAAGGACGTAGTAGGCAAACTTCAGAAGCCGCAAGTGTTCCAGGTCGCGATCCACCATCTCACTCATCGCGGTGTCCTTTGACGCAACTCATTCTATCCAGAAAGAAAGACCAATGCGCCAACGCCATCTATACTCATAGGTATGGCGACGTTGGTCAGCCTCGGTACACCCGTCTCACTCGATTCGACGGTTCTCGAAGCGAAGCGGCTTAAACTGCTGGAGAACCTGCGCGCCATGGGCCGCGTGCTGATCGCCTACTCCGGCGGCACAGATTCCGCGTACCTTGCCTGGGCCACGACACAGGCGCTCGGTGAGAACGCCATCGCGATCACGGCCGATTCCGCATCCATCCCCGAATCTCACAAGCGCGACGCAGAGCGCTTCGCCCGCGATAACGGCATTCGCCACGAATACATCGCCACGAACGAGTTCGAAAATCCCGACTACGTGAAGAACGCGCCCGACCGCTGCTTCCACTGCAAGGATGAGCTGTTCACCTGCCTCGCCGAAGTGGGCCGCGCACGCGGCTTCGAGCACATCGTCTACGGCGTGAACATGGACGACCTGGGCGATTACCGCCCCGGCCAGAAAGCGGCGAAGATCCACGAGGTGAAAGCGCCCCTGGTGGACGCCGGGCTCACCAAAGCCGAGATTCGCGAGCTGTCGCGCATCGCCGGGCTCGAAACCTGGGACCGGCCCGCGTCAGCCTGCCTCAGCTCGCGCATTCCCTACGGCACGCCGGTTACGAAGGAGAACGTGAAGACTGTGGAACAGGGTGAAGAAGCGATCGGCGCGCTGGGCTTCCGCCAGTTCCGCGTCCGCTTCCACGGCGATCTGGTGCGCATTGAAGTTGCGCCCGAAGAGCTGGATCGCGCCCTCACGGCTGAGATGGCACAGGCTTTCACGGCGATCTTCAAGCCGCTCGGCTTCCACTACGTCACGCTCGATCTTGAAGGCTATCGTCAGGGTTCACTGAACGCGGCTATCGGGCATTAGATCCGATCCACCACCAGAAACTGCTCGAACTTTCCATTCGGCATCACGTAGATATTCAGCAGCACGGTCTTCTTTTCGAACTGCGCTTCGTAGGTGCGATGCGTCATCCCGCCGCGAAGCTGCTCGGCGTGCTTGGTTACAGCGAGCAATTTCCCGAGAGGCGTAAGCGAGGTCCGGTAATCCCCCAGGGCCACGTCGTCGAAATAGGAATTGGCGTTGCTGGTGAAGAGCGCGCGGTCAATGTGACCCTGCTGCAGGCCCTCCAGCACTTCGCGCACGCGGCGCAGCTCGGCTTCGGGAGCGGGATCGGAACCATTGCCGCTCGCAAACACCAGTCGCGCAATCTGATCGGCCAGCGGACCCGTGAGACTCAGCGCGTCCTGATTCGACAGCGCCACAACCGCGTCGCCCTTCGCGGGGAACAGCTCGTTCTTAGCGAGAAAGCCGGAGACCTCGCCGCCGTGCGAAATCTCCGCGACGCCGTCGAGATCGCCCAGCGACAGGCCCAGCGCGTAGTGCGTGGGCTTGCCATCCTTCAGCTTCACCTCGCGAGTGAATTCAACCCAGGAATGCGCGTTGAGGATACGTTTTTCCATGAACGCGATGTCCCACTTCGCCAGATCGGTTGGCGTCATACACAGCTCGCCCGCGGCGAACATCCAGCCCAGCCCTTCGCGGAGCGCGGCACGCGGCGGTCCCAGACCATAGCGAGTATAGGCGGTGGCGTCGTCGGAATTCGGCGCGGCGAAGCAGTCGCCTGCGCTGGTCATGCCGAGCGGACGAAAGATTTTCTCGTCAAGGAACTTGAATAACGGCTCGCCGGAAACCTTTTCGACAATCCCGCCCGCGGCAACGTAATTCGTGTTGCTGTACTGCCAGCGCGTGCCCGGTTCGAAATCGAGCTTCTTCTCGGCCCAGTCCTTGAGGATAGCCTGCGGCGTGGTGGGCTTGGTCCATTCGGGAATCATGTAATCCTGCGGCGCGTAGTCTTCGTAGCCGGAGGTGTGCGAGAGCAACTCACGAATGGTGATTTCGCCGGCGCGCGTGAGTTGCGGAAGATATTTCGAAACTTTGTCGTCGAGCGAGACCTTGCCTTGCTCCTGGAGCAGCAGCAAAGCCGCGGCCGTGAACTGCTTGCTCACGGACCCGATGGCGTACCGTGTGGTAGCATCGGCCGTCTTGCCCTGCGCGAGATTGGCTTTGCCGAACGCCTTCGCGTAGATGAGTTGTTTGTTCCGGACCACGGCGATGGAGACGCTGGGTGCTCCGCTCGTCGCGAGCGCGGAGGAGACCTTCTCGTCGAGCGCGGTGTTGATGGAGGGGTCGGCAGCCCGGGCGTGGAGACCGGCGGCAAGGAGGAAAACGGGGATGAAGAAATGGCGGATCATTAAGACCCATGCTAAAGCATCGAACCCGTGCCGGTTATGCAGGCCAAGTTTCATCAGCAATCGCGGATCGGTTGGCCACGTATCCGGATCTATTGCAGCTATGCCGACCGTTAACTCGCTTACGGATCGGAGGAATGGCTTGCTCCTGGAATACCGGCCCACAACCACTCGCAAATTAACACGCAATTTAACGAAACACATCGAGATGGCAGGGCGCGTTCCAGTGTATACTACCGAAACCATATGCGTAACGCGCTCCTGGCTGCCGGTGTGATCGCTGCCGGAATTACCGCTAATCTCCAGACCGGGACCTCGGGGAAAAGCGATGTCGCTTCAGACAGCTCCAGTGGGGTATCCTCTTCCAAGCAAACGGACCACCCGAAGTTCCCTCAAGACCATCCGCTCTCAGTACTCTGCGACTACTTTTATCCAAACGGTGAGCCCGTGCCGAAGTTCCCGTGCAATCAGCTAAGCCACCGAACGATTCGGCGAATAAGCCGAAGTTGACCGCCAAACTTGAATTGAATGTCAGTTCCGCGGGGCGGAGCGTGCTCCATCAAACTCTGAATTCCGACGTGGCAGAGGACGAAGACGAACCGTCTTGCTCCCTTCAGAACGTTGACTTCCTGATTGCGACGGTACCGGACCCGTCACGTACTCATCTTTCTCTGGTTTTCGACCGCGAGTTGGAAGCGGTGATGTCAGCGGCCGAAGATAGTGGCTACGATTTCGATAGGTTCTGGCTGCCCTGGCGAACTGAAACGGTCCCGGAAACTGCCGATCCCGATCTCAGAAAGAGAAATGCAGCCGAAAAAGAAAAGCGAGAGAGCATGCCCGGACTTCTCTTTTTTCGTGAAGATAGCGATCCTACAAAGGCCCTAGCTGTCTTTCTGGTGGGCGAGACACCGACCGACGGGGTCGACCGGCATCAGTTTCAAAAGGCGGCCGACTACATCCATAGATTCAGTCCGACACAGAAGTTGATGATACTGGGCCCGACTTTCTCAGGAGCCTTTCCGTCGCTTGATCGGGCCATCAAGGAGGACACGAAAAAGAGTCCCAAGGAGGTAGTGGTCAGAACCGGCACTGCGACCTCTCAAGGGGCGCTGAGAGGCTTTCAGGAGGAATACCCCGATTTCTTCTCAACTGTTCAGGACGACTGCCAAACGTATGGTGCGCTACGCAAGTGGCTCGACAATGACAGCGTCGCAATTCTGACTGAGGACGGTACAGCATACGGACGACCGGCCGGCGACTGCGAGTCCGTCGGGAAGCCCGAGGCGAGCTTCTTCTACCCTCGAGAGATCTCACTCTTGCGCAACGCTTACCAAAACGATCCGGTCCTGGCTGCGGCTCGGAAGAACGGCAACGTTGACGCCGTGCGTCGACAGCTCTTGTTGCCCCTGGCCGATTCCCAGACCGGACGCGATACCCTGCCGCAGTTTTCCGCCGAACAGAGCCCAATCACCCAGGAAGCACAATTATTTCAGATTGCCGAAGCCTTGAAGAGAGGCAGATTTGCGGCGGTCCTTCTGACCGGCTCAAATGTCCTGGATACGCTCTTCCTGAGTCACTTTCTGCGGGAATCGTGTCCGGACATGCGCATCATCGTCCTTGACTCTGATCTGCTTTTCATACACGGCACCGACAGCGCCGATTACACCGGTATCCTTGCGGCGAGTACATACCCTCTGATCGGCCCATCGGGCGCGCGGAAACGATCATTCACGAGCAAGAACGCTGCGGGCGCTTACAATGCCACATTACTCCTCCTTCAAGGCATTCCAACAGACCCGAAGAATCCGCCAAGTGCCCCGCTTCTGGATTACGCGCCGCCCTCGTGTGCACAGCCGCACGGCCCACCGGTATGGATCTCCGTTGTAGGACGTGGATTTTACTGGCCGGTGGCTGCTTTGAGTCCTTCGGCTGCGCCGACGCTGGCCCGGGAATCTAATGCGACGCCCAATGAAACTCCTGCCGACCTCGCGACTCCCACGAGGCTTTGGTCGGCGCTTTTTGTGGCGTGCAGCGCGTTGGCACTGATTTATGCCGGGATCTGCGGCTACGCGAAGCAGAATGCGCCGCTGTTGCGATGGTGCTCAGATTTCAACCCGGCGCCGGATCCACAGCCTGTAACAGCCGGACGGCCAACTTACCATCTTCTGACAACGCTGATGCTGCTGTTGTCCTACTGTGCCCTTGGCCTTGCGCCCATGTATCTAACCATTCGCGGACAATTCACCCATTGGTACGACTGGCCCTTGCAGGGGACCGTCGCCATTCTAACGATTGTCGTTCTGACATTCATCGCGGGAATCACCCTGCCGCTGCTGCTGCCTGAGAGCCTGAAGCTGGCCGTCGTTCTTGCCTTTGCCGCGTTGGTCATTGGCGGGCTATTCGCGATGCTGCTTCAAAGAGACGGGGCCGGTTTCTTTTTTTTCCTGCGGTCGGTCAACGTTCCCAGCGGAGTTGCCCCAACCCTGCCGCTGCTGATGCTCTTCCTGGCGTTCTGCTGGTGGGCATGGAGCAACCTGCAGCGCTTCATCTTCATGGAGGAGCGTGATCCGTTCAGACCCGGGACTCTGGCACCGACCTTTCCTCCGATTGCCGAAATACAGGATTCCCTGGCCATGCCCCTGTTTCTCGGGGACCCGACCGGATACCTCGCATTTGTGGTTGCACTGGTTTCGGTCCTCATGGTTTCCTTCCGGTTTCGGTCGCTCGAAGCCGCATCTTATGACTGGTATGTTCTTGCTCTTCTTTTTCTGGGTGGGTCCTTATTGCTCGGCACGGCATACGGCTATTTTCAACTCTGGTGCCGGCTCCGTCGCTTTCTGGAAACTCTCGATCTGATGCCGATCCGAGACGCGTTCTTTGCGCTGCCGTCGGTTTCCACCTGGTCTCCGCTGTGGCAACCAAGCGCTCGAAAAAGATCGTATACGATACTGGAGAGATCCGTCGAAACCCTGACACGGCTGGCGACACTGAATCCCACCTACTACCCGGGGCTGGCGGCGCGGTTGGCCGCCCTTAAGACGACCGTGACTAACATGGTCATCGGCGACCGAGTGGCAAATGGCGAACGCGAAGCATACGCAGAGATTGAGGCAGTAAACACGCTGGCAAACGCGACCGCGAGCAACCTCGAACCTGTATTGTATGCACCCCGGGGACCTTGGGCGAGTGGCTCCTCGGAAACGCTCGACAACCGCAAGAAGGGCGCGCACAAATACGCCGGAACCGCGGTCTGGCAAGCACCCGCTGTTGCAATCGACGTACAGGCCAAGACTGGACCAGACGACGGCGACGTGCCAAACACGTTGGCCGCTGAATTCATCGCCCTACGGTACATCGCCTTCATTCGATATGTGATGCTCCAGCTTCAGAATCAACTTTCTTACCTGAGCGGCGGATTCATTCTGATCACCATCGCTGTCAATTGCTATCCTTTTCGGGGCGGGAATTACTTCCGGTGGTGGCTGACGATCGGATTTCTGATTATCTTCTCAATCGTCGTCAAAGTGTTTTTCGAGATGGAGCGCGACGCAACCCTAAGCCGCCTGACCGACAGCCCGGCTGGGAAGATCGGGGGCGAATTCTACATGAAGGTGATCTCCGCTGGAGCCCTGCCCTTGCTCACGGTGCTCGCCTCACACTTTCCGACGGTGGGACGGTTTCTGTTCTCCTGGGTCCAACCAGCACTGTCGGCGCTCCATTAGGAGCGCCTCGCCAACTCAATACTCAACGCTGGTGTCGACGATGGTATCCTTCGGTCGCAATGGAAAAAGCACGCAAGATCACCGTCGAGGTGCCGCCCGAGCTTCTCGAAAAGGCGCAACGGGCCACCGGCAGCGGCGTCACCCAGACCGTTCGCACGGGCCTGCAGTTGGTTGCGGCATCGCAAACCTACGCGCGGCTGCGCGAACTCCGGGGCAAGGTCCGCTTCACGCGCACGCTGGGTGAGTTGAAAACCGACCGATGATTGCCGCCGACACCAGCACCTGGATCGCTTTCCTCCAGGGAGATGGTGGCGAGGACGCAGAACTGCTCGACCGGGCGCTTCAGGACCGTCAGGTGCTCATGGCGCCCGTTGTGCTCACCGAAGTCTTGAGCGACCCGAAGCTCCCTTCCGACGTTGCACAAACTCTTTCCGAGCTTCCTCTCATCGAGGTCACGCCCGGCTATTGGCAACGGGCCGGTGAGCTGCGGGCAAAGGTGCTGGCAAAGCGCCGCAAGGCGCGCCTCGGCGATGCCCTGATTGCACAAAGCTGCATCGATCACGAGACTCCGCTTATCACGCGGGACCGGGATTTCCGGGCCTTCGCGGACGCCGCTGGCGTCGATCTTGTCATTCGCTTCGCCAGGGACTGAACCCCGTTCGCTACACTCGACGCATGCTCGTGTGTCCGGTACGCGATTGCCACCTGCCGCTGGTGCGCGGCGACGGTCGAGCGGCCTGTCATCGCGGGCATTCCTTCGACATCGCGCGTAGCGGCTATATCAACCTGCTGCAGCCCCAGGATCGCCGATCGAATCAGCCCGGCGATACAGTCGCAGCCGTCGCAGCTCGCAGGCGTTTGCACGATCGCGGTGTCACCGG